>Ga0307509_10008543_pt1 | contig 13025 bp, 19 predicted proteins | sample 10_EM_MG_FD_202245 | JGI IMG/M metagenome (GOLD analysis project Ga0307509, IMG submission 202245) | Populus trichocarpa ectomycorrhiza microbial communities from riparian zone in the Pacific Northwest, United States - 10_EM | ecosystem: Host-associated > Plants > Roots > Unclassified | place...
GGCACCCTCATCCGCGTCGAAGGGGCTGCGAATAACATCCAGGTACACTCGTATTCTGCCTGTCCTCCCTGCAACTCACTCATCGCTCTTCTCGTATAGGTCATGAAGGTGTACGAGAGTAGTACGACCACTCTCCGCGCGCTTCTGGCGCATCCATTGCTCCAGCGCGACGCTGTGGAGCGCACGTTCGATGCGCTGGCAGACGCGAATGCCGACGCGCAAGAGCTCGATGAAGTGGTGCGCTCCGGTATGGATGTAGCGGTCGGCGTGGCCGTGTCACCGGATAACGAGGACGAGATCGAGGCCGAGCTCGCTGCCCTCCAGGCAGAAGCCATTGCTGAAGCGCGGGCTGGGGATAAGACGCCGCGGCCGGTGTTGTCAGGGGAAATGCGCCATGACGGTGTTTCTGAGCCCGCCCAACAAAGTCGGCAGCGTGTGGAGACCCGCGATGCGAATACCCCATCAGACCGCAGGCCCGAAAAGGTACTTGCTGGATGACTTTCAGGTGCAGAAGCATCATGCCACTGTACTTCATGATTACGAACCACACGTCCCTGTTCTGTGTATCACTACTCATGGCCGCACATTTAAGATACCATTAACATTTTGTGCCGCTATAGGGCATGTCAAATAATTGCAATTGATTTCGTCAGACCTTATAGCCTCTGTAAGATGACAGATATGATGCACTACCTCTCCGAGTCTTTGGTACCTGTGAGCGACGTGATATCGTAACCTTACCACGGACCACTAAGCCTCTAGCGTACCCTTGACGATACCCACCACATGGTTGATCTTATCTGTGGGACCTGGGAGGCTAAGCTAAGTTCCGAAAGTTTGGGCGTCGGCCTGTTCCAATAAGTTCTGAAGCGTGCAGAAAGACCAGTCTACTGAATCTTTCTTGAGCTTAATCGCATACATAGGATAAAGGTATATAGACCAAGGCTTTCATAGCTAATCTCTCCCGCTAACAACCATGTAGTACACTCTGTGTTATCTATCTCATCACACTAAGTGTCTGTACGACGGAAATAGGTCCCTATAAGCTCCATTCAATGAAGTAAGTACCGTTTTGCAACAAAGAGTGGTACAGTCATTGTGACTGGTGTCGCTGAAAGCGCAGGCAGCCCACCATGGAAAAATGTATTGTGTACAATCGTATCCTGCATATTTCAAACGTCATAAACAGATAATGTCGAGAGATTTCACGAACAGGTATGGTCCGCCAAAAATAAACAAAAGTCCTGTATGCTCCTTTCGCGTCAGTTGTACAATAAAAGTTTGAACTATCTTCAAGAAAGTGAAATCGCATGCACGGTGAGTAGGTGAGTAGGCCAACTCAAAGACGCCGCATGCCAACGTGCCAACCGTAATATTTGAGAAGGGCACGCCGAAGTGAATCCAATTCTCGAATAACATGATACCTTGCCCTCTCACACTTCGGGTAAGCCAGTGTACCCCTGGTGAGTAGGTCGGAGGGAGGATTTAGAATCAGTGAACTGGCTGCTGTATTTCGTTGTGTAGATCATCGAGGGCGATGCTTGTGTCGGGTACGTGCTTGGGTCCGAGGGGTCCTGGGAGCGTAATGAGCCATTCACGAGTTATGCTCTCGTAGACCACAGGTAGCCAGCCGAAAGAAAGAAAAAAACCCCTTACGTAGAGTCTCGGTACGTCGGCAACAATTGGGTACGGCACCGCTCCCCGTCCCATGTCACTTTGGTCGTCGATAACCGCAGTAGATAGCGCAGAGCGAGCACGCCGGCGGCGGGTGATGGTCCATGCCATGACGCCTGCGATCAAAGCCGCCCCGGCAATGCCACCAACAACGCCACCTGCGATAGTGCCACCCTTGGAAGACGAGTTCGATGGGGAAGACGTCGTCTGAGGCGTGAAGGTAGATTGGCTGTTCCTGGTCGAGGTCAAAACATTCGAAGCGCTGCCTGTAATCTCTGGCGAATCTGTGACAACCAGTAACATGTAAAAACGCTTGGGTTTCGTTGGCCAAGCTACGCACCACCAGCGAGCTGCGCCGCTGAAGCATTCCACTTTTTGTCGCTCTGAAGGTGCGATAAGTTGAGATTTGACGTGGGGTGGAATAAAGAGCCCAGAGATGAGCTCACCGCCTGAGTTGGGTCGAGATATGCCCAGTTTGGTACTCGCGTCTCCACTGGGATGGGTTCAGGGAAGCTGAGGGATGAAGTTGAGCTCGGATGCTGGTGAGATGATGTGTAACCTACGTTCCAACGGCTGCAAACGAGGTGCAATTGGTAATCCACGCAGGGTATCTAATTATATTCAACACCTTTTGGCGTCCATGGCGTAAGACTATCAGAAAGCGCCGACGCACGTAATCCACGACCCTTCCTGACACGCAGCACAGGCACTAATGAGATTGTATGTGACTGTGTTGCATTTGCACAAATCTCCGTTGTCTTGACCGCTCGGACCAGTGTATGAATTCTGCGGAAGAAGGGTGGGGATCACAAATGCTGCATAGTTTGAAAAAAAAATTGCATGCAAATCTCGAAAGACCCGTGGAACAATGTACTGACCTCCATTGTTACACACCGCTGCCAGGAAAGCCGTGATTATGCATGGGCCTTGTGAAAGCGAGTTGAACGACTGGGGGCATTGAGTAGGCAGCAAGGGGTGGTCATTTTCATATTTCGGGAAATCAGTCAAGGGGGACTTACCCACGCCATACTGGAGTCTGAGCAGTTCGGTGCGCTGATCTGTGCATGAGTTGAGCCCACGATGAGGAGCAGAGCCGAGAAAGTAACAAGGAGCGAGTCAACGTTAACCATCGCAGGGGAGTGGGGTGGAGATCGTCGGTATCAGGGTGGGAGACAGAGCTCCCAACTTCGAACCGCACCGTGATGAAGTGCTATATAAGTCCCAGACCGACAAAGACAAAGCCATTAAAATAAGAATGAGACCTTATTAAGGCCTCACTATCATCGACGATCATCGACGATCATCATCATTTGTCATTAATAGGATGACCGCATCTTCTCAACCAATACTGTACAGTACATAGATGAGGGACTGGGGGTTCAGAACTTGTATCACGCAGGGCCTTGGAGGTGCATGTCCTGCCAGCGGGGAATTCCAGGAACACTAGTAAGCCCGAGGATGGGAGACCAGTTGCTGAACGTTGGTGGTGAAATTTTAAGAATGCGGAAAGAGTCGCCCAAGTGAATGGCCTGGCCATCGAGATGGACGGACTCACGGAAGCAGATCTACGTAAGTGAGTTGAGGGATTTCGTGGAGCCAGGCCGGACAAACCCACAGATGGGAAACGACGCAACGATCACAGAGCGCTTTGACGGACGACCTTGTTGGCATCCGTTTGATGAACCTATTTTGGAATCTCCAAATGCGGTTAGTACGGGTAGTGTTGCCACGGCTCGGCTTGGCTCGGCTTCGGCTCAGCTTCACGTGGCTACCCGTAATTCTGGCTCAGCTAGCTAAATTAGGATGTGGCTCATGGGGAGCTGTGGCTCAGCTTGGCTCAGAAGCGGCTTAGCTAGCGGCTTCGTGAGAGAAAGTAGATATATTTGGTAATCAACCAAAATGATGAACCGGTGTCAGTGCGTGCTGGATCCAAGTTGGCTTTTGAGCTGGAGAACTGGCCTCCACACACTGAGAGGGCTGCACATGCTTAGGTTTGTTCACGGGTACACTATAGGTATCAGTTTCCCGAACCGTAACCATAACCGTGAACACTGTACCCTCTACAGTTACGGGTACAAAACCGTATTTTTCATATACGGTGTTATACTACAACTGCATTGCTGTATGGTGTTGCAGAATCACCGCAGTACCATCAGAACCCGCGGTGAAACTGTAAATGCTACTACAAAACGTCTACTACCTCCTCATGCTCTGCCTCGCTGTCATTGTCATCCTTGGTGGTGATGCCGCTATCATGGTCGTCATTCAGCTTCCCTGCCTCCTACGCACTGTGATTCTTCTTTGTGGGCCGCAGGTCCACAGGTGTGTTGCTTGCGCGTCGCTTGAGGGTACCACCACCACCAGGAGAAGCCATGGCGATGCGCTCTTACACGGAGAGAACCAGGGGCTTCAAGCTCGGCAGCCAGTTCTCCTTGTCGGAGCCGTCTGAGGTTTTCTTCAGCGATCGCAGAAGAGGGGCCCGAAGTTGTCGTACCTCATCAAGATATATTTGAATTTGAACTTTTCTTCACCTTTCGCCATGCCATATAACGTTTCATTATGCCCAATTGTATCAAGTTCATGTACAGTACCACTGACTTGGGGGAAAGGTCAATCCAAGAGCGCAGAATTAAATTTGTATCCCAATCCGCTTGAATCAGGCATACACTTGCCGATCACTGGGATGGGGTCATGGGAGATGTGGAGGCCAAAACAAAGTCAAGCGCCATCGGGGCGAGGTGCAAGAAGATTATATCTGTATCTGATGGTAGCGGTTTTCGATGGCTGTTGGGGAGAGGACACTGCGGGTGCTGCTTTCGGCGTCGACGGTGGTTCCACTTCCTTTTCTTTTGTGCAGGTGATGAAAGGGTTGGAGTCCTGCAACCTCTCTGTCGCGTCTGACGCACCATCCTCTTCGACGGTGATGGTGGATGAAGAGCCCCACGTCAATGCAGGCTCGAACGTGGCCACCTGACTCTTTTCAACGAGAACGACGTCACCAATCTCTGCAGGAAGTGGTGTCGATTTGGCGGTGACATTCCTCCCGCATGCTTGGAGGCAGGTCATCACGGATGAGCATCCACCCTTTGGAACAGGGATGTCGACATAAGTCAAGTCCCAGTACTCCCGGAAGGCTTCAATAATGGCCTGCGGTTTGTCCTCGTGGCCAGTGAATCCGGCCTCCAGCAACGGGCCCAGAGTATTGAGAGCGTCAATTGACGACCCAGTGACTGCAAGCACACCATAGCCGCTGATACAACGGAACAACCTAGACGTCAAGCAACTTCAGACTCAAAAATGAGGGGTGTTGGGCTTACGCGAATGTTACACCGAGGAGCACCGGGGCCTCCTCCCATCCCAGCGTGAGCGTCCTCCACTGTTCTGTAAACACACGCCAGACTCACACGCGAACGTCCGTGGTCCAGTTCCAGTTCCATGACCAGCTCGCGCCGTGGGTACCCCAGAACATGCAAAGGTGTGCGGGGGGCTGGTGGATAGCCTGTTACAGCATTGGTGCGCACAAGCACCTCGGCGCAGAGCATGGCCCACTTGTGCGCATCGTGCGGCGTATCCGTACCCCACACAAGCTCGGCCTCCTTCTCCATCAGCCACAAGAGCAACGTTTCGCTCGGGAATCCCGCAAGCGCCTGCGTGGGCAGCAGCCCATGTGCGTGTGGACGACTTCGAGCGTCATTGCTGCATTCAAATGCATGTTCTGCGCCAGGTCAACTTCGGATTCCATGTGCAAGGGCGTCGGCACGTCGCCGGCGGGGACCAACTGGACCTTGGGGTCACCCAAGATGTCTTGCATCACCGAGACAAGCTCAGCGAGCTTCTGCACCAATTCGTCATCGTCGATTCAAGCAGTGCAATCGCATGCGACACGCTGCGCACATCGTCTGACTTGAGTGTGAGCAGCGCAACGACTGCGAGCGCGAAGTCGACGTGGCGCCGCAAGGGTTCCGGAACGTTATCTTGAAGGGCATGGCCCTGGAAATCTTTATCTGGCCGCTTGGAATCCCAGAGAAAGAGAACAAAAACCGAAATAAACAAACAGAACAAAACACAGATTAAAACGACATACGCTCCGAGAGGCACATACCAAGATGCGCATAGTCTCCTCTCCACACAACCTTGCGCCAAAAGTCAAGCGAGCGGCGCATGCCCACAGCATCCCGTAAGTCTTGAACATGGTGCCGAGTGACATTGGCAGCTGGAGACGCTTGGCGTTGTAGATATGCTTGAGAAGATGGCATAGCATGCTGGGGCTGTACTCGATCAGTTGCTGGTATGTTGCGTACACGTCACAGAATACCATCCCCAAGCTAAAACAAGCGCAGCGTCAGTTTAGCGAATTCAGAGAAAAGTAAGGGGCAGAACGGACAGAGAAGACGAAAGAGCCACATACCAATGCTCGACAATGATACTGGATGTTGTGTGACTTGACTGGGGAATAATCGAAGCACCGACGGAGGAATGTCGGGAAGTCGATGACAAACCTAACTGTACTGGACATCAGGCGACATGGGGGCAGAGATGAGACGATGAGGGGCGGAAAGATGAGGCAGTGAGGGGCGGCAGCGAGGAGCGACAGCACGGAGAGCCATACAAGGAGGACCCACACACAAGTCCAGGGTGCAGAGGCCGCATCGGTAAGCGGGAGGAATCAGGACGCTATTGCTGCTGCGCGCTGTTCGTGATGCAATGGGAGGGTGGGCGGGCCAGGGGGAGAGGTGGGGAACAAGTGGGGGTGGACCAAGGAGGAGGGGCGTGGGCCAAGGGAGTGGTGAACATTGAAGACCGAGGGGTACAGGTCATCCTGAACGATATAGTCCGCAACCGACACCCCAATGTGCGTCGTCGTCGCATCCCCAATATTGAAACCTAGCAAGATTATCTTCAGCGATGTGGTCAAAGACAAAGCTTATTATTAGCGCACCCATGCTGTGCGGCGACGTAACTGTGCGTTTCTCCGTTTCCATGGGTGGAACTGGCCATGACGGATGCTGTATCTGTGTTTGAAGTTCTCAACGCACCTGGAACTTGCTTTGAATTTGTCCTCGGGGATTTGGAGCTGTTTCCCAACCTCCTTCGCCTTGTTTCAGATCACAGAGCCAGTCGGCTGCACCTTCTTGTCTTGGAACTCATACCGAACTCGGATCTGATGCTCGTCCCTTTGGTGAAGCTGGTAATGGCAGAGACGATGCTATGTGCAGGAAAGACGGCGTGGGGACTGAAGTACTGAAGCCTGGACCGGGAATAAAGGGAAGGGATACCCGGAAGGAACTGACGGGACGGCATATAATGACAGCAGTGGCGGCATGGAGAGGGGGTCTTGATGTGCAGTGTGCATATGCTCTGAAGGTTCTTCTGAAGGCATGCCACTAGCTGGCATCTGCGAACGCGAAGGCTGGATGAGAGGTTGGCGGTTTCGGGGAGAGGGGAAAAAAGGGGAAAGAAAAATGGAGACGGAGACAGTATTTGGAGACGTGAATTTGCAAATCTGTGGAAAGGGTCAGGTCATGGGTTGTTCCGCATACAGTATGGGACATGAGGACCTCATGCCAGAATGACGTACTTCATAGTCCACGTGCTGATCCCATCTTCGACGTGTTGGTGTCGCGCTCACCACGATTGACAACAGGGACGTAGCCCAGATGTAGAGGAATGACATGACCAGCAAGAAGGCCAACGACATCAGCGCCAGCATCCCTGTTTTTTTCTTCTTCTTGGAATCAGCGTCATCCATGGCAGCGTATCGCTTGAGGCACTCACATGAGATCAACCTTGGTAAGAACACTCGCGGTCAGTGTCAAGCACAGCGAAAGACTTGGTAATTTTCTCCATGACCACACATGCATGCACGAAGCGGTCGAACCTGACTCCGGGTCGTCCATGTCCGTCAAGGTCCAAATCGGCTCGTAGGCATCGACACTCGCTGTTATAGTGGCCAGCTTGGACCTTATACCATTGCTCGTGTCCGTTCCGAGTGGTATGCGCACCCAGTCCTTGTGGTCCATTAAACCCTGCGCTAGACCCGTCCCCATAACCACCTCTTACACACGCTCCGCTGCCTTACCGGGGTCCCCGATATGGTGACTGGCGATGCGAGCAGGATGAGAACTATCGATCAAGTTGTATCCCTGTTCAGGCGTCGTATATGCGCCAGTTGCGTGCCGAGGATCTGCGGCATCGCGGATCGACTTGAGCGTCCTGAGGAAGTTGGTCCCGAAGTAGCCCGGGGAGATGATGTGTGCGTGCACGCCGAGGGGCGCGAGCTCCCCCGCTCGGGCCTCCGTGAACGCGTCAAGCGCAGCCTTGGAGCTGTTGTACGCGCCGAACAATGGCACGCCCGCGAGGGCGGTGACGGAGCTGACATTCAGGATGTGGCCGGAGCGTTGGGCGCGGAACGCGGGGAGCAGCACCTGGATGATCGCAATGGGGCCGAGCAAGTTCGTCTGGAACTGCGTGTGGATGTCATCAGACCTGCGTGTTCACTTTTTTGGTTTTTGACTTTTTTTTAAGAGATGTCAAGGCGGAAAGACGCACCGTAGCTCTTCTACGAAGCCGTGTTGGCCATAGCCTGCGTTGTTCACGAGGACGTCGATTCGGCCATAGATCTCCAGGGCTGCTTTGGTCGCACGTTTCACCTCAGCTTCGGGGGCGCTGGGATCGAGTGTGTACGCTTTGGCCCCACTCAGCGACGCAGGGATCTTGGCGGCATCGCGCGCGGCGGCAATAACCTGGGCGGCGGTGTGTTGGTCCCTTCGCAAGCATATAACGTGCGAAAGATACTCTACCTTGTCGCCTTTGGAAAGGACAACCTGTGCTAGCGCGAGACCGAGGCCAGAGTTCGCGCCAGTAATGAGCCAGACTCTAGAAGACATTCGATCGATATTTAGAATTGGGAGGAATATGTCAGGCAGGTGTGAGGTCGGATTCTTCGTGCTTGACAGTTTATAGAATTTACGTGAGGCACAACCGACGAGAGGGGGAACCTGGGGCCCTGGACTAAGCACAAACGAATGCATTGCCAGGTCACAGGTTGCAATTTTATGCACAGCTGGGATAAGGTTCTTGTTAATATAAATGCGGCAAAGTCTGTATGGAGGGATGGAGGTTGAACAGAGCATCCGCCTTTCTGAGACAGTATGGCCAACTAGTCCGACATTCGCTCGCGTTTGAAATATCGCCGGTGCTTCATATCATCGCACAGTAGTTCGTAGCAAAGATGCCAAGAGTTTAAAAGGCGGCAGATCCCGGGTCAGTGGATGTGAGCAGGGAACCTGCAGGGCGAAGCAGGTTGATAACCACCTGCGGGCGGGGCCAGACCCTTTGACATCTGAGCTGAGTGAGCGCGAACAAGACAAAGCATGGCTCAGCTATGCGTACCATATTTGCGTTGCAGTAGGGCTAGGAGATTCGGAGAGAGCTTGTAGCCGAAGCGATTCAGCACCGCCTGCAGTTCGTGGCCATTGATGGTGCCAGATCTGTCCCGATCAAAGTGGAAGAGCACGCCCTACCAGTCCTGCGTTTTCGTTGTTAAGATGCGCTTGTCTTTGCAAGTGATATGAGATGTCTGAGCCACAAACCTTGATATACTTCCATAAACCAGAAAGCTGAGGGTTGATTAGATATCGATATCAGGTAAACGGGTAAAGGACTGTGGAATACTCACCTTGTTGAAACCGATTGTGCCACTTCAGTCTACGTCTGGATGCATAAGATAACTCAGACAAGGTCAGATGCGGGTGAAAAAGGTCACAACATACGAAAATGCTCATAAGGAGCTTAACGGTATCAAGATCGAAGACTACAACACATATCCCCAGTCAGTGATCTGACACATCTCCCGCGGCCAAATACGTAGGGACGTACAGGTCCAATCTCCATTGATCTGTGCCTTCTCTGATACATGGTGAGTGGAACTATTGAAGCTTTATGAGGCAATCAGGGTACTCACGGAGCTCATGAGCACTCATGGCCCCCAAATGTCGACTACGATGAACCATGACCAGAGCCTGAAGGTCTGCACACGGTTTGTTAGAGAACTTCGCCTAGCGGACGGAGGGATAATCATGTATCACACGCACTGGGGATCTGCATGGTGGGGGGGTTGAGGGGTTTGCTGGGAACTGAAGCCTCCGGGACCATGACTATGACCATGGGCCATCTTGAAACCGTCTGAATTTGCCAGGTCGGTATTAGCTGGAGTGACTATGAGAACGATGCATGCTGGCTTGGAGATGTATTTGAAGAGCATATCACGGATTTACTCTTCAATATCTTTGGATTGGTCACCGATGGGAAGTTTGGTTGAGCCCGGCAGGTTGGCGATGGTCAGGGTGAGCACGTTGGGTGAAAAGATGGGCAGATTAATGGGCATTGGTGAAATGCCAGCGTTGCGGCCTGTTTTGTCCTCAGTGTTGCGGACGATCTCGGCGCGAATCTTCTTAAAGTCGTAGAACTTCTCGTTAGGGAGGTGGAGGAATTCACCCCATTCATTGTCGTTGATCTGTGGGTCTGCATTGGGGCCAGCAGCTAGGTTATCTATTAGGGCTGATGGGGAATTGAGTTGGGGAGGTGACTCACCTGGGACACCATTCGGCACTGGTGTCGTTGCAAGTCGATGTATGAGTCGTAAAACCTAGATCTTGAATGAGAAATGGCCATAAAAGCTTCCTGGACGACATACCAGTGGTCTGCGAGTGACAATGCCAGAGCCAACAATGCCTTGTCCATGTGTTCTTCGTATGACCTAAGCGTGGATGAGCCCCATGAAGGCACCCGAATCGAGACGCAACCAAAAGTACACACACATTTCGACGCAAATTCATCTTTGAGTGCGCTCAAGACATCGACAAAGTTCAACAGGACTTGCTCCTTGAAGAGCACTGCTGTGGGCGTGAAGGTGACCTGCCGGTAGATGACGTCGAAGTATCCGCTGATGTTCCTCGAGGTCTGGATGACAGGTTGGGCACCTCGTGGACAAACGCGATGTGGAATGTCTGCAGCCATGACAGCGGCAGCATTGGGGGTAGCAGCAGGGGCAGTGTTGGCAGCAAAGCCAGGGACGACCCATTTCCCTCCTGTGCGACAGGCGAGTTGAACTCGGTGGACGACAAGACGTCGTCCGCGCAGACGGGGTGTCCGACGAAGAAGAGGTTGTCGATGGCGAGCGCGAACTTCTGGTGGCAGAGCGCATGCTTGGGCAGGAGCAAGCTCATGAAGAACTCGGCAGAGCACCCAAGCAGCGCGCCGTACTTGTTATGCAGCGGCACGTCCCTCTGTGTCCACCACGTCCACGTCGTACATCATCCTGCCGCCGCCAGCACCGGCACTTCCACCACCACCATCGCTTCCCCCAACACCTCCACTGCCGCCACCATCTTTGATGGGCGATGTACGCCCTGAGAGGATCGAGACCAATGTCGAGCGCAACATTGAGTGCTAGTGGTCACACACCACGCGCATGTGGGCGCTGCCAAATGCATTCCCATTCGTCGTGCGCAGGTTGTGGCGCTGGCGGCATATTCCCGTCGTCGTCAAGGACGCCATCCTTGAAGCTGGCTGAGCGCCACGGATTGGCGTACTGGTCTGGGTCATAGTTCGGCTGTGGGCGTGCGAGGCGTGGTGTGGTGTCCACTTGCAGGGACGGTTACGTTATGTGGAGGTGAAAGGGCCGCACCTGATGAGACCGCAGAGGAACAACGAGAGCGCCAAAGGGGAAGCGGGTATCAACTCTGATGTGGCTCATTTCTGTGCAGGCAGCACTGAAGGGGATAGGGAAGGGGCCAGCAGGGCTCATCTGAATCCAGACCTTGGCCATCTCTAACAGGCAGAGTGCAACGTTAGCAAAATTTTGGCGCTTGCAGAACCAGCAAGCCAGATGGCAGTGCCCAAGGAACTTCATAGATCCAGGCCTTGCACCTCTCTACACAGCACCATGGCAATGGGTTCCGGTGCAAGTAAACAGTTGACTCACCAACATCATTCAACAGTCGAGGGTATGCATCAATCAACCCTGAATGTGCGCAAGTGTATGCGCGTCTTGCTACCACGAGAGGTCACAGGGGAGCTGCTGCCTGAGGGAGATATTTTGCGATCCTGGAGGGGAACCAACTTGGGAGGAGATCACGACTAGAGTTAAGAAGTTTTTGAGGTCCAAAAAGTGAATAGCACACACTGTGTCACTTGCCACAGAGAGCATGGCTGTACAAGGATTGAGTTAGCCAAATCGTACCATCGGCTTCAATCACACCCACATACCTTGGCCAACAACTCCACCACCCCGAGCTGCTTCAAATGAATCCTGCAGATGCCTGGACAAGCTTCTCGCACACTGAAATGCGAAAGGTCATCGAACACGTAGTGTCTTGCCTAATTAGGTCAGCTGAGCCACAGCTAAGCGGCTTGAGCCGGGTCGTTAATCAGCTCAGCTCAGCTCAGCAACCACTGGGTGAGGGGAGCCAAGTTGTCGGCTTGCTTGGGCTCAAATGCAGCTCGGCTCAATCGGCTAGCGGCTGTTTAGCCAAGCCGTGGCAACACTAAGTACGGGTACTGGCACCGGTCCCATGACCCGTGACGTGACCGCCTGGATGTTCTCACAATTGTCTTCTCTCCAATCTTACAACTGTATACTATTAAGTCATGCATCCAGTCTCAAACCCTCTTCTCGGACATGTCTCGGCGGAAGCACTCGGATCCAACAACTTACGACTCTAACCCTGCATGCACGTGGTGGTATTCCTCCCTGGCAATCATGGCCTGCCAACTCATAATTCATCGGACAAGTTGATTCTCCACGCAGATCAAACCTTCTCGGGGACTCTCAGTTCTGCCGTTTGTCTGGATACTGTAATCATATGCTATTCTTCATACACGGTGACAACAGTGATGTAATACTAACGATCATCCGTGCTGACGAAAACTGAACTGGTCAAGTCTCGCGCCGCAGTACCTCCACGACAGCTCCTGAACATGTAGCAGCCAGCTCATGACTCTGGCTGGTACCGTACCCCGTCGCCACAACATTTCGTTTGTCGTCAGAAATCCGCTTCAGTAGCCTCTCCACCAACTCAACCCTCATTATCTTTGACGACGAGAGTGACGCCGAACTGTGGGAGAGGGTTAGATGCCATACTTGCCTGGAACCGCGGATGAGATGTGAATCACGACGGCTCCAGTTGTAGTACAGTGTGGATTTCGTTCCCTGCCACCTTTACCCCCCCCCCCCCCCGGCTCTTCCCAGGGTCACGCTATCCGAGAAAGACTTATGGGCTCTCGTAAAAGCTTTTAGAATGCGACGGACTGGCAACGAAAAAGAGGTACGTCTCCGTGATAGTCCCTCA
>Ga0307509_10008544_pt1 | contig 13021 bp, 11 predicted proteins | sample 10_EM_MG_FD_202245 | JGI IMG/M metagenome (GOLD analysis project Ga0307509, IMG submission 202245) | Populus trichocarpa ectomycorrhiza microbial communities from riparian zone in the Pacific Northwest, United States - 10_EM | ecosystem: Host-associated > Plants > Roots > Unclassified | place...
ACGCGCGAAGAGGTGTACGCGCTGTACTACGACCAGCTGCGGCGCAAGATCGAGCAGCGCGGCACGCGCAACTTCCCCGAGAGCCAGGGCCACAAGCTGTATGGCGAGCTGACGATGAACGTGACGGTCGACGCCGAAGGCCGCGTCATCGAGACCGAGGTCGTGCGGCCGTCGAACTCGAAGGTTCTCGATCGCCGCGCGGTTGCGATCGTGCACGCCGCGGCGCCGTTCGGGCCGTTCACCGCGCCGATGCGGCGCCGCGCCGACCAGCTCGTGATCACCTCGCGCTTCAAGTTCACGCGCGAGGACGGGCTGGAGACGACGCTCACGGCGACGCCGCAGAATTGATTGACCGATCGCAGATTGACAGATTGATTTGATGACCATGGACCGATACGTCGTCGCCGGCAATCCGGTCGAGCACAGCCAATCGCCGTTCATCCACGCCGAGTTCGCGCGCCAGACCGGGCAGGCAATGGAATACGGGCGCGTGCTGTGGCCGCTGGGCAGTTTTGCCGAGTCGGTGCGCGCGCTCGCCGAGAGCGGCGCGAAGGGCTGCAACATCACCGTGCCGTTCAAGTTCGACGCGTTCCACGCGGGCCAGCAGCTCACCGCGCGCGCGACGCTCGCGCAGGCCGCGAATGTGCTGCGCTTCGATGCCGAGGGCTGGCTCGCCGACAACACCGACGGCGTCGGGCTGGTCAACGACATCGAACGCAACGCGGGTGTCGCGCTGCAGGACAAGCGCGTGCTGCTGATCGGCGCGGGCGGCGCGGCGGCCGGTGCGCTCGGGCCGCTGCTGGCGGCGCGGCCGCGCGCGGTCGTGGTCGCGAACCGCACGCTGGACAAGGCGCGGGCGCTGGTCGAGCGGCACGCGCGCGTGGCCGCCGACACCGCCGAGCTTCGCGCCAGCACGCTGGACGCGTGCGGCGCGGGCTTCGACGTCGTGCTCAACGCGTCGGCCAGCAGCCTGCAGGGCGCGGCCGTGCCGGTGTCGCGCTCCGTGCTCGCACCCGGCGCCCTGGCGCTCGACATGATGTACGGCGCCGCCGCGCGGCCATTCCTCGATTGGGCCGCGGCGCATGGCGCGCGTGGGCGCGATGGGCTGGGCATGCTGGTCGAGCAGGCGGCGGCGGCGTTCGAACTCTGGCGCGGCGTGCGGCCCGACACCGCGCCGGTGTTGGCGGCGCTGCGCGCTCGCATGGACGACGCCGCACGGCGAGCGGCGGCGTGAAGCACGTCGCGCGCATCGTCGGGCTCGTGCTGCTGTCGGCGCTGGCGCTGCAGCTGTACTTTCTGGGCCGTGTCGCGCTGATGATCGCGGTCGACCCGCAGTCGACCACGTTCCAGCGCTCCGAGGCCTGGCGGCTCATCACCGAGAAGCATGCGCTGCTGTGGAGCCAGCAGTGGGTCGCCTACGAGCGCATCGCGCCGAGCCTGAAGCGCGCGGTGATCGCGTCCGAGGACGCCGGGTTCTCGGATCACAGCGGGGTCGAATGGGACGCACTCGAGAAGGCCTGGGAGCGCAACCAGAAGGCCGAGGCGCGGGTCGAGAAGATCAACGCACAGCTCGAACGGCGCACGCAGCGGCCGGCATCGGGCAAGGCATCGGCGGCGCCGGTGAAGCCGGTCGCCAAGGTGAGCGCGAAAGTCGTCGGCGGCTCGACGATCACGCAGCAACTCGCGAAGAACCTGTTTCTCGGCGGCGAGCGCAGCCTGTTGCGCAAGGCGCAGGAGTTCATGGTCACGTTCATGCTGGAGGCCTGCTTGTCGAAGCAGCGGATCCTCGAGATCTATCTGAACAGCGTCGAATGGGGCGAAGGCGTGTTCGGCGCCGAGGCGGCCGCGCATCACTACTTTCACGTCGACGCGCATGCGCTCGGGGTCACGCAGGCGGCCCAGCTCGCGGTCATGCTGCCGGCGCCCAAGCGCTTCGAAAAACGTCCCGGCTCGGCCTATGTGGTCGGCCGCGCAGGCACCGTGAGTGCGCGCATGGGCGCGGTGGAGCTGCCGTGATGCGCGCACAATCCCGCCGCTGGAACGCACCACCATGGCTGCCACGCTGACCGCCGAGATCGCCGCCACCGCCGCCCGGCTGGTGGTCGAGGAAGGCATGGAATACGGTGCCGCGAAACGCCGCGCGGCGCGCGTGCTCGGGCACCGCAGCACGCGGTCGGCCGAGTTGCCGAGCAACGATCAGGTGGAGGACGAGGTGCGCGAGTACCTCGCGCTCTTCTGCGCCGACACCCAGCCGGGCGAGCTGGCGGTCTTGCGCGCGGTGGCAGCGGTCTGGATGGAGCGACTCGCCGAGTTCAGGCCGCACCTGACCGGCGCGGTCTGGCGCGGCACCGCGACGCGGCTGAACGATGTGCATCTGGAGCTGTACTGCGACGACTCGAAGGCGGCCGAACTCGCGCTGATCGATCGCCGCGTGGACTACGAGGTCGGCAGCCGACCCGGGCCGCGCGGTGCGCCGGTCGACGTGTTGAGCCTGGCGCACAGCAGTGCCGAGTTGGGCGAGCGCGTCACGGTACACCTGACGGTGCTCGACTTCGATGACCTGCGCGGCGGCCTCAAGCCCGACGCCGGCGGCCGCTCGCAGCGTGGCGACCTGGCCGGCCTGCGCAAGCTGATAAAGGAATCGACATGAATCGCCGTCTGGCCTTGATGACGGGCGCGGCGGTGGCCGCCGGCGTGGCCGGTGTCGGCGCGGCGTGGTGGCGTTCGCGCACAGACGCAGCCGACGGCGGCGCGGCGATCTGGCCGTTGCGCTTCGAGACGCCGACGGGCGGCCAACTGGTGCTGGCAGACCTGCGCGGCAAACCCTTGCTGCTCAATTTCTGGGCGACATGGTGCCCACCCTGCATCAGTGAACTGCCGCTGCTGGATCGCTTCCATCGCGAACAACAAGCGCGTGGCTGGCAAGTCGTGGGCTTGGCGGTCGACAACCTGGCGCCGGTGCGCGAGTTTCTGGGCAAGCGCCCGGTCGGCTTTGCGATCGGGCTCGCGGGGCTCGAGGGCGTCGAGCTGTCGCGCGCGATGGGCAATGCCGGTGGGGCATTGCCATTCACCATCGTGTTCGACCGGGCTGGCCGAGCCGTGCAACGCAAGCTCGGCGTGATCCAGCCCGACGACCTGAGTCATTGGGTTGCCACCATCGGTTGAATTTGCGGCGTTTCAGATCGGCAGATTCGAACTTTGTCAACAGCGGTCAATTCCGCTCAAATGGCTTAAAGTAAGTGACATCTGTGCGTGGGCGCAACGAAGTCGCTCACAATCGTCTCACCAAATCTCGGCAACGCGCGGTCGTCAAGCTTCGACGAGATCGCAGCCATACGCGGCGTGATTGCCGCCAGAAGACAGGATTTGAAACACCATGGACCTTCGCAAGCTCAAGACATTGATTGACTTGGTGTCGGAGTCGAACATTTCGGAACTCGAGATCACCGAGGCCGACGGCAAGGTGCGCATCGTCAAAGCCGACCCGGCCGCGGCAGCGCAGACCCATTACGCGCCGGCGGCGCCGATGCCCGTCGCCATGGCTCCTGCCGCGGCGGCACCGGCGAGCGTTGCGGCGCCGGTCGCGCCGCCAGTCGAGGTGGGCCACACGGTCAAGTCGCCCATGGTCGGCACGTTCTACCGTTCGGCGAACCCGGGCTCCAAGCCCTTCGTCGAACTCGGTGACGCGATCAAGGAAGGCGAACCGATCTGCATCATCGAAGCGATGAAGATCATGAACGAGATCGAGGCCGACAAGTCCGGCACGATCACGCGCATCTTGTGCGAGAACGGCCAAGCCGTGGAGTTCGGGCAGCCCTTGTTCATCATCGAATAGGGCGCGACGCATGTTCAAGAAAATCCTGATCGCGAACCGGGGCGAGATTGCTCTTCGCATCCAGCGCGCATGCCGCGAGTTGGGCATCAAGTCGGTCGTCGTCTACTCGGAGGCGGACCGCGATGCCAAGTATGTGAAGCTCGCCGATGAAGCCGTCTGCATCGGGCCGGCGGCGTCGGCGCAGAGCTACCTCAACATGCCGGCGATCATTTCAACCGCCGAGGTGACCGATGCCGAGGCGATCCACCCGGGCTACGGCTTCCTGTCCGAGAACGCCGACTTTGCCGAGCGGGTCGAGCGCAGCGGGTTCACCTTCATCGGCCCGACGCCGGCGTCGATCCGGGTCATGGGCGACAAGGTCTCGGCCAAGCAGGCGATGATCAAGTCCGGCGTGCCCTGCGTGCCGGGCTCCGAGGGCGCGCTGCCGGAAGACCCGAAAGAAATCATCAAGGCCGCTCGCGCGGTCGGCTATCCCGTCATCATCAAGGCCTCGGGCGGCGGCGGCGGGCGCGGCATGCGCGTGGTGCACACCGAGGCGGCGCTGATCCATGCGGTGCAGACGACACGCGCCGAGGCCGGCGCGGCGTTCGGCAACCCGGCCGTGTACATGGAGAAGTTCCTCGAGAACCCGCGCCACATCGAGATCCAGGTCCTGGCCGACGAGCACAAGAATGCGGTCTGGCTCGGCGAGCGCGACTGCTCGATGCAGCGGCGTCACCAGAAGATCATCGAAGAAGCGCCGGCGCCGGGCATCCCGCGTCGCACGATCGAGCGCATCGGTGAACGTTGCGCGGCGGCGTGCAAGCGGATCGGCTACCGCGGCGCCGGTACTTTCGAGTTCCTGTTCGAAGACGGCGAGTTCTTCTTCATCGAGATGAACACGCGGGTGCAGGTCGAGCACCCGGTGACCGAACTGGTGACCGGCATCGACATCGTGCAGATGCAGATCCGCATCGCGGCGGGCGAGAAGCTCCCATTCACGCAGCGCGCGATCCAGATGCGCGGGCACGCGATCGAGTGCCGCGTGAACGCAGAAGACCCGTACAAGTTCACGCCCTCGCCGGGCCGCATCACGATGTGGCACCCGCCCGGCGGCCCGGGGGTGCGTGTCGATTCGCACGCCTATACCAACTACTTCGTGCCGCCAAACTACGACTCGATGATCGGCAAGATCATCGTGCATGGCGACACCCGCGAGCAGGCACTGGCGCGGATGCGCATCGCGTTGTCTGAGACGGTGGTGGAGGGCATCCAGACCAACATCCCGCTGCATCGCGAATTGATGGTCGACGCCAAGTTCATCGAGGGCGGCACCAGCATTCATTACCTCGAAGGCTGGCTCGGCCGTCACAAGCGCTGAGCGGTACGACATCGCCATGGTTGAACTGCTGTTGCTGGCGCCGGAGGATTGCGTCGAGAGTGCATCGGATGCGCTGATCGACGAGCTGGATGCGCTGTCGGTGTCGATCGCAGACGCCGATGCCGACTCCGAAGCCGAACTGGCCTTGTTCGGCGAGCCCGGCATGCCGGCGCCCCGCGCCGGCTGGCGGCGCTCGCTGTTGCGTGCCTTGTTTGCCGACGAGGCGCAGGCCACCGACGCGGCGACGCTGCTGCTCGCGCAGGACTGGGCGCGCAACATCAGGGTGCAGTCCATCCGGGCCGTCGAGGATCAGGACTGGGTGCGCCTGACGCAGTCGCAGTTCGCCCCGGTGCCGGTCACACCCGAGTTCTGGATCGTGCCGAGCTGGCACGAACCGCCGGCCGAAGCCAAGCGCGTGATCCGACTCGACCCGGGCCTGGCCTTCGGCACCGGGACGCACCCGACGACGCGGATGTGCCTGCGCTGGACGGCGTTGCAGGCGCCAAGCCGGTCCGCAGGCTGGGCGCGCGTGCTGGACTACGGCTGCGGCTCCGGCATTCTGGCGATCGCCGCTGCGCTACACGGCGCGCGGAAGGTCGATGCCGTGGACATCGATGTCAGCGCAGTCGAGTCGACGCAGGCAAACGCGTTGGCCAACGGCGTGACGCTGCATGCGGGCCTGCCCGATACCGCCAGCGGCAACTACGGGCTGGTGTTCGCCAATATCCTGGCCACGCCCCTGAAGCTGCTGGCGCCGCTGCTGTGCGCGCATGTGGCCGCCGGCGGCGACCTGGTGCTGGCTGGCATCCTCGAGCGCCAGGCCGATGAACTGACGGCGGCCTACGCACCGTGGTTGACGCTGGCTGTGGCCGACAGCGAAGACGGCTGGATCCTGATGACTGCGCACCGGCCGCTGTGAACGACGTCGACGCGCGTGGGATGATTCGTTCATGAGTCTGGCCACCCGATGCTTTGCCTGCGGCACCGTTTTCCGGGTGGTGCAGGATCAGCTCAAGGTCTCCGAGGGTTGGGTTCGCTGCGGCCGCTGCAATGAAGTCTTCAATGCATTGGAGAGCTTGTTCGACCTAGAGCGCGACTCGCCGCCGGAGTGGTCACCCGGCGAGCCGGCAATGGCACGTGCCGCTGTCGAGAGCGGAGCGGTGGTGCGCGATGAGCCGCCAGCAGACTCGTCCCGTGTCGACCGCATCGACGCGCATTTGCTCGGCACGCGGCGACGCGAGAGTGCCTCGACGCCAGCCACGCGAATCGACGAACGCGATCGGCTGGAGTTTCCGGATGCGCAGTTCGAGCCGGAGTCGGCTTCGGGCGATGACGTGTTCATGCCGATTCACGACACGACGCTGGTGTTGCCGACCGAACCCGCGCAGACGGCACCGCCGGCAGCGCCAGAGTTCATGCGGCACGCGCAGCGCAGCGCGCGTTGGCACACGCCCACGATGCGCATCGCGCTGTTGACTGCCGGCCTGCTGCTGTTGGTGTCGCTGACGCTGCAGGCCGGGCACCATTTCCGCGATGTCGTCGCGATGCGCTGGCCTGCGACACAGCCTGCGCTCGCCGCATGGTGCGCCGCGCTGAGTTGCTCGGTTCAAGCGCCGAAGCGCATCGAGGACATTGCCGTCGAAAGCACGGCGTTGACCCGGGCCATCGAGCCCGAGGCCTTCCGACTGGCGGTGACGCTGCGCAACCGCGGTGCGATGGCGTTGGCATTGCCGTCCATCGATCTCGGCCTGACCGATGCAACCGGACAGCTCGTGGCGCGCCGCATGTTATCGCCGAGCGAGTGGCATGTCGCTGCCTCGTCGATACAGGCCGGTGCGGAGTTGCCGCTGCAATTGCTGCTGACGGCGGGGAGCACGCGCGTCTCCGGATACACGGTCGAAATTTTTTACCCCTGACGGCACCAGCGCGAGCTGCGCGAGTACGCCACCCTTTCATTTCGCTTTCTACGGAGTTCCCATGTCGGCACTGATCTGCGGCTCGCTCGCATTCGACACCATCACCACCTACCCTGGACGATTCGCGCAGCAGATCCTGCCGGAGCAATTGCACATCCTGAACGTCTCGTTCCTGGTGCCCACGTTGCGCCGCGAATTCGGCGGCTGCGCGGGAAACATCGGGTACACGCTGAGCCTGTTGGGCGGAGAGCCGCTGGTAATGGCGGCGATGGGGCCTGACGGCAGCGACTATGCCGCCCGCATCCAGTCCTGGGGCGCGACAACCGAGTACGTGCAAACGGTCGCGGACAGCCACACGGCGCAGGCCATCATCATCACCGACGCCGACAACAACCAGATCACGGCGTTCCATCCGGGCGCGATGCAATCGGCGCATCTGCAGGCCGTGCCCACCACGCGGGATGACATCCGGGTGGCCATCATTGCCCCCGACGGACGCGACGCGATGCTGCAGCACGCGACGCAGCTCGAAAAGGCGGGGATTCCTTTCATCTTCGACCCCGGCCAGCAACTGCCGATGTTCGACGGCGCGGAGCTGATGCGCTTTGTGGCGCAGGCCAGTTGGATTGCCGCAAACGACTACGAAGCGCAGATGCTTTGCGAGCGGACCGGGCAGACCCTGGAGTCGCTGTCGCGATCGCATCTTCGCGGCGTGGTGGTGACGCTCGGTGCCAGCGGCTGCGACCTGTGGCAGCAGGGAGAGTGCACTCGAATCCCGGGCGTGGTCGCGAGCGCCGTGGTCGACCCCACGGGGTGCGGCGATGCGTTCCGCGCCGCGCTGCTGTACGGCATCGAGCGGGGTTGGATGCTGCAGCGTTGCATCGAATTGGGCAACCGCATCGGCGCGATCAAGATCGCATGCCGCGGGGGACAGAATCACACCCTGGATCCGCAGCTGTTGGCTCTGCGGGATGCTCGCGCTTAGACACGCTTGGCTGGTCGCCTCGCCAGCCGGAAATGCAAAAACCCGGCCGAAGCCGGGCTGCGCAGACTCAAACCAAGCCGGTCAGGGCTTGCTGCCAGTCGGGAAAGGCCAAGCGGCCTGAGGGCTCAGCGCGGTCTTCGCAGGAGGCACAGCCGCAACGGCAGCTGGCGCCTTCTTCGCGGCGGGCTTCTTCGCAGCTTTCTTCGCTGCGGCCTTCTTCGCCGGAGCCTTCTTCGCTGCGGCCTTCTTCGCCGGAGCCTTCTTCGCTGCGGCCTTCTTCGCCGGAGCCTTCTTCGCTGCGGCCTTCTTCGCCGGAGCCTTCTTCGCTGCGGCCTTCTTCGTCGGAGCCTTCTTCGCTGCGGCCTTCTTCGCCGGAGCCTTCTTCGCAGTTGCCATTTCGTTTCTCCTTGATCAAGTTGCAAAAAGAACCGCCTCACATCAGCAAGCTGATGCACGACAGCTATTCATCATCCGGAGTCTGCCCAGGAGGGGCGCCCCAGTACGATGAATTCGGTCGCGATCCGTGTGCCCCGCTTCTGTGTCGGCGCATCACGCATCGCAAATCTTGATCTCTTGTCTGCTCTCGCCCGGAGCGGCGCGAGAGGCTTCTTCAGCCCAAGGGCTCACAGGCCCTCGGGCTTTCACCAAGCGCAAGACAAATGCATTGGCACTGCCTCGCGTCCAGATTCAGTCCCAGGAAAGTGCACCTCCACTTTGATATTCAATGACACGGGTCTCGAAGAAGTTGCGTTCCTTCTTCAGGTCGATCATCTCGCTCATCCACGGAAACGGGTTCTCTTCGTTCGGGAACAGCGCTTCCAAACCGATCTGGGTCGCGCGCCGGTTTGCGATGTAGCGCAGATAGCCCTTGAACATCGACGCGTTCATGCCGAGCACGCCGCGCGGCATCGTGTCTTCGGCATAGCGATATTCGAGTTCGACTGCCTTCAGGAACAAGGCCTTGATCTCGGCCTTGAACTGAGACGTCCAGAGCTGCGGGTTCTCGAGCTTGATCTGGTTGATCAGGTCGATGCCGAAATTGCAATGCATCGATTCGTCGCGCAGGATGTACTGGTACTGCTCGGCCGCACCAGTCATCTTGTTCTGACGGCCAAGCGCCAGAATCTGCGTGAAGCCGACATAGAAGAACAGGCCTTCCATCAGGCACGCGAACACGATCAGCGACTTCAGCAAGGTCTGGTCGTTCTCGGGGGTGCCGGTGTGGAAGTTCGGATCCATGATCGCGGCGATGAACGGGATCAGGAACTCGTCCTTGTCGCGGATCGACTTGACTTCGTTGTACGCGTTGAAGATCTCGCTCTCGTCCAGCCCGAGCGACTCGACGATGTATTGATACGCGTGGGTGTGGATCGCCTCTTCGAAGGCCTGGCGCAACAGAAACTGCCGGCACTCGGGCGCGGTGATGTGGCGATACGTGCCGAGGACGATGTTGTTGGCGGCGAGCGAATCGGCGGTGACGAAGAAACCGAGATTGCGCTTGATGATGCGGCGCTCGTCCTCGGTCAGGCCATTCGGATCTTTCCAGGTCGCGATGTCGCGCGACATGTTGACCTCTTGCGGCATCCAGTGATTCGCGCAGGTGGCCAGGTACTTTTCCCAGGCCCACTTGTATTTGAACGGCACCAGTTGATTGACATCGGTCTGGCCGTTGATGATGCGCTTGTCGGCGGCCTTGACGCGACGCATCGTCGCGGGCGCGTCTTCAGTCGCCGACGCGGTGATCACCGACGCCGAATGCAGGGATTGCACAGGACTTGCGTGCGCAGCCGATGCGTGCGCGAGAGTCGCTTGCGCAAGGCTCGCGGTGTGAGCCGCCGTGTGAGCCGCGGTATGAGAATTCGCGGGCTTAACTTCTTCTTCCCAAACCAGCATGGTTGAAATTTCCTGTGCGTCCGAATTATGAGAGTGTTGCGAGATAACCCCAAGCACTTATTGACATTCGGGCGTGTTGCTTGTTGCGGTATCGCATCGACTCAAGGCCGCGCGAGACCGCACATGAAACGTTGAACGGTCACTGACATGCTTCGCAATCGGGGTTGTCGATCGCGCAGAACTTCATGTCGGTCGCCGGCTCGACATGGCTCACGCTCATCGCTGCATCGATCGTTCTCGTCGTCATCGAGGCCGCCATCGACGACGCGCCGCCATCGCTGGACACCGCGTTCATGTGCCCTGCCTTCACCGTCGATTTCTCTGCGTGCGACGAGCCGACGGTGCGCAGGTAGTAGGTCGTCTTCAGACCGCGCAGCCACGCCAGCTTGTAGGTCTCGTCGAGCTTCTTGCCGGACGCCCCGGCCATGTAGATGTTGAGCGACTGCGCCTGGTCGATCCACTTCTGGCGCCGTGCCGCGGCCTCGACCAGCCACTGCGTCTCGATCTCGAACGCGGTCGCGTACAGCGACTTCAGATCCTCGGGCACGCGGTCGATGCGGCGCAGCGAGCCGTCGAAGTGCTTGAGGTCCATCACCATCACGTCGTCCCACAGGCCGAGCTTCTTCAGGTCGCGCACCAGGTACTCGTTGACGATCGTGAACTCGCCCGACAGGTTCGACTTCACCGACAGGTTGCCGAACGACGGCTCGATCGAGGCGCTCACGCCAACGATGTTGGAGATCGTCGCGGTCGGCGCGATCGCCACGCAGTTCGAGTTGCGCATGCCGTGTTCGCGAATGCGCATGCGCAGTGCGTCCCAGTCGAGCGTGACGCTGCGATCCACGTCGACATAGCCGCCGCGCGCCTCGGCGAGCAGGTCGAGCGAGTCGATCGGCAGGATGCCGCGGTCCCACAGCGAACCGCGGTAGCTCGAGTAGCGGCCGCGCTCGGCGGCCAGATCGGTCGAAGCCCAATACGCCTGGTAGCAGACCGCTTCCATCGACCGATCGGCGAACTCCACCGCCGCGTCCGACGCGTAGGGCACGCCCAATTCATACAGCGCATCCTGGAAGCCCATGATGCCCAAGCCGACCGGCCGGTGCTTCAGGTTCGAGTCGCGCGCCTTCTTCACCGCGTAGTAGTTGATGTCGATCACGTTGTCGAGCATGCGCATCGCGGTCGACACCGTCTTGCGCAGCTTGGCGTGGTCGATCTGCTTCACACCATCCACGCTGGTCAGGTGATGCACCAGGTTCACCGAGCCGAGGTTGCACACCGCGATCTCGGTCTCGCTGGTGTTCAGCGTGATCTCGGTGCACAGGTTGCTCGAGTGCACCACGCCCACGTGCTGCTGCGGCGAGCGCACGTTGCAGGCGTCCTTGAAGGTGATCCAGGGGTGGCCGGTCTCGAACAGCATCGAGAGCATCTTGCGCCACAGGTCGCGCGCCGGCGTCTTCTTGAACAGCTTGATCTCGCCGCGCGCGGCCTTGTCTTCGTACGCGGTGTAGGCGGCCTCGAAATCCTTGCCGAACTTGTCGTGCAGATCCGGGCAGGTGCTGGGGGAGAACAGCGTCCAGTCGCCGCCATCCATCACGCGCTTCATGAACAGATCAGGGATCCAGTTCGCGGTGTTCATGTCGTGCGTTCGGCGGCGATCGTCGCCGGTATTCTTGCGCAGCTCGAGGAACTCTTCGAGGTCCAGGTGCCAGCTTTCAAGATAAGCGCAGACCGCGCCCTTGCGCTTGCCACCCTGGTTCACTGCGACCGCCGTGTCGTTGACGACCTTCAGGAATGGCACCACGCCCTGGCTCTTGCCGTTCGTGCCCTTGATGTGGCTGCCGAGCGCACGCACGTTGGTCCAGTCGTTGCCCAGGCCACCGGCGAACTTGCTCAGCAGCGCGTTCTCTTTCAGCGCCTCGTAGATGCCGTCGAGGTCGTCGGCCACCGTCGTCAGGTAGCAGCTCGACAGCTGCGAGCGACGCGTGCCGGCATTGAACAAGGTCGGCGTGCTGCTCATGAAGTCGAAGCTGGACAGCACTTCATAGAACTCGATCGCGCGCGCCTCGCGGTCGATCTCGTTCAGCGCCAGGCCCATCGCCACGCGCATGTAGAAGGCCTGCGGCAACTCGATGCGCTGCTCGTCGATGTGCAGGAAGTAGCGGTCGTACAGCGTCTGCAGGCCGAGGTAGTCGAACGCCAGATCGCGATCGGCGTTCAGCGCCGCGCCGAGCCTGGCCAGGTCGAACTGCAGCAGCTTCTCGTCGAGCAATTCGGCTTGCACGCCCTTCTTGATGAAGCCCGGGAAGTACTCGGCGTAGCGCGTGTGCATGTCGGCCTGCAGCGCCTCTTCGCCGAGGATGTCGCGGCGGATCGTGTGCATCAGCAGCCGCGCGGTGGCGCGCGTGTAGCCCGGGTCCTTTTCGATCAGCGTGCGCGCGGCGAGGATCGACGCCTTGTGCACTTCGTCGATCGGCACGCCGTCGTACAGATTGCGCTTGGTCTCGGCCAGGATGGGCTCGGCCTTGACTTCGGAGCCCAGCCCAGCACACGCCGACTCGATCACCGTGCGCAGGTGCGCAAAATCGAGCGGCACGCGCTGGCCGCGGTCGATCACCGTCAGCGCCGGTTCGGTGGCGGCGACCGCCGGCTGCCCTTGCTTGGAGCGCTCTTGCGAACGGCGCTCGCGGTACAGCACATAGGCACGCGCCACTTCATGGTGACCGCCGCGCATCAGGCCGAGCTCGACCTGGTCCTGCACATCTTCGATGTGGAAGGTGCCGCCGCCCGGGCGCGAGCGCAGCAAGGCGCGCACCACCGATTCGGTCAGGCCGTCGACGGTCTCGCGCACGCTCGCCGAGGCCGCACCCTGCGTACCGTGCACCGCGAGAAAGGCCTTCATCAGCGCGACCGCGATCTTGTTCGGCTCGAACGACACCACCGCGCCGTTGCGGCGAATGATCTGGTAGCCGTGGTAGACCGACGGCACGGCTTGGGGTTCGGCCATCGCGTGCGGCATGGCGGCGACGGGAGCG
>Ga0307509_10008545_pt1 | contig 13020 bp, 5 predicted proteins | sample 10_EM_MG_FD_202245 | JGI IMG/M metagenome (GOLD analysis project Ga0307509, IMG submission 202245) | Populus trichocarpa ectomycorrhiza microbial communities from riparian zone in the Pacific Northwest, United States - 10_EM | ecosystem: Host-associated > Plants > Roots > Unclassified | place...
TAAATATATGTTTATGTAATTGAAATTTGTTAGTGAGGAGGATTATGGAGATATATATGATTGTGATTATGAATTGGATTTTTGAGTGTCAAATGGTTGTGGTGTTGAGTGTGAGAATTAAAAATTTTAATTTCAAATAAAAATAAAATGAGTTTTACAAGGCTGACCACATAAGGAAATTATCATAAATTTAAATTTTGAAGGAAAAGTTTGCTAAGTGTGGAATATATAATTTATGATGATAAAGAATAGGTTAATGAAAAAGTTAACTTGATAAATAAAAAATGAATTTGAAAATAATGCATGTTACGTAAGATAAATTAGAAGTAGAATGTTATGTTAAACAAATTAAAAATACAAATGTTTTATTCAAAGAGTAAATGATTAATTAGAACATTGGTAATGTGATTAAATGGGTATATGTTAATGAGAATCGAAAAATATGAAGTTAATGAGATTAATGCGATACTAATAACATTTGTTTTTTGGTATCAGAATAGATACTAGGAGCAACATCTTCTTCAGTTGGAGGAGTATAGTCTTGTAAAAGGCATAGATAGTTGTTCTTCACCTCACTTGAATTATAAACTTTATTACATAGTTTTATTTCAAATATTTTATTTATTAGATGTGTATTAATTGTTAAAAATAAAAAAAATTAAAGGGAGAAATAATATTGCGGAATGTTGACAATAAGAAGGATTGTTAGATTTATTGGCATCTAGAGGGGTTTGCCGGATTGTTGACAATCAGAAGGATTGTCGACATTCAGAAGGATTGTCAGATTTATTAGCATTTGTAAGGAGATTGCTAGGTCATTGACAATTGAAAGGATTGTCAGATTCATTGGCATCCGTAATGGGATTGCTAAAACATTGACAATAAGAAGAATTGTTGGATTTATTAGCATCTATAAGGGGATTGTTGGATTATTGACAAACAAAAGGATTGTTAGATTTATTGGCATCCATGAGAGGATTGCCGAATTATTGATAATTTGATGGATCGTTAGATTTATTAGCATTTATGATGATGATTAAAAGAGTTGCTGAAGTTATGTCAATCATATAGTATTGCTATTGAAATGTTAAAATTAGTGTTAGTGAGTTAAATTTGTGAATGATAGTTTAAGGAATTGAATTGTAATGTTTGTGTTAAATGTAGTATTAAAAATGATATATGAATAATAAGCTTCATGGTTAAAATAATACTTAAATTTTTATATTTTAAATTGCAAGTTCGTCACAAGTCATAAGACTAATAGGACATAGGGTTATGATCTTTCTCGTTGATATCATAAACTAATGTAATAGTGTAGATTTGTAGATTTTTGTGAATGAGTATGAAAGTAGAATAATGTGTGAGACATGTAAATTAAATAACTTTATTATGGGTATTGTAATAATTAAAGGATTGTTAATCAAAATTATATTTAGAGGTATATTATTATGGATTTAACATAAGATGCCAATTAGATGTATGTATATGTACTTTTGAGTTTGCATATTATTAATTGAATTATAGGTTAGTAGTTGTTTACATTTTATATCATTTTAAATGTTTATGTTATATGGTTAATTAAATATATGTTTGTGTATGAAGCAATTTGAAGAGTATGGTTGGTCTTGAATTGATGTGGTACATGATGGTTGGATTAATAATAAAATGTGAAAGTTGATGATTATGATTGAGAGTATAAATATCTTAATATGTTCAAAATATAGAAGAAACTTTGTTGGATTTCAGAAAAAACTTATGAGATGTATTTATAATGTAACTCACTAAAGTTGTGAACAAAAGAAAAAATAGTTTCCTATGGTTTATAAATAAATTGTGAATAATCGATTTAAATCTAGTTTTGAATTTGAGGATGTTATAATTGATATCAGAGCATGGTTAATTAGACAAAAAAATTTTAATTTGAGAGATATTTTTTTTTAAATCGTTCAATTTTTTTTGGGTATTTGTTATGATTACTTTATATTTTTTTATTAAATGAAATACACAACAAAGAAATTTTTTTTCTAGAATTAGAAATATTAATAAAAAAAATGATGAATTATACTAAAAATTTAGTTTGTTTCAATAAAACTTAAATTATTACTCTTTTAAGACAAATATTATTGCTATATAATAAAATAAAAATAATAAAAGGCTCCCCGCAACACTTAAATGAGATATTTTAATATACATTAATTTTTTTAGCTTTACGACTTAGTCATTATTTAATATTAACATGTTTTTTTTAAAATATATATGGGCACATAAAAATTTAAATTATATATATATATATTGAAATAAACAATACTTGTATATTTTTTCTTTTACATTCATAAGAATTTTAATATAACCGATCCACAACGAAACACGTCACACTATACGTTAAAATATATGGCTCCCATGTGATTTACGTCCTCACATTTTCATTATTTTTTAACTCTCTCTCGAGTGGCTTTGATAGTCACCAAACTGGACAATATTACATGTACTCGCGATAGTGACAATTGAATTATTGGCAATGGAAACATCGTTGCTCGTGATTGTAAGACATTGAATGTCTGAAAAAATATGCTGAAACTGTAATTTAAGAAAAAAATTATTTTTTTATTTTAAAATTATTTTTTTATTATTTTAATATGTTGATATTAAAAATAAAAAAATATTATCTTAATATATAACTAAACAAAAAATATTTTAAAAAACATATATTCATATATCCAGACTGTTAGAGAATAATATAAATCATATCTTGAGAGACTTTACCTAACAACTTAAACTATTGATTTGAGATGTTCTTTGATATGATATCAGAGTCTTAATGACCAAACGGTCACGAGTTCGAATCTCATCATCTCTATTTATTTGATAAAAATTAAGCACAAAATATTTTAAACATGCTAGTATACAAGTTTAAAGATAAAAGTGCTTTCATTTTTGACAAAACAAGTGTTCCACTCAAAGTTAATATTTGTCTATTTAGACAGTTGAATGTTGATTTTTTTTTTCTCTTCAAAACATCACAATAAGTTTTTTTTTTAACAATCAAAAATATATTTATAAAAATAGCATGGTTTAAAGAATTGCAGGTGTGGTATGTGACTTTAGATATCACTTTAAGTTGTTGATCCAAAAATTAATAAAGTTTATAATCCAACAGATATTATATACTCTTTATAGTAGCTGGAGATTGCATAGACAGACCCCCCCCCTTTCTACAGGCTCCTTGTAGTGCAATGATTATTAATAATAAATATAGTTTTTTTTGGCACCCAACATGATTTATTAATTATACTAAGTTTCAGTACAAGAGAATGCTATCCAATACGTATAAGGATAGCTTTCCATATATATACTATAGCAACAAGAACACAGAAAAATATACCACAAATACAGGTCTTGGACATTGCACGCAGGTAATATCAGAAAATTTTCATTCATGGAAATAAAAATAAAAATAAAAATAAAAATAAAAATAAAAAAATAGATTAATATAGTTTTTTGGTAACTAACGTGATTTATTAATAATATGATTCAGTACAAGAGACTGATTATTTATAATAAGATTTAGTACAAGAGAATACTTAGCAACAAAAGCACAGAAAAACACAGCAATAATACAGGTCCTGGCCCTTGCACGCAGGTGATATCAGACCCGAGCCAACACATTTATCGATGATCACCTCCTCAAATATATTTAGTTTAGTGTAACTAATCGATGGAATTACAAGCTACTTCTTAGCACCTTAAGGCCATGAACAAACAGAGAATCAAATATCTCCATTTCATGTTTCTTCAAAACTAAGCCGATTTCAACTCCACCACTTTCATCTCTGCTTTCCATCATAGAAAGAGATTCACCAACGTCTATGGTTGTAATCTCTACATTCGTAGGCTTGCCCCACCCAAAATCTGCACCATACTTCCCAAATCGGTTTGTCCCTGCAACTAGAATAATTCGAACTCCTGGTTCCACATCCATAAATGGAACCCTCCCCTTGGCTAGCTCTAGAACTCCATTTTCTAACCCTTCGATCATCTCATTAAGCCTCTTCGCGGCGTAAACAACCCCAGTTTCTTTCAGGAGATGTTCCGCTTCAACAAGTACATCACAAGAAGTAACACAGTTACCGATATAATTCCTAGATAATGGAGGGTTTAAACGGGGTCTACAATCTGTTGTCAACCCAAACTTAACCTTATTATTATTTTTCAGGCCTTTCGCTTTAACCATGCAAACCAATGTATATGCATATGCAAGCACATATGTTGAGAAAGGTTTTGATTGATTTCCATTTTCTAATTTAGAGAGTACCCTCTCACCTAGCTTCTTTATGTCTTCACGAGAAAATCCGAACGTCGCTCGTACTACATCAGCTGGAACTGGAAATGGTATTGGCTCCAAACTTCTGGGGTTGGCATCTGAACCTGGCAGTTTCAGTCCTAGCCAGTAGTTTAAATATCTCATTTCAAGCCCTTCTGAACCCGGAATGACTGTTCGGTCAAAAGATGGAATTAGTTCTTCTGGTAACGAACTAGGGCTTATTTTCACATTTTCATCTAGATTTCTGCATATGTAAGCCCATGAATTCATAAACAAAGATATGCTTCTACCATCAAGAACAGCATGGTTAAGGGTGTAACTGATGGTAAAACCTTTGTTTGGAAACAAAGTGATTTGGAAGGAAAGTATGGATGCTTTAGTATCAGATACGAACAAAGGTGCCAAATACGGATGTGACTCAGAAGCATAGCGCACCTCACTGTAGAGATGGTCAAAGTCTTCATTGGACTCGGCCACTGTAAGCAAAACACCATCATCTGCAGTATTGTACGTGATGATGGGTTTTTTTGAATTTTGCGGCCAACTAAGGTAGCCAGCAAGAGGAAGGAAATGGAAGAGAGTGATAGAAAGTGAGTGTTTGATTTTGGGAAGGATTTCTGTCTTAAAAAATGTATTGGTTGATTCTCCGAGTTTATAGAAGAAAATGCTTTCAACCGGAGGGAATTTGAGGTTGAAAATGTCAGAAAAATTGAGAGGAAGAGAGAACTCAGTGGGAGTAGACTTGAATGAGCTTGAGAAGGGAGGAACATGGCAGACCTCGAGTATATTCATTGGCCTTGATAATCCCTTGACTCTTATCAGAGTAGAAAATATTTGAGAAAGAAAGAAGAAGCTTTGTGCAAATGTTATGGAGTTTTGAGAGGCTATATATCCTTTCGTGGCCTCATAAATATTATTAAAAACTCATGAATGGCATCATATAAGATATTTATTTATCAAGTAATAAGATAAAGGTTGTTGGAATTCACTGTTAACCCGAACCTAACATTGTAAATTATAATATTAATTTATAGTGTATTCTTTTTTGTTTTTTTACATTTTTTTTTATTTTTTAACTCATAGTGTACTTTCTTTTTTTTGGTTTTTTTTATTTTTTTTTCTAAAATTATCTTTGTCAATTTTACTTTTTTAATATTGAACTGGTTAACAATTTAGCTTTATAATTTTTTTTCTTTAAAATACTGTGGATTGCTACGGTGTTTTTCCACATAGTTTTTCTATTTTATTTTTGAAAATTATATTTGTCAATTTTATTTTTTTAATATTAAGTTGATTGATAATTTAATTTGTAATGTGGATTACAATAGTAATCCTCAGCGTATTACTTTTTTGTTTCACTAACAGTGTATTACTTTTTTTTTCCAACTGTACTTTCTTTTTTTTTCTTCTAAAATTATCTTTTTTAATTTTATTTTTTTAATATTGAGCTGGTTAAAAATTTCTCTTTGTGATTTTTTTCCTTTAAAATACTGTGAATTGCTACAGTGTTTTCCCCTATGGATTTTCTATTTTATTTTTTCATTTTTCAAAATTATATTTGTCAATTTTATATTTTTAATATTGAGCTGATTGAGAATTTAGTTTTGTATTTTTTTTTTAAAACATTGTTCATTGCTACAGTGTTTCTTCACATGGTTTTTTTTTTGTTTTTGTTTTTTTTTTATGATTTTCTCCAAAATTATCTTTTTTGGTTTTATTTTTTAATATTGAGCTGATTAAGAATTACAGTTACAATATATGAGGAAAGCACTGCAGCTTTCCTCGCAAATTACTGTGGATTGCTACAATGTTTTTTTCACATGGTTTTTCCTGTTTTGTTATGTTTTTTCCTAAAATTATCTTTGTCAATTTTATTTTTTAAATATTAAACTGGTTAAGAATTACAATTACAAGTAAATACAAGTAAGGCTAAATTATGTAGGGAAAACACTGTAACTTTCCTCACAAAACACTATGGATTGATACAGTTTTTCATCATATGGTTTTTTTTTTCAGTTTCTTTTATGTTTTCTTTTTTTGTAATATTTTTTTTCAAAATTATCTTTGTTGATTTTATTTTTTTAATATTGAGCTAGTTAGAATTTAATTTTATAATAAAGCTTAATCATGTGGGGAAAGCACTGTAACTTTCCTTACAAAACACTGTGGATTGCTACAGTGTCTCTCCACATGATTTTTTTTTTCTTATAATTTTTTTTTTAAATTGTCTTTGTCAATTTTATTTTTTTAATATTTAGCTGGTTAAAAATTACAATTATAAATCATTACAAATAAGGCTAAATCATGTGGGGAAGCACTATAGCTTTCATCACAAAACACTGTGAATTGCTACAGTGTTTCCAACATGATTTTTTTCCCTATTTTTTTTGTTATATTTTTATCTAAAATTATCTTTGTCGATTTTATTTTTTTAATATTGAGCTGATTGAGAATTTAGCTTTGTAATTTTTTTCTTTAAAACACTATGAATTGCTACAGTGTTTTTTCACATGATTTTTTTTATAATTTTTTCAAAAATTATTTTTGTCGATTTTTTTTAATATTGAGTTGTTAATAATTGTAATTACAATAAAACTAAATCATATGGGAAAAGCGTTATTGTTTTCCTCATAAAACACTGTGGGTTGCTACAGTGTTTCTCTAAATGGTTTTTTTATAATTTTTTCTAAAATTATCTCTGTCGATTTTATTGGGAAAAACACTATAGTTTTCCTCACAAAACATTGTCAATTACTACAATGTTTTTTCTTATGGGTTTTTTTCCTTCCAAAATTATCTTTGTCGATTTTTTTTAATATTAAGTGGTAGAGAATTTAGTTTTGTAAGTTTTTTTGCTTTTAATTAACAGAAAAGCTAAATCATGTGGCGAAAGCACTGTATCTTTTCTCACAAAACACTGTGGATTGGTACAAATCATTTTGTTCAGTCTCAGTTTTTTTTATCACCAACACAACTTTTTTTTTGTCATGAAATATTGGCTTCATCATACCTTTAGTTTCTATTACTTATCTAGCCCTGTTTCACAATTTTAACACTATCAAGTGCATTTGTTTTATAAGCCCGTGGCAGCGCACGGGCATACCATCTCATAAGGATTAAATCTTGAAAAAAGAGATTTTCCTAGTACTGGCAAGTTGACTTTCCCCGTTTAAAACATGTAAAAAGTATAACATAAACATTATTTCTTTTGAAATTGTTTGGTTTTTAAAGTATTTTTTTTGTCTTAAAAAACATTAAATTGATATTTTTAAGTGTTTTTTTAATAGTTTTAATATGATGATGTTAAAAAAAAAATCTAAAAAAAATTATTTTGATATATTTTCAATTAAAAAAATACTTTTGAAAATACATCATGCACAACATTAACCATACACAAACTTACATACTCTCTCTCTCTCTCTCTCTCTCTAGCATATACAAAGTGGAAATATTCAGGTAATAAATTATAAATTGGTTTTATAAAATAAAACTTTATTTGTGGTTTAACAAGAAATTAAAAGGACTAAATTTAACAAAGATAAAAAAAAAAACCCAATTCAAATATTGGCATGAAAAATTTCATTTTTTACTCTAAAGTGTGGTTTATTTATTATTTGGTCCCTATTGTTTTAGCATTTCACATTTCATTCTCAAACTTTATTTTTTTATGTTTCAGTCCCTGAATGCTGAGAGAGGAGAGATAATGTTATTGGAAAATATTGAGAAAAGAGAAAGTGGTTGTATGATAGTATTCTAGCTATCAAAAAAATTATCTCTGTGTCAATGGGTTTGTCTTTTCAAAAAGAGTTCAATATATGTGTTTTGTCCTATAAAAATGAAACCTTTAAAGTTTTTTTTTAATTCGTATACTTTTTGTTTGAGAAAATTACCCATCCAAATCACGATTACCCGCAATCGTTTAGAAAATTATTATTTACATTCATGAACTTTGTTTGTGCGCTAACACTTAATATCCTCTTAAAAAGGCTAACAAAAGATACCTAATTATTTACATAATTACCATTGTTTCTTATTTAACAACTAAAGAGCCATTAAAGCTAAAAAATAATGAAAATGTCATCAAGTGACCGTTGCTATTTTTTTAAAAAAATAGCCATTGATGAAGCCTTTTTAATTACAAAAATACCATAATCTGCAAATACTTAAATGGTCTAATTCCATTCCATAACTATTTCCACCCATTTTTAAAACATCATATTCTTTGTTTGCCTCACCATTGCCGACCATAAGCAATAATTTATCATCAACCATTGCAAAATTCCAGCCACACGAGTAGTGATGCGCAAAAAGAGATATTAACACCTTTGCACAAGACAAATCAAATGCTTTTGGGTTTGATTATGGTGAGTGAGAGAGATAGGAAGAGTCTTGCTTGAAGAGAGAGAGAAGAAGATAGAGAATTTGATATGCATTTTTAACCATTTTTTATTTAACATATATAAAGGTATTATAGTCAATTCATTAGATTTGAAAACTTCTATTGACCTAGGATGTAAATGACAAAATACGCTGATGAAAAAACTACTGCAAAGACATAATGGTAGTGGCCGTTCGTGGAATAGTGTCAAATTCAATAGCAGTAGCAAAATCAGTAACATTAGGCAATGCGAGTAGTGAGCTGATATGAGTTTGGACTTGGACGATAAGAAGTCTAAAGCAGGCAACAAACATAGTTGATTTGGCAGCATAGACTGGTAGTTATATGACAGTGTAGAGGGTTGTTACGACAATTAATATCATGGCTTTATAAGGGAAATGAGTGTCCAGATCATGAGGGTATGAGTGCTGAACATGGGGGCATGACTGAGATTGCTCCTCAAGACACTAAGATCATGATATCATGGGTCAAAATCGCCCACTAAGTTCATGGGAACACGGGGGAAAAGTGTCTCACTACTTCTTTAAAATTAGGGATGATAGTTTTATGCTTAGTAACCTTTCATATGCTTGTCTATAAATAGGTTAGAAGACTTTGGCTGTGTAGGATGGAAGTTTTGTGCATAACACACGCATACGAATTTGTGTATTTTCTTTGTTGTTGAGATTAATAAAAGTTGAGAATTTTTCTTGAATATGTTGTGTACTAATTTGCTACCTCTTTACTTGTGTTTTAATATCCCACATCGGCGGGTGAGGACTTGGGGGAGGGTCTTATATGAGCATGCTCACTTTGACTAGTAAGACGCGTTTTGGGGCCATGCGTGACTGCCAAGAACAAATACGTGAAGCCCGTGGGCCAAAGCGGACAATATTTTACTAATGGGGCAGGGTGTTACAATTTGGTATCAGAACCCGACTCACTGTCTATACGATGGTGCTGACAGGGTTATCAGTCTCTTTAAGAGGGGTGGATTGTAATATCCTATATCGGCGGGTGAGGACTTGGGGGAGGGCCTTATATGAATATGCTCACCTTGACAAGTAGGATATGTTTTAGGGTCATACGTGGCTGCCAAGAACAAATCCGTAAAGCCCGTGGGCCAAAGCTGACAATATCTTGCTAGTGGGGTGGGTTGTTACATACTCAACTTGTTTAAAACTTGTAAGAGTGGGGAAAACCTCAAAGGTGCGGGAGAAACTTAGTCATAGGTAAACACGAGTGTAAAGGGTTAGGAAAGGCTGAGTTTAGTGGGACTAAACTCTCATATAGGAGTATGGAAAATCTTAACAAGAAATTGACCCTGTGACAATTGGTATCAGAGCGCAGTTTGTGTTCATAATGAAACAACAAATAGTTTTGTGGCACAGAAGATGGAAAAATTTATGGGACAAGACGAATAATGGTTTTGTTGATGCTATTTTAGGAAAAACTTCCAGTGTTTCTTTGGGCAGAATCAGTGTCTAAGGGCTTGCAAAGTTTGGTTGCTTAAATTCGTAATAGGTGACGCAAAGTGATTTCAAAGGATCAGATCAAAGATGGGTTTTGATTTGGCCATCATAATTGTTGATGGTAGAAAAAGTTGGGTACAAATATCAGTGATGAGACTACTGAATTCTCATTTAAACCTATAGTGGGGGAGATCAGAAAGAAGAATTTTAGTGGGGTTAAATCCTAGTATGTTGTTGACAATGGATAATGAGATAAGAAAGCAGAAGGTAAGGGGTTCATAATCAAATTCAGACTGTTACTCTTTCGAAGAAAATTACTTTGTGTGGGATTATTGTTGTACTTGTGCATAACAACTAAGTCGGGTACTTGTTCATATGGCCAGCCTAATAAAAGAAGATTTGGTGTGTGGATTTTTTTTATATTGTGGAGGTAGAATTTGATAATTTTGTACATTTTGATGATTGATTGTTTGAGGTTATGGAAGAAAAATTCACTCACTAAGTCAAGAGACTTGGTCATGTGGCTAGACGATTCGGGGAGGATGTTGTTTGGTCAGACTGCCCAGGATAGAGGAAGAATTAATGTCTTCGGAGGGAACCTTGATGATAGATAGTATGGGGTAAAGAAGATAGAGCTGAGGATTGGGTCACGTAGGATTTGGTAAAAAAAGACAAGCCTTATGGTGGAGGAGTTAGCTTGGCCAACTGCTTTAAGTAAGGTAGAATATGGAAGCAAGACATTTATGCTATAAATATGGCCAACAGAAAGGCCATACAATGATGGGATTATTAGGAATTTTAAGTATCTTGATGATCGACTGTGTAGGATGAATGATTCATCAACCGAGTCATGAAGGGTTTGGTTGAGGAACCAAATCGAAACAAGGATATTTGATTTGGTGAGCTACTTTGGTAGTGAGGTAGAATCGAAGTAAAACATCGGGAATTCAAGACACCTTGATGATAGGGACTGATTGAGGTGAAGAATTTCATAGCCAAGTTGTGCAGAGATTTAGTTGAGGAACTAGACTAGATGTATTTGGTTTGGTGTGGTGGGAAGACAATACAATGGTGGTATGGTATTGGAAACTTGTACACTTTGACACGAGATTGATCATGGTGATAGATTCGGTAGCCGAGTTAATGAGTTTGGTTGAGGAGCCAAAATCATCGATGATGATGATTTGGTACACTACCTATGAAAGGTGGTAGTAGGGTATGTATTGGACATCTTGATGTTGTGCGTTATTAAGGGTGACAAAGATATAATACCTGGCCTTTGTTAGGTTATCATGTTGTGAGTTTTCGGTGGACGAAACATGCGACAAAGGCTGAATTAGTATGGGTGTTATTGCATCGATGAAATCTTATAGGATAATGAAGTGTCTTAGGTACAATAGTAACATGTGAAGGACTAGGTAAAAAAGGTTAATATTGTAATGCTATGCATGTGTATACTTGGGCAGGGCTAGGACTTGTTGCAAGAACTTTGACATAAGATTATATTGATCATTGAATTGAGTTGTCTCATTTTGTTTTCAGGTTTTATATGGAACAAGTTGGAGAGTTGAGTGGATTTTATGGGGATTCATGTGATTCTTCAAAGTGGTTCTGTATGCTATTATTCATGAGGAAAATGACAGAAGCCTTGGATGCTTAAGGAAGTGTCTAAACTTTATGAAAAAGACTTACAGGTTGATGAATTGGCACGTAGGATTTCTATTAAATGAAGAGAGCTTGTGTGTGGCTTAGGGGAGTTGCATACGATTCCTGAAACGGCATGACAATATGTGACAATATGTTACAACTTTATCTTTGGCTAGAGAAGATCGATGAGATTGATCTCAATGCTTTGGGTTGGGACCCAAAGTGTGTTTTGACTTTGTGGGAAACAAGCAGGACCCTATAGAAGAGTTTAGTCATAACTTGTTTCGAAAACAGGTTTGCGATAGGATTGTCAATATTGTTATCATCGTAGATAGTGTTCTGGATTTGAATGAGGGCAGAATCGAGAGGCTTTTTCTGTGGGACATAAATTTATGACAGTGGGCAGTTGTGATGCAGGGGTATCCTATGTCTTTTCGATGAGGGCGTTAGTTTCGTTTAGTGGGGGAGGTTTGTAAAGGAGTCAAAATTCAGCATGAATACGCTAACGAAAACACTGTAGGACAATCACAATAGGCAATGGCAGTCAATGGGATAATGTTAAATTTAACAGCAGTGGCAAAATCGATAACATTAGCCTATGCGAGTAGTGAGATGATGTGAGTTTAGACTTGTACAATAGGCAGTCCAAAGCAGACACTAAACACAATAGATTCAGTAGCATAAACTAACAATTACGCGATAATGTAGTGGGTTGTTACAACAGTTATGATCATAACTTCATGGGGGCAATGGATGACCAGATCATGGGGGCATGGCTGAGATTACTCCCCAAGACACTAAGATTATTGGTCAAAACCACCCACTAAGTTCATAGGAACTTGGGGGAGAAAGTGTGTCACTACTTCTAAAAACATAGGGATGATAGTTTTATGCTTTGTAACCTTTCATATGTTTGTCTATAAATAGGCTAAAAGGCCTTGACTGTGTAGGATGCAAGTTTCATGCATAGCACACATATACAAATTTATTTATTTCCTTAGTTGTTGAGATTAATGAAGGTTGAGATTTTTTCCTGTATATGTTGTACTAATTTGCTATCTCTTTACTTGTGTGATTCTGCTTGTTTACAACTTGTGAGAGTATGAAAAACTTCTTAGGTGTGGGAGACACTTAGTCATATGCAAAAATGAGTGTAAAAGGTGAGGAAACGCTGAGTTTTGTGGGATTAGATCACCGTATAT
>Ga0307509_10008546_pt1 | contig 13018 bp, 13 predicted proteins | sample 10_EM_MG_FD_202245 | JGI IMG/M metagenome (GOLD analysis project Ga0307509, IMG submission 202245) | Populus trichocarpa ectomycorrhiza microbial communities from riparian zone in the Pacific Northwest, United States - 10_EM | ecosystem: Host-associated > Plants > Roots > Unclassified | place...
AACCCACCTTTCCCTCTGCTTTATTCTTCGCCGATGATGGAGTTCTTATTGCCCCTACAGTTAACAAAACGCAAAGCCTAATCAACACAGCATCTCACTGGGCTGATTCCCATGGTATGTCTTTTAATATACCCAAATGTGGTTATATTATTACCAATCAGGCTGTCAGCCAACCTTGTGCATACTATCTCACGCTCAATGGCCAGTTTATCCCCTCCGTTGCCTCCTATCGGTATTTAGGAGTTCTGTTCAAAAGTACAGGAATTGATTTCCATGATCAAGGAAATCTACTGGCCGAACGGGTGGAGAGAACTCTTACCGCATTGCGTTGGTTTTCGGATACATGGGCCCCCCGAATTCGGTATAATATATTCAAAAGGATTCTTCTACCCACACTTGAATATTCAGTCCCCGTACTTTATGCCAACTATCTACGAAATCGAAAGTGCGACGGTTGGAAATCCCTCAACACTTCTTATAACAATTGTATTACCTGGATTGCAGGAGGCAAAGCAAAGAGACCACATGTTACTTCACACCTTCTAGGCCTTCTACCCTTTGTTGATCGTGCTCAGCACCTTTTTACCAGATTTTATTTGCATCTTATGGCCATGTTACCTACTAATCCGCTAAGGGCTATCTTGGATCATAGCAACTGGTATCCCAAGTCGAAGCACCGTATGCGCGTCCACAACTATGACCCACTTCTAGCTCAGTTTTTCAACCCACCACCTGTATTTTCCCAGCACCTTTCTACACTGTCTCAGACACCAATACCGATTCTGAGAGATAAGATCCTTGAAGATTTATCTCTTCAGAAATTCCGCCAAATCCGTACAACTATTGGTCCACACTCCCCCAAGCTATTACAGGTTTCCATGGTCACAGATAGGGTACCAAGTCTTGACTGTGATGTGGTACTTACAGCACCTGCTGCAGATCAGGCACGATTTCTTGCATGGCGACGAGGTGTATTTGGTTGGGGACGCAAATGCCTTTGTGGTGACAGGTTCGATCGAGGACATACAACCTGTATGCCATATCCAGATCCTGGCCTTACCGAAGATCAACTGTTTATTTACGAAATTGACCGCTATCTCATTGACTCTAACACCAAGTATACACTCGTGGACTATCTTCTCAACCATCGACTCTGGAACCAGGCACGAATGATACTCGACTCTTGGACACATACTATGTCCAATCAATTGAGAACTAATGCTTCTCACAACTAGAACTCTATTTATTCAATCTTACAAAAAAATGTTTTTCCTTTTGTCCTGTATTACCATAGTTCTGATTGAATTCATCATTTCTTTCTCAAAAGTCCATGATTTTTGCAAATCTTTTCCTTGTCTGTTTTGATTATGTTTTTTTGTGTTAATTTAACTAAACATCTGCTTGATTTTATCGTGTTACTTGAATTTCATGTTCTTTCTATTTGTTCTCTGATACTTGAAGCTGAGTTTCACTGTTTATCTGTTATCTTGTGTATTTGTTTTCATAAAGGTTGGTCTTTTATTTCCTTGCATATCTCATGTACTTGATTTTCGTCGAACTGTTGATTTTGACAAAAGCTTTGACAATCAACTCTTTTGAAAAGTACTTCTTTCTGATCTTGTTTTTGTCATTTACTTGGCCATCAGGTAGGGCCTTGTACTCCTGATCCCGTTTGCCTCTGGGTAGGCCTTGTATATCCAGTCTTTTGCGCTTGTCACAGGTCTCCTGTTGGCATTCGCTCCTCCCGAGGATACTAATACTTCCGTATTAGTATGCTCTCTCGTGCCTGATGTGGGCCTTATATACATCCTCCATTCTTGTTCTGTTGTATTCCCTTCATCTCAGTTGCTTCTGCTTATGTAGTTGTCTCCTTACTTGCTGTGTTATCCCTCAGACCTGGTGGTGTCCATATTGGCTGTGTACCTAGTGAGCTTACTGCTACTATGTTGCTGTCTCTAAGATCAATATACTTAACTCCTAACCCTAAGAATCAGTGCATGCAAAAGGGCATAAAGACATAGCGCAAAGTCTGATCGATCGTCGCAAATGCTTGAACCAATGTTCACGCTGTGGAGATCCGACTGACCTCTGGCGCAAATGTCCTGCTGCCACGCCCGTTGTCGCCTCCGCCAAGGTTAATCGTAAGCGGACCGGTAATGAGGCCGGACACCAGGACCGTGCTTCAATCCCCAAAGCATGACGCATTGAGGCTCCTCTACCTGCTGTTAAACAAGCAGAGGAAGAGATTCGCAGATCAGCTCCGCAAATACTAGAAGTGGATACGGATGTGTTGGACTAGGTAAATCCCGCCACCATCCACTAGTTTTACAAAAAACACTAACTCCGGGTCCAAGCTCAGATGGCACGAAGGACGGCGATGGAAGATGTGGACTGTATGTTCCTTCCCCGCCGAACCTACTAGCTGAAACCAACATGGACTAGCGGAATGAACCTGTTGATTGGTTTTCTTTCGGGGGTTTTGGTGATGGTTACAGCTCTTTCTTTGGTGTTTATGTTAATTTCATTTCTTATCTAATTTTGTGAAAGCTTGCTTTATTTGCATAAAGAAGGAAATCGTGTTGGGTTTAGGTTTCGAGTTATGAGGGTTATCGTTTTGGTTTTGTCAGGCTGGACTTGGCATAGCAATTGAAGTTATTCTCCAAGTTTACCTGAGAAGGGTTAAGGACCCGAAATCATACTGGTGTGATAGTAAACCTCCAAGATATATTAACCACCGCAATTATACCCAATTGATAACTACTTACGACCCGCCGTGGCCGCTCTTGTCTCGGAAGGCAAGTGATATTCAGTAGTAATTCCGAGAAAACACCACCATATAGCTGATACTAACCATCAATGTTTAGCGACGAGAGACCCACTACCGGTTGAGGCTTGTAGGCCCTGCGCCATACACTAGGTCTATACATGTGAATGTAAGCCTCGAGTGGCACCACAATAGGGAGAAACAAGCGGAGAGACTCTATTATTGTGGGATAGTGGCGCTACGGGCGCAGTATTAAGTAGCGCTTGGGTTAGCAATGCCCAGCTACCATGTATACGTCGGGAAACTCGGACATCTATTTCTGATGCAAGCGGGAATCACATTGCTGGTTCAGTTCTCCACTATACAAAGACAGTTGATATGTCAATAGGAGACCATACCAATAAAATCAGATTTGAGCTTGCCGATATGCCTTCAAGACACCTAGATGATTATCTGCCGATGGCATGGTTGAAGGACCACAACCCGGATATCAACTAGAAAAGGGGAACTCTGAAGTGGCGCTGAGAGTATTGTAAGACCGATTGTCTCTGAAGCAAGAGTCGCAAAGAGTTTATTACCTGCGAGAAACTCTTAGCCGAGGATCCCAACAACATGTTTGTATGTGGGATGCCCCTTGGGACTGGTGAAGAGGGAGAAGACATAAGTCTCAAGCTGCTGCCAGAATACCAGGATTACGCTGATATATTCAGCGAAGAAAATATCAACCTCTTGCGGGAGCATACCGAGCATGACAACCCCAGTGATTTGGTCCCAGGCTCTGACCTACCGAAAAACCACATATACCCGCTCAGGGTTCCGGAGCCACAGCTATTAAAAGACTATATCAATCATATCGAACAGTCCGGCAAGATCCGGTGATCATCCGCTCCGATAGGTGCGCCTATCCTGTTCGTACCGAAGCCGGATGGCACACTTCGGTTATGTGTTGATTACCGAGGGTTAAATAACATTACCCTTAAGAATAAGTATCTATTACCCTTGCTGAACGACTTACGTAGTAGGCTCGGGCAAGCCACAGTGTTCACCAAACTGGACCTGAAGGATGGCAATTACCTCATCCGCATGGCGGAAGAAGAAGAATGGAAGCCGGCTTTTAAAAGTCGGTATGGCTTATACGAATATACTGTCATGCCGTTTGGACTTTGTAACGCGCCATCAACTTTCGAAGCAATTATCAATGATGTGTTCCATGACATGTTGGATGTAGGAGTCATTGCCTATATATATGACATCCTAATCTATTCTGAGCCCATAGAAGAAGATGTTGCTATGGTAAGGAAAGTAATGGACAGGCTGCGGAAGGCAGGCCTATGAGTCAGCATAAAAAAGTGAACATTCCATGCGCGAGAAGTAGAATTCCTCGGATACAAAATCTCTGACCATGGAATATCAATGACAACCAAGATGGTTGAGGAGATTACAGCGTGGTTACCGCCACAAAAGGTCGTTGATGTGCAAAGCTTTATGGGCTTTGCCAATTTTTACCGTCGGTTCATTACCGGATTTAGTACGTTGGCAAAACCTTTTACCGAACTAACAAAGAAGGGCATCATGTGGAATTGTACCAATGCTTGTCCTGCGGCATTTGATGAGCTCAAGAGAGCTTTCACAAGCGGTCAAATATTGATTCACTTTGATGAAACTCGTCCAATGAAGTTGGCAACCGATGCTAGTGACTTTGCCCTGGGGGCCGTTCTATCGCAGCTATGTGAAGATGAGCGATGGCACCCAGTAGCCTTTCATAGCCAAACGTTCGCCCCCGCTGAAGTAAACTATGATGTTCACGATAAGGAAATGACAGAGATAGTTGCTGCATTGCGCGAACGGGAATACATATGGAGATCGGTTGAAGAACAGATAACCGTTTATACTGATCATAAGAACTTCGAGTACTTTAATACAAGCAAGATTCTCAACAGAAGATAGCACCGCTGGGCTGAATTCCTACCATCGTTCAATTTCAAGGTTGTTTACAGCAAGGGAAGGCTAAATGAAAAGGCCAATGCATTGTCTAGGCGTATGGACTACTGCCCTGAAGGGGGGAGTGATTCTGATCCTTACGCTTTTTTCCGTCAGCATCAGTATGTTGGTCAGGAGCGGGAATCTTGCCACCACCGGTGTTGCAGTCCTGCCAAGGGTTTCGGCTGCAGTCCGCGTTTAGGACACCTCTACCCAAAGCAGCTGACCAAGACCAAAGCTACTTGCATATGTTCAAGTCGGTACTCAAGGGCGAGAACAATGTTGATACCTGTCTGTGTATCCTAAAGGATTTACTCTGTTATAAAAACAGGTGGTGCATCCTCAAGGACAAGGCCTTGAAGCGAATAATCATGAAGACTGAACATGATTCACGCATGGCTGAACACTTCGGAACTTACAAGACAATTGGTAGGGTTAGGGCAAACCTCTACTGGCCAAAAATGGATGAGCAGATCACAGAATATGTTCGCTCATGTGACATATCGCAACATAACAAGGTCATCCAGCACAAGAAGTATGGGTTATTGGTGCCTATCGATGTTCCTATTAGACCATGGACCTCCATATCCATGGACTTCATTGTGGGGCTACCCAAATCAGAAGGGTATACGAAAATATGGCTCATTGTGGACAGGTTCTCAAAAATGACACATTTTGTCCCCCTCAAGACAGAAGAGCACATCAAGGAACTGGCTCTAATCTTTCTGAAGGAAATCTGGCACCTTCATGGGCTCCCAGAAACAATTATCTCTGACAGAGATACCCGGTTTACATCCAAGGTCTGGATGAGCCTAATCCAACTTTTCCAAGTCAAGTTGAATGTTTCCACCGGGTTCCATCCTGAAACCGATTGGCAAACTGAACCGGTCAACCAGACACTGGAACAGTACTTACGTAGTTACTGTTCGTATCAGCAGGATGATTGGGTGTCACGAATCCCTTTTGTGGAGTACACCTATAATATTTCGCTATCAGATCGGCTAAGGCTAGTCCTTTTGAAATTAATTGCAGATTCGGTCCTCAGCCACAATGGTTGGAGATGGTGTCAGATAATCATGGAATACACCCAGACAGTGAGCTCATAGTGAAGGATTGGGAAGGAACATGGCAACAAATCTGAGGGACATTACAACGGGCACAAGAAAGACAAAGGAAATGGCATGCTCAAAATAGAGAGCCTTCTCCTGAACATGTCACACTAGAGGATGTCAGCCAGGGCAGGGCAAAGAAAACAGACCGCGTAATGTTGAACAGAAAAGAAATTGGCACCCAGAGGCATATGGAAAAGCTGGACCATAAAATGTTTGGACCATTTGTGGTCAAGCGGAAGATTGGATCCAGAGCCTGTGAGTTAGAATTGCCTGCACGATGAAAATCCATCCAGTGTTTAATGTCGGGTTGTGGGAGCCTGACAGTGAGGATCCTATAGGAAGACCTCAGTTGGCGATGCCGGCACCAGACATTATAGATAGTGAGCCCAGTTATGTTGTCGCGGAGGTGGTAGACAGTCGGTGGTATCTGAATCCTAAGTCAAAGTTTCCTCACCGCTTTGTACAATATTTAGTTGCTTGGGAAGGGTATGGACCAGAGGAAAATTCCTGGGAACACTTCGAAATGTTAGAAGCTACTGCTATCGAGGCCTTAGTAAACTTCCATGATATGTACCCATCAAAACCTAGAGACGACAGGGTTATTGATGCACCTGTGCTTGGAAAGAAAAGACGACGCGGAGATCTGAGGACAGATCTAGAGAAGAGGGGAGTGGTGTAACAACCCTATAGATAGGTAGCTACAGTGGACTAAAGTCAAGCCCATATGGTATACTAAGAGGTAACCAGATTGAGGATAGACCAGTATACTTAGTATTCTAATGGTAGCCATGAGTTGGTACAAGTGTCTACAAAGTGACTTGGTAACATCGGGTTAGACAGGGTAACCTCGGTAGGCCAAAGTTACCTTTCTAGGCAGGGTAACCTTGGGAGAACATGATCGCATAAATTTAAGGAAACATAGTAAACGGTGCACGGGTCGCCGGGGTAACATTATATATGGTCGCGCGGACTCGCGAAGAGAATAAAGACATAACAGACGGAAGTTACCCTGCCTTGGAAACATGATTAGCCTACCTTAGGGACCCAGTTACCCTACTGAGGTACCCCAGTTACGCTACCTTCACCAACAAAGTCATCTGCGGACTTAAGGGGAAATTATCACACTATAATGGGGGTATTAGATGTTCAACGGGCCGCTTCGTAGGATACGTAACTGGCTAATGACAGAGCAGGAGTGGTCTGAACCTCCTATAACTTTCAGGGGATATTCCTAACACCCCACTGCGGCCCCAGCGTTGCTACGGCGCGACAGCACTCTACCGCTGTGTAGTTGTGTGCTTCCTAGTAAATTGAGATCCGTAGTAACGCTGCCACAACACCGTATGAGTTGTGGCTGTCCAACCGACCAGTAGGTGTTCGCAGGATTTATAAGGGGTGTGATGGTGGCCACCTGGATAACACCTGGGAACCACCTACGGGCATACTTTGACCTCCAGGTAGTTGTATAGTTACCAGTAGAGGGCTTGGGGCTGACAGGGGACGCTGCCAGGCTTCTGGGACAACCACCCCAAAGCCAGTCCCAGGTTACCCCGTGAACTGTACCATTACCATGGGTTATTAATGGACTCTAGAGGTGTGAGTCTTGTCATGATTTATGAGGGTCCCGCATGGTTGACTGTGGGTAGCGCCCATGCAGTCAGGCAGCAGGAGATTTCTTATTCTGGGTGTATGCAGTCAAGTTTAGAAGCCTAGTATAGCCAAGTAGATTTGCCGATGGACTGCGTAGCTTGAATAAACCAACCCACCGCTGGGCCAGTGAGTCCCAATGGATATTATCTTTACGGTGGACATGTCGGTGTCCCACTGATAGGCTACCGATAGGAAAGTGTTTTCGCTCAAGGAGATGTGGTTGGAGAGACATCACCGGAAGCACTTGATATTTGTGGATATACTTTATATCCGAGCGGTCCCACTGCCTCTGCGTGTGAACTGACTCCACGCGGGTGAGTTGGACAGTCCTGAGCTGAGCAGTGTCCTCGCGAAAGGTGCGAATGGTTGACAGGTGTCCTCTGGCTTTACATTATTCTACTTAACTAAATGCGAGAGACACCCTATTCTTATAACCAACGATCCTCGAGAGAACTTATTGAGTGAAGCGTTCAGGCTTAACGCTATTAAGTTTTACTGGTTGATTCTACTTTGAATTATTTTTATCTTTATTTTGATCCTTACTTCTACTTTGAGTCTTCGGTCCGGTGGCAATCTTAGGATCCATCTTCCTAGAGAGTGCCCCCGTTACTGAGTCCTCTCACCATGCGCCATATCTGGTTGCGTCAGGTGCATCCGCAGACACTTGCCTAGACTGTGTTCCATCTAGACACAGGCAACTCAGCAACCCTGCCTCCCTTGCATCCTGACTTAAACCTCAACACCATCGCACATCTGGATTCACCACTACCCCTTACTCTCCTTTCAGCCCTCTTTGTCTTCTAGCCCAGATGTGGGCAAGGAGTATTTCTTGGCAAAGACAATATGGTTAGTGCTAGTGCCTGGTGAGAAAGCCATGATACCCAGCATCTTAAATATGTGCAAAAGACCCCATGTCACACTGGCACTCAGAGCTCTATTTTCCGAACATCATCTTTGAATGCACCAAAATGCCAGCTCATTCCAGTCTGAAAGCGAGCAATAGCCATAACAGTACCTGGTGGTTTCTCGGCACTTAGCCTCAAACTGGACTCGACGCAACACACCCTTTTCATCACAACACTCAACATCCACACTCCCTGGCCACAGCTGCAACACTCCACAACAGCCAGACCATCAATCCTGAATCCGACACCTGGAGGTTCCTGGGCTTGATGCCAGCTATCTAGCTGTATAAGATTCATCCCCAGAGGGATATTATTCATGAAGTTACAGGACTATTATTCATGAAGTTACAGGGCTGAATAGGGTGGGTTGCTTGCGATCCCAGAGCTCAATGGCAGATTCCGCCACAACCAGTGCTCCGATCCTGAATGTGATTGCGGGAGGTTGTTGGGCTCGACACCAGCTACGCAACAGTATACGGTACATCCCTGTCGCATCAAACCCCATGAAGTCGCACTCTTCTGTGCAGGGTGTATCAAGTATCACACTAGCGATACTTTACTCGATGGGGGATATCTCGACAACCGACTACCGGATTTTGATTCTGTTTGCAGGAGGCTGTTGGGCCTGACGCCAGCCTGCCAACCATATAACGTACGTCCCTGTCGCATTAGAGCCCAGGAGGTTCCTGTCTTCTGTTGAGAGGATCTTTATGGTCGCCCAGGCGATCTTTTACCTGACGGCGTATTATTCCACAACTGCTGGATGGACTTTGATTCTGTTTGCGGGGGATTGTTGGGTTTGATGCCAGCTTCCCAACGGTATAAGGTACATCTCTGTCGCATCGAGGCTCAGGAAGTCGCTGTCTTCTGTGGATCGTGTATTAGGTATTACTAAAAACCTGGCGATATTTTACTTGTTGGCAGATTACTCCACAATCGCTCAACGGACTTTGATTCTGCATGCTGGAGATTGTTGGGCTCAATCCTAGCTTCCCAATGGTATAACGTACGTCCCTGTCGCATCAAAGCTCAGGATATCCCCGTCTTCTGTGGAGGGTGTATTAGGTATCACTGGCAAGGTGGGGATATTTTACTCAATGGCAGATTACTCCACAGCCACCCGACGGACTTTGATTCTGTTTGCGGGGGGTTGTTGGGCTCGCCGCCGCCTACGCAATTGTATAGGATTCATCTCTCCGCGACATGTATTCATCATTTTACAGGGCCAAGCTAGGGGGGGGGACCCTATAGCCCAGAGGGATGGCTTGAACTTGAACTAGTATTTTGGCAGAAGGCTGCCTATAAGTAGAGGTGTTTATATTTGGATTAGCCTGTATATTCAAGTTACTAGTAGAACCATAGTAGAATAGTAGTAAATTTGATTATTTGAAAGTATGAAATCTATTGTGATCCAGGTCAGAAAAAGGTAAAGTGGGGACCCTTCGCTTATCTCAGGAAGATGTGGTCTGGCATCAGGTCACGTCCTAAGGATTTGGTGCTGCGTCTGGTGCGTCCTTAGGATTAGGTGCTGCGTCAGGTTGCGTCAGATTCGTGGTGTGGTAGGGTAGTTGTGTCCTGATTGGCGATTTGCTTTCCAGCGTCAGGTGCGTGAGATGCACTGAACGCACAGAACGCAAGGTATTATTTTTGCCGATCCACCTCAGTATCCTGAACAATGATTTTCCAATCTCTACCCTTTTGGACTCTGGATTCTATATTTCCCTCATCAACTAGCCACCCGTTAAAGACCAACACATCCGATCTAACTCTTGAACTGATGCAGTTCAAATCCCAGGTTTGACTGGAGAACCTATTTCTTCTAGCGGAATTAATTTCACCAAACCACTCTTCCTAGAAAAATTGCCAAAAACCAACTCCTGTTTCTTGTTTCAGGGGAAATTGCTCCATCTGGAAAAGATTGTATGATTGTACCCTTTGGATAGTGGTATCAGTAACACCCTATTATGAATATCATAAACCCCGATGACTGTTCCTTTGACAATAATGAATGCCGATGGCACCAAGTACCCGGAAAAGAACGAATCTCAGTAGCATGGGATGAACATGTTCTAAACAAGCGAAATACTGTAGTCATTAGCAGAATAGAAAAGGTTGATGACGAAAAGAGTACCATAATCAACCCGCCACCAGAAAGGTATCATGATTACATAAGCCTATTCCGTCCCGCTATGGCTGAGAAACTAGGTCCTTGCCACATCTTCAACTAGGCGATCGAGGTCGGACATGATACGCAGCCACCATCGGGTCAGAGATACCCCCTATTTCAAAAGCAACTCGATACTCTACCCCAATATCTAGATAATATGCTCAATCAAGGACGGATTTCCCTGTGAAAATCATATGTTGATGGATCAATCCTTTGCGTTCGCAAACCTGATGGTTGTCTGAGGCTTGTGGGGAACTATAGTGGAGTAAATAAAGTCACACTTTAATACAAATATCCTATCCCCTGAATGAAGGAATTGAGAGATCAAGTCCGTGATGCACAAATATTTACAAAGTTAGACCTGAAAGATAGTTTTGATCTAATAAGAGTTGTTAAAAGGGATGAACAGAAAGCAGCTTGTCAAACCCAGTATGGATATTATCAATACAGAGTCATACCTTTTAGGTAACATAACCTACCGGCGACCCTTGATACTATGATGAACGAGATCCTCTGGGAGTTTTTTGACCAAGGAGTTGTCGTTTATAGCATTGATATTGTAATCTAGACCCAGATGGTTGAAGGACTTATTAGCGTCATCCGGAAGGCTTTACACAGGGTCTGCGAATACAAGCTACCAATATCCTTAGAGAAAAGCATATTTAATGTGAAAAAGGTGGACCTTTTCAGTTATGTGAGACTGATGGATGAGGTAATCATGAATGAGAAGAACGTGGAATCAATCAAGGCTTGGAGAGCTCCAGCCATGGTTAACAATGTTCACATTTTTCTTGGATTCGCCAACATTGACAGACTGTTTATTAAGAACCTAGCGCCTTTTTGCGCCCAAATAAGCGATCTTTTGCAAGGAGATACGACATAATTCTTTTGCAGCAAGGAACAACAAGCGGCTTTGGACAACCTCAAAAACCGCGTTTTATGAGCACCAATGATATATCATTTCAATCCAGAACCTTACACGGTCGTGAAAACAGATGCCGGCAATTATGCACTAGAATGCTTCTTCTGGCAGTTTAAAGGAAAAAAACTTCATGCAGTCGCCTACCATTTCCGCAAGCATAGGCTAGCCGAGCGCATCTACAACCTGCATAACAAAGAATTATTGTCATTCCTGTTGACTTGATTGAATAAAGGTTTACTTGGAACGAACTGAGAAACCAATAACTGTCTCGACTGATTATCAGAACCGATAATATTTCCATTCAAGGACACCATGGACTCTGAAACAAACTCGTTGGACACAGAAATAGTGTGGTTTCAATTTCAAAAGCATCTATCAACCAGGCATCCAAGGTTGCAAACCAGATGGTTTTATGAAGCGGGCTTAATTACTGTTCTGAAGAGGGAGCGGTGCATCTTGACCAACAAATTTTGAACCTCCCGTACTTCAGAAAATACCAAAAGGACCTTCATATAGGGAACTGATTCCACACAGCGCTAACAAGAATTACATAAGATGGAAGGCACAATGGGTATGCGGGTTCAAAGGCTTGATGAAAGGGTAGGAGTCCCAACTAAAGGATCAGAGCTTGTAGCAAGACGAGGCCTCTACAGCATCGAAGACTTATCCCAGCCAACAACCGTGCACTAGTCAAAATGGGTTTGTCAATTGCGATACCACCAGTAAGTTATGGTGGGATAGTAGCTAAAAGTAGTGTGGCCAGCAAAGGTATATCGGTAGATATGTGAGTTATTGATTCAAATAATAGAGGCGAAGTCAAAGTCCTTGTTGTTCATGAGGGAATATTAGATTAGGAGGTTTGTAACGACCCTACAGATAGGTAGCTACAGTGGACTAGACTCAAGCACGTATGGCATACCAAGCGGTAACCATATTGAGGATAGGCCAGTATACTTAGTATACTACCGGTAGACATGAGTTGGTACAAGTGTCTACAAAGTGACCTGGTGACATAGGGTTAGAAAGGGTAACCTAGGTAGACCAAAGTTACCCTGCTAGGCAGGGTAACCTTCGGAGAGGATGTTCGCATAATGCAAAGGACCCATAGTAAACGTTGCACGGGTCTCCGGGGCAACATTATACGTGGTCGCGCGGACTCCAGAAGGAAATAAAGGCATGGAGGGGTGAAGTTACCCTACCTTAGAAACCTGATTACCCTACCTTGGGACCCCAGTTACCCTACTGAGGTACCCAGTTACCCTACCTTCACCGACAAAGTCATCTGCGGACTTAGGGGAAAGTTATCCCACTATAGTGGGGCTCTTAGATGTTCATAGGGCCGCTTCGTATGGTACGAAACGGACTACTGACGGAGCAGGAGTGGTCCGAAACTCCTGTAACTTTCAGGGGATATTCCTAACACCCCCCTGCGGCCCCAGCGTTGGTACGGCGCGACAGCACTGTACGGCTGTGTAGTTGTGTGCTTCCTAGTAAAGTGAGATCCATAGGAACGCTCCC
>Ga0307509_10008547_pt1 | contig 13018 bp, 15 predicted proteins | sample 10_EM_MG_FD_202245 | JGI IMG/M metagenome (GOLD analysis project Ga0307509, IMG submission 202245) | Populus trichocarpa ectomycorrhiza microbial communities from riparian zone in the Pacific Northwest, United States - 10_EM | ecosystem: Host-associated > Plants > Roots > Unclassified | place...
CCCGTAAATTGAAATCGGGTCGGTCGGGTCGGAGCGGAGCCGTTCGTTGGCTGGGAGGTTGGCACGTTTCGTCACGGACAAAACCCTCCTCCTTTCGGAGTCGGGGAATAGGCGATAATGGCGGTGCGACAGTCAGGAGTGGGAATAAAGCGCCCGCCAAGCCTAGCCAGAACTCGGACTGCCAGCCAGAACCGCAACCACCATGAAGAAGTTCTTTGGGAGACGCAAGGAACCCGAGCGGGTGCGGGCGGTCGAGCTTCCAGAACGTGGATTCGACCACCCTTTCCAGGATTCAATGAGCCGCCACACGCGATTTCGAGGAAAAGAACACCCTAGGACGGTGAGTGTGGATTATTCCAGTACTGCTGCGAGTTTTTGACATCGCTCCACCAGATCGTCGAGTTGGAGATGTGCACTCTCTCCAACTATATTAGAGAGAGACCCAACTGGTGGGAGGAGACGAAAAACAAGGGTCTTGTTGAGCAGTGGAAAAAAGACATTTTACGAAAACAGGAAGCGAGCGGTGTGCCCTCATCGAAGAGGTTGACCCCCGCAATGGTAATGTCTCACTATCTTGGAACCACTCCCCCGCCCTCACTTTGGTATCTAGATCAACTACGTCCTCAAGGAGCTCCAGGGGTACGCGGCTCTGCGCGATCCAGTCACGGGGATAGAGGTTTTGCGGATCTTGCCGACATCATTCACCAGCACTGATGTGTAGCGATCCTAGGTCGGTCCTGCTGAACGCGTTTGGAAGTCGGACAAGCTCATCCCGGTCTCTTTGCGGGAGAAATTGCTTGTGGCTGTGGCTCCGCTGGAAGCCGTTCCAGATTCCGAGAAGGATTGGCACCCCGGTTCCTATGGTTTCGTCCACAACCTCGTACACCCGTCCTTGTACACCATCGTCTTCGGCCGCACGATGGGCAAGGCACCTGGCTCAGATACCGCTACGATTTTGGAGCCCCCAACAATCGAAGATGCCGATCCCAAGTATGTATCTCAGCGCTTCCAGTGGATACCTTCCGACTTCTCCGTCGGCGGTGACGGGAAAGTTACCCTCGCCTCCCCATATATCAACAACATCCACCCAACTCGTCACAAGGAACTATATTTAGTCATCCCGGAGATCTTGCAACGCGCCCTGCCGATGTTCGAACGGGTCTTGTCTGACTTACTCCAACCACTCCTTCCATTGAGGATCGCAATATCGCCGGACAATGACGGGGTCGGAGCCGATTGTATCTGGCAAAACGGCATTCCCTATCCAAACCCTTCGAGTGAAGATGACTACTACAAAAACAAAGACACACTGTACGCAGGGCACGAGTTCAAGACTCCAGACGCGAAGGGAAAGTACGACGGGGATCTCCAGGCCATGAACAACCGAATCTCTTTGAAGGGCCGAACGATCCAGGTTTTCGTCAAACTGGCGACCGTTGTGCTCACCCAGGAACGGCCCGAGTATCCTGGCGGGAAGTGGCACGTTGAAGGTTCGCAACCATCTTTTGCATGGGAGGGTTGGCACTGATTTTGTCGCATGCGAAGGCATGAGGAATGAGATGATCGTTTCAAGTTTCGTATATGTGAGTTTCGGGCGAACCCTAAAGCGCTCAAGGTTCTAACTGCGACCCAGTACTACGACTCGGAGAACATCACCGAATCCAGGTTATCATTTAGGAGGGCCATACGCGACCCACGAGTCCACGGCCGGAACGACGACTTTTGTCCGAAAGTGCTTTATGATATGGAAAGGTGCGCCACTTAACATCAGTCACTCCCCAACCCCGCTGAACTGAGGGACGGGCGTTTCAGCGACGCTCCTTGTGTGCAGGTTATCGGCGATGTGATCACCAAAACCCACCGATCCATCGCGTTCCCAAACCTGTACCAACACCAGGTCCAACCATTCCGCTTGGAAGATCCCACCAAACCCGGTCACCGCAAGATCCTCGTCTTTTTCCTGGTCGATCCTACACAGAGGGTCCTCTCCACCACAAACGTGGCGCCCCAACAGCACGAATGGGTCACCGACGCCATGTACCACGCAGGCCAGAATTCTGCTTTTGGGAAACTTCCCGTTGAGCTCCTCACCCAGATCTCGAGCGAGAACGAGGGCGCGATGACTCGTTTGGAATCTGAGAAATACAGGGTGGAATTGATGTCCGAGAGGATCACAGCTGGAGAGGAGAATGGCAGGACTTACTTCGGGAGGGTGCGCCCTCGTATGGGGCTTGGGATGATAGATTAGACAAGTGCCAACTACAGTGGACACTCCACCGAACGTGTACGTTACCGTCCAAGCCTTAGCCAGAGAACCTGAATTTGTCAAATAATTTACCGCGACTGGTCGACCACTCGTCGTCATTCGGGGGAGTTAGCGCTCGATCTCCGAGGGCACGAACCGATCTTGAGTCAAACCGACGCTCGTCGTATTTCTTTTATATGTGGATTTAGGTATCAAGTTACATAGGGAATCACGAGAGATTCGTAGGGGACGACTTTAAATTTATCTCGCTTCCCCTCATCTCACAACACCATCGCTCCGCCCGCGACGATCGAGAGGATCGCAACGACGGTGACAGACCCAGGGCCCACACCAATCCTGAAAGCGGCATTGGCATTGGCACCGTTCTGACCACCTCCAGTAGAGGTCACATTGACGATATCGGGGCACTGGGGAGCGACCAAGGCATGACCATAAGTCTGGGCGATCCACAAAACGACACCGTTCGTCCACCCGAACCCAGCCTGAACGGTGTACTCCCCACCACGTCCGGCAGAGTCGATCTCCAGATTAGAGAATTTCTCGAACATCTAAGGTGGAAGTAAATGTTAGCGTCTACGCCGAAGAGAAGGAAGTAGGGAACGAAAAACATACGTTACCAGTGTTGTTCACACTTCCGGTTACGTTGAGCTGGTCAGTCGACCTCCTGGGAAGCAAACCCGGGATCGATCCACCAGTCGCGTACCAACTGCAGAACGCGGCAGCAGTGTACCTATTAGCCAACTCCCTCTGAAGGGTGTGGCTCCATCCTTCTCCGTCAGTGGCGTTACCACCATTGAACACGGTCCCATTCATCTTGTTGATATCCTCCTTGACGTCGCCACCTCCCCTGATATGTTGGGGGAGGAGCTGATCTTCAGTGATACCCAATTGCCCAGATGGCACGAGGTCAAAGGTACTCCCACCCTGACCAGGTTGAGGAAGGGCGTTCATGGTCAAGTTGCTCGGGAGGTTGCGGAGAGCCGCGAGAGCGATGTACTGATGTGGTGGCCAGGCGTTTGGCAGATCCCACTGAAGGCCGGTCTCGACGAAGGAAGAGGGGAAAGTTCCATTGTACCTGTTCATGACCAGATTGATGGCGGAGAAGGCACCGAAGGCCTTGGATTGGTCGCTCAAGACCTCGGGGGGAACGATCCCAACCCAGAACGGGTAGAAGGTGGCGGCAGAGTAGAAGCCGTTACGGGCGTTGGAGGTCAAGTTGTAGTCGTAGAAGGCGAGCTTGTTGCTATCCCAGAAGAGATCGAGGATGCCAGCACGGATCCCCGACGCAGTGTCACGGTGGGTTGTGGCCTTGGATTTGGATCCGGACCCCTCGTAGTAATCGGCGAGGATCAGGTGAGACTTGTCTGGATGAGGTCGCACGGATCAGCAACGGGTGGATCGTGAAGGTAAGCGGCACATACACAAGATAGAGTTCAAGTCGACGGGAATGGTATTCCTGACGTTCAACGTCCTGAGCTTGGGAAGCTGATCGGTCAAGTTTCCGGCCAAGGGTTCTTTGAGCCATCGGCCGGTGTAATCCCAACCTAACGAGATCAAGACAACGGGTCAGAAATATGCGTCGAAATTTCCAAGCCAGTCTGGACATTACCGGATTCGGCACCGGATGCCAACTCGGCGTACAGGTTTGAACGTTGCTGCTCGGTCATGTTTATGCCGGTCGCGGTCTCGTAGTCGACGAAGTAGGATTCGGGGCGAGGGGCGCTGTTGCCAACGGCATAATGAGCCATGTTGTAGGTCTGGGAGGTATAAGAGCTGGTGACAGAGACGGTCCTTTTCGTTGCCCACCACTTGAGTTCGAGCTCGGCCAGAGGTAACGCACGCTCCAGGATGCGGGTATTGTTCGTAGCCTTGACGTATTTATCGAGCATGTGGACGAACAAGGGAGGCTGAGATCGGTTCAGGTAGTAGATGCGGCCACCGTTTGGAATGAACCCGAATTGCTCCAGTTGATCCATGAAGTTCTGGAGGGTGGAATTGACCATGTCGTAGAGTTCAGACTGGATAAGGCCTTCGATGATCCAAAAACTATCCCAGTAGTCTGTGGGTGATACGTTAACCCTACGCCGGGAATCGTTGGGTCGCGACACTCACAGATTTCCCTGAAGCGACCACCAGGGACGACGAATGTGTGATTCAACGGAATAAGAGAGCTCTCACAGGCAACACCATTGCAAAGAGTGGTGTCGTTCGTGCCCCTGATGAGTTGCGTCCAGTAACCGTGAACGACGGCGGACCACGCCTTCACGAGTGGGTCTTTGACGCTATTCAGGAATGCTGGGTTCTGATTGAAATTGGAGATTGCGACGGCTTCCAGCTCCAGACCCTCGCCCGAAAAATCCGCGTCGACGAATTGTTGAACCTGACCATAGGTAGGATTAGATCCATTGATGGCGGCGAAATCTGTGAGGACGCTGGCGGGCGGTTTGTTTGTAGGTTTGTCGACGAATGTCTTTTGGTCTGCGTAGAGTCCGGCGACGTTGACGGTTTGAAGGAGCTATGGGGATGAGATCGGATCTGAGCTAGGCTCTCACGCGACGTCACGGCGATCCAAGCGGTACTCACCGGTCCGGCGCAGAAGATCTCACTGGGACACCATGGCTGGGTCGGTGGGAGAGGTGCTTGGGATGGTAAGGTGGACGACGCTGGGCCACTGGGAGATGCGACGGCCGTAGAGATTGTCAACGTCGGCGGGGGCTGCTGCGGATTTGGAAGGGCAGTCGCGAATCCGACTCCGAGGAGCAAGGCGCTCAGAAGAGTCGTCCAGCTCATCCTCAACGATCTCCTCGTGGGTTGAGAGAGGGAAGACGAGCAAAAGAACAGCCAGAAGCCCTCTTCTTCTTCCACTTTATATGTTCCCCATTACGCCGCTCCAGCTTCCCCATTGTTTCATCCTGATAATGATATCTGATGCGTGGAGAGTCAGGTGGTCATTGGAAGGTTGATGCATGATGCCCCAAGTTCTCCCCGACAGCCGCACAACGGTTCCCGTCACCAACGAAACTATTCCTGCTTCGAGCGGGCGGAGCGGAGGGCCATCGGAGCGTTGCACTGACTATTTACTCGCTGTATGCGGTGATTTTCCCCCTCCAGCTTCGATACATTTCAAGGTTTATGCATACAAAACCTATACATCCCCACTCCGTTCCCTGAGTCCACGTACACACACACCCCGACCCCGTTCACAAATCATGAGCAAGGGGAGAGCGTGAATTTCCGGTTGATCTTATCGCGCCCCAAGTGCTTAGAACTGGGCGAGTCGGATCAACCAAAGGCACACTGACACCGAATCACCACGCGCTTGTGCTCTTTGCCAAAACGCGTTGTCGTGGGTAAGAAATGCTACGCCAACCCCCCTCCGGCCTCCATGGCCGTCCACGGTAAACCGCAATTTCACCCACTATCTCGCTAAACCCCTGAAATACCCTAGGCCGCCTATCCCGAGGCCGCGCCAGATATATCAACGAAGTAGCGACCACCAACAAGAAGTCGGCCCGGTCGGAGAGTCGTAAGCGCCCACTGTGTTACAGAACCTTTTGGCACGGGGCTTTGGTCGCCCGAAACTGGGCACGAGTAACATCCCCACTACACCTGCACCTTCGCATTACGGTAGCGGTGCCAGGTTGTGTCCTGGTCTAATTGGCCATCTCTCGATGTGCGGCTCCAGACGCGTACTACTTCCCAAGTTGCAGTTCATAGCCTCCATACTTTATAGGGTTGGTCTCCACATTCAAATATACCGGCCTGTCTCAGAGTTTATATGCTCCCCGCTGGCCTTTCCATGTCCTTCGATCCCCAGATCCCGAACCCACGCGTAATTGTGGGGAGGGGGAAGGATGCAGTGGAATCCCGCAAGTAATCACCGCAAAGATTACGCACACGAAATCCACACGTGCGAGAAACAAATACAAGGGTAAGAGAGGTAAAAATAAATACAAGTAATGAACGATGAGGGCGTGGGTGACCGCCAAATCAGGGAAAAGTATCCGCAGGTGGTGTCAGGTTTTGGAGACCGTTAGGCTGGAGTCCCCAAAATTGGGAATAACGTTCGTCACATTAAAGTAGTGGCTCACCTGGTATGCAAGTGGTCCGGGGAAAGGCGCGCGCTCGACACCATGGAACTCGCGGTTATCAATGTAGGAAACCGACAGGTTGTTGAGGCTCATCGAGGTGACAACTGTTTCCAACGAGAACACGACCATGGTGAAAGATACGAGTCCCCACTTGATACCCTCCCCGCGATAGACGGGGTTAAACAGCGCAGCCATGCATTTGAAGAACAGCACGACAAGCAACCCTAGAACAAACAGAACAAACGAAGTGAGCATGGAAAGGTGAATGTGTAGGCAGGAATCTTGCGTGTACCATAGGGCGTCGAGGCCATGAGGTGTCCAGCGAACCAGTGTTTCTCTTCCAAGTACAGACGATGCGAGATCTTTGGTGCATTGGAGTCATTGGACCAAGGCTCGGCCCGAGGTTCGGACATGGTTCAGATGTGTACGAGGGAGGGGGGGTTTGGTGGATGGCGGGATCGAAGGTGGGGAGGAGGGGACCCCGATATGAAGAAAAGCCCACTGGACCCCATGGGGAGAGATGATCAGACACGCTCGAATGGGCTGGGAGACCCTGCCGCGGTGCAAGGCGCCGCTCCCTGACTCCGTATTGGGGAATGGATTTCGTCCCACAATGCTCGTCGTCTGCCAACCTATTGTGAAGCGTGTGGCTGGGTGAACAGATTCTCTCCGTGGCACTCGCCACCGCCCCACCGTGGAGCAAAAAACAGATCTTCTGGGTTGCTCTCCACGCGACCCGCAGGCCCGACAAACGCCTGTACTCATAATAAAGGTCTTGGGATTCTCCGACCAAGTATCGCAATAGAGTTTGTGCACAAGGCTGCGGCGAGGCGTTCTGTATCTGTTCGTTCAACATCAGCTCTCTCGTTTCACTATGTGAAGCAGGCGTCCACATCGACTTTGGACCTGTGTGTTCAGCCGTCAGCGCTTCAGCCATCACCGCCCTACTATCGAGAAGGATGATATCTGAGTGAGACGTTTACGCACAAGAGTTTCTCGTACTTTATTATCACCTTACATGGATTTGTGGGTACCGGCAGGACCCTTGACGATGTCCTCAGGGACCGGATGACGATCATGATATGCCCCCACGCCACTGGGGCGGGGTCCAAACGTTCAAGCAGGTTTATCATTCACACGACGGATTAGGTTGACCGCAGTTTAGCCGCGAAGTCTCCCGTTGTTCGTCCGCAGCTATAGCAGGTTGGAAGACCCAGAAGTCCTGGACTGACGGATATCGAAGTAGGCGCGGACCAGATACCGCCCAGAGCCCATTGGCGCCCCCCCCCAGGTACTAAACAGAGATGTTTGAGGGAAGCAGTGTATGGAATACCGTTCAAGACCATCGAAGATGAAACGGACCGAAAGTCAACCACAGGATTTGATCGATGGTCAGGGCGCCTTATCCAACACGATGTCAGGGGGGACTTGTTGGATACGAAACCCAAGTAAACCAAATCGAGACGATTTATTCGTGGTGCACGAGAGGGAGGGGTCCAAACCGCAAGTCAAAAGAGATTCCGCCGAAGATGGTCACGCGGCTCACGTGACCATCGGGTTGTCCAGCTCAGCAAGTCATCAAATCTTTGGCTGACTGATCGAGTGAAGGAGAGAGGACCTGGGTATATCAGCCCGTCCTGCCCACCTTCCGACCCACCAGCAACGCTGTTCTCCAGATCCGCCCTTCTCAGCAGGAAGTTCCTCTCCTCTCTCTCCGCCGCATCAGCTCTGCAGTTACATCATCAGATGGCCCCGGTCACCGGAAGAAACGAGAGGAGCACGAAAATGCACTCCAGTGTCGTAGGGTCTCCCCTCCATTCGATCCGTCCTCCCCTTTCGACCGTATTTTCCCTAGGTCGTCATCGGCTCTGGACCCGCAGGACACACCGCAGCCATCTACTTGGCTCGGGCCAATCTCAAGCCTGTCCTGTTCGAGGGTTTCATGGCAAATGGGTTCGCCGCTGGGGGTCAACTGACAACAACTACTGATGGTGTGTGCCTCCACTTTCATTAATCCTTGTCCGTGCTCTGACGATCCGCAGTCGAGAATTTCCCTGGCTTCCCGGGAGGTATCCTCGGCCCCGAACTCATGGACAAGTTCCGCGAACAATCCCTCCGATTCGGCACAACGATCATCACCGAAACCGTTTCCCGTATCGATCTTTCCGCTCGTCCGTTCCGATACTGGCGCGAGGGTCAGGAAGACCAGGAACCCGAGACGGCTGACTCCGTCATCATCGCTACTGGTGCCAGTGCGAAGCGTATGGGACTCAAGGGTGAAGATACCTATTGGCAGAGTGGCATCAGCGCATGTGCCGTCTGTGACGGCGCGGTCCCCATCTTCAGGAACAAACCTTTGGCTGTTATCGGTGGTGGTGATTCCGCTGCTGAGGAGGCTACATGTAAGTCGCCACACCCGTCACTCTCTTCCCCCACCTCATAACTGTTTCTCCTATGTAGACCTCACGAAGTACGGGTCACACGTCTACGTTCTCGTCAGGAGGGGCGAACTCAGAGCTTCCAAGATCATGGCCAAGCGTCTCATGAACAACCCAAAAATTGTGAGTCGATCCCTCCACACCTCACTCTCATCGTCTGCAACGACCCATTTCTCACATGATCCCATTTCTCTCAGACCATCCTTTGGAACACCGTCGCGGTTGAATGTCAAGGTAACGGCGACCTCCTCAATAACCTCCGCATCAAGAGTGTGTTGAGTGGTGAGGAGAAAGACCTTCCCGTCTCAGGTCTCTTCTACGCAATCGGCCACGAACCCGCTACCGCCATAGTGCGCAACCAGCTCCAGGTCGATGCCGACGGGTACATCTTGACCGTCCCCGGAACGACACAGACGAGTGTCAGGGGGGTGTTCGCTGCCGGTGACGTCCAAGATAAGAGGTACAGACAGGCAATCACGAGTGCCGGAAGTGGTTGCATGGCCGCTCTTGAGGTCGAGAAGATGTTGGCGGAAGAGGAAGAGGGGATCGAATTGTAAACCCCCACAGATTGTGTAATACCCCCGCACAGCGGTGGTCGGGTTCGATAGATTTTCTTGCCGACACAAATACTAGATCACCCGTACAGTTAGAGAATTCACCCACGGGAATACCAAGGTTCATGTAACTCAGTCGTCTGATGTGGTCTTCAGTGTTAAGAACGCATTGAATACCTTATATGAATGAGGACCAACGCAACAATACAGTTCCCGACCGTGGCGAAATGGGGAAGGGTTGATCCAAAACACGTGTATCCCGAGGGCTTTCGTGATACTAATACAATATGAAATAGGGTGGCTCGTACTCCGCCCTGTAACATGCGCGGAAGAGGATGAGACGAGAAGGAATGGGACGAATACTATGATGAGGAAGAGAGGGGGAACGTGAAGCCCAACCTCGAATTTTCCATCCTGGCGAGGTTGGATCCCACCACCGCTTTTGCAGCAGGTGGGAAATACGTCGCAACGACCAAACCAAAGAAGAAAGCCAGCAGAAGGAATTTAGCTTCCTCTACTTTCTTCGGGTAATCCGCCTTCGCCCACACGACGGCGTCCCTGGCTTCTGCTGGATTGGACTTGCACTCTTTCTCCTTCTGCTCCTTCCTGACCTTGGAAAGCGTCGAAGGTTGGACGATGGGCTGTAACCTCTCCTTCACTATCGACGTCAACGGAGTCTTGAAGGCGACTTCCAACCCGGGCAGACCGTCCAGGGACTTCTGGTTCACCAGCGCCTGATAGTATCGAATACCCTTTTCGGGGTACTCGGTCTCTTTGACTTCCGATGACCCCCCTTTCTTCGTCTCGTAATCGAAGTCTCGGTTTTGGGTTTGTATCGCCCACCGTGGGTGAGTCGTTCGCTCACCCTGGAACTCGAAGAGCGGGACTCCCCATCCGCATGACTGGAAAAATGGAAATGGATCGGAGTAAGCTTACGTTCTCTCGGTATGTGTAGTGAAAAAGCCGAAGAGATTGGGGAGATAGAAAGGTAAAAGATGCTCACTGTGCCAACTTTCCAAACGTGAATGAGAATAACTGCGCGTGAACTCGGTTGCCGGGTTGCCGGGTCAATGAAGGCGGCGTATTCGGGTGTGCCGAACTCATGGACGGTGGCTGCGCAGGAAATCCTGGTGAGCGACTCGAATTGTGGAGAGTGGGGATAGATATGACCGTACCCCTACCGAACAAACGGACAGTCCTCGGGGGCCCGCTGAATGCAGAGAAGAGGAGGGTTATCCGCCCATTTTCGCGGACATGCGAGACCGTCTCAATGCCTGGGTCTCATCGATTAACACCTTTTCAAAGAACAGAAGACAAATGAACTCACCGCTCCCCATTAAATCCTCATACCAGACTTCATTAGCGTTATTAATCCGGAAGCTACCCCTCAGTCCCTTCGGCGACAAATTCACATGTCCGTCCTTCGATAACGGGGCTGTCGCCACCCAGAACACATATTGGTCGAGGAGCCAAGAAGTAAGATGATTAGGAATAGATTCAAAGAACTCTGGCATTGAGGAAATGGAGTGGGAAAACGCAATTCGTTGATAACGCTTACAGCGGGAGAAGGATTGGGAAAGAGAGGGGGGAGCGAGCGAGCGAGAGAGGTGCCGTACTGGTACAGCGGACGTTTTGTTCGTCCCCTGCTCCTTCAGGTTGGCCAAGCCGAACTCATGTGCCGGGTCATCACACCGTGTTTCCTCGAGAAAATTACGGTGGGTCTGGAAGCCGGGAGCATTCGTCGATCACGTACGGGGCCGAAATCGAACGTTAATCCCCCCCGTGATGCCAGAAGAGACGCCGGCAGGTGGTAACAAGAATCGGGGAGTGTCGCCTTACAGCTGGAGGAGGTAGAGACCGGGGAACGTACGAACCTGGACGGCTGTACCGGTACACACAGTACACCTGCCGGTCCAAGAAAACCCCCCTTCAATCCGATGCCATCTCCAGCATGGCAGCAAGCTTTGAAATTTGAAATTTGAGCCATCATCGATCTGCATCAGGAAGCAATCTTGAGCCGGTCGCCGCTCGCGCCCATCAACAAAACGTCGGCTCATGGGATTTGTACAGCGTGGCGCCGGGTCAAGCCTATGTGCATGACATCAGCTCTCCGTGATCTAGTTGACCAACAAGGGGTCGCGCAAATGGCCGAAAGCTTTGTCGGGGTTGGAACTACGCCACAAAGCCAGTGCGACGCGACACGACCCCTCCTACTGTGATCCCCTCTTGAAGAGCCTCTTCGAACATCAACATGTCGCTCGAGGGGCTCGTCCAACACGCCCCCACCCAGACGGCCGCGATTGATCGCCTTATCGACCTGGGTTACTTCTCCCCTGGGCCGATTTCTCTCGTCTGGACCGCATTCAAGGAGTCCGTTTGGGGAAAACCCCTAGGGTCCTTCCAGGCGGAGAAGTTGGTCGAGAGAGACAGCCGAGACCATGTCGAAGATCGTTACACCACTCCTGACAGCGTCCCAGAAAAAACTTGGGTTACAGTAATCCCTGACACAGTACCCATATCCTGTGGCCCGTCCAATCAAGTGACTGATTTTGGCGCGGTCCGAGTACGATGAAGCGGAGAAGATGGCACTGTCAGCAAACAAAGGTGGTAGAGATGCATTTCTTGTCGCTGGTCAACCCGGAATCGGTCCGTCCCTCCGCCCCTCCATCGCCGACAGAAACTAATCTTTCATCAGGAAAGACCTACTTCTTGCTTTGGCTTCTTATACGGCGTCTTGCATTCAAGCCTCCTACGGCGTTTCAAATTAGAGATGACTGCCCCCTCCTCCTCCACGAAGGTGGCGTCCACGAGTTCGCACTCCCAATGTCCAACGAATGTTATGGCCGGTTACGGTCGTCCGGTCACAGTAGGATTTGGGCTCTCGTCGATTCGAACCAGAGCCTTACGCGACCTGCGGGAGTATTCATACACGGACTGCCGTTCTACGTCGTTGAAGCAGCGCCTCCTTGTCATCCGCGTCTTCAATGGCTCAGGAAAGTCAACTCCGAATACTTCTACATGAAGGGGTGGTCCTTCTCTGAAGTTCTACAAGCGTACCTAAATCTATCCCATGGGCGTTCGTAGCACTCACATTTCTTGCAGCCGTTCGTTCCTCGGGAACCCAGCCCCCCACAGAACGCCAACTCTGGTACTTGTATAACGAGTGGGGAGCGTCCCCCAGAGCACTGGCCTACTATGCCCATAACCCAGCCACCTACGAAGCCAGTGTCACTCAACAAGTTTGGTCAATGTACCCTCAGGCCCTGTGACACTCTCTCAGTTCCCCGGATTGCGAAGATTCTTCTGACCTCATTGTGGTCATTGAACCTTCGTCAAACTCACGCTTCAGGTGTTGCAAGAAGATTGCTTCCCAACGTATATTCGAGGCGCTCTGGGACGGACGCCTCGTACTCCCACCTTCCGAGAGGAGCGACCTCCACCATCTGTTCCGGAGCAGCGAATTTGCAGCCGACACTGCCGGGTGGTTCTTCGAACTGCTGGTGCATCAGTTCTTTAGGCAGGGACCAACCATTTCGTTGTACCCCATCCTGGGTAAGCTGTTAACGACGTCGGTACGATATGACGACTACTCCGCCTCCGGGAAGATACAAGAGGTATTTACCATCCGGTTGCCTGCATCGGATGACCATCGCCTAGAAACGGAGACCG
>Ga0307509_10008548_pt1 | contig 13017 bp, 10 predicted proteins | sample 10_EM_MG_FD_202245 | JGI IMG/M metagenome (GOLD analysis project Ga0307509, IMG submission 202245) | Populus trichocarpa ectomycorrhiza microbial communities from riparian zone in the Pacific Northwest, United States - 10_EM | ecosystem: Host-associated > Plants > Roots > Unclassified | place...
GGGCGAGGCTCGTGCCGTCGACGAGCTCCATCGCGATGAACAGCTGATCGCCGATCGAGCCGGCGTCGTAGACCGCGACGACGTTGGGATGGCGGAGCTTCGCCATCACGCGCGCTTCTTCGCGCACGTGAACCCGCCACGACCCGTGGCGCTGGCTCGGAGCGACCAGCTTGATCGCGACGTCGCGGTCGAGCTCGGCGTCGTGCGCGCGGACGACGACGCCCATCCCACCGCGCCCGATCACCGCATCGATCACGTAGCGGCCGAGCGCGGTCTGCGGCAGCGGATCGCCGGCGCGGCCGTGGGCGAGCGCCTCCTGGACGACCTCGCCGACCTCGGGCGCCGAGCCGACGATCGCGGCCATGGGATGGAGCGCGATGAACGAGTGCGGGGATGCGGCGACGGTCGAGAGCTGCGCGCGGCACTTCACGCATCCATCGATGTGGTGATCGACCCGGCCGACCTCGTCGAGCGCGAGGGCGCCGTCGACGTAGGCCGCCACCGTCTCGTCGGTCAGGCACTCGACCACGCGCGGAACCTATCAGGTCGCGGGCGATCCGAAAGCAGTTCTTGCCGTTGGTGTGAGCGTCGCCGCGCCGGCCGGTAACCGTCAGTCATCCTCGGCGATCTCGCCGCGCCGGTGATCCTCGATGAACGTGACCGCGAGCTCGCGCGCGTCGTCGTCGTGCGAGAGATGGGCGCGCTCGACGAGGATGTACATGTCGCCGTAGACCGTATACCCCCCTGGCTGCGGCGCGAGCGGCTCCGGAACCGGCAAGAGCTGGAGCTCGCACTCGCCGCTGAACGTCCGGCGGGGGGTGTTCAGCGCGAGCGCGTGCGCGACCTGTTCGAGCGGCGCGACGTCCGCGATCTGCCAGTCGAGCGTGGTGTGCCGGCTGGTGCCCGTGATCCGCCGCCAGCGCACGCGCGAGGGTGCACCGTCGACGTCGACCCGCCACAGCTGGTCGCGCGCGCGGGTCAGCTCGATCGTGCAGCTCGAGAGGTCGAGTGCGAACGGGCCATCGCCGATCAGCGTCGTGACGACGAGGTCAGGCGCCGCGGCGCGGAGCGCGACCAGCGCGGCCGGCTCGAGCACGCGATCGACGAGCTCGAGCCGCGTGAGCTTCGGGAACCGCGGCAGCGCGGCGACGATCGTGTTCGGCCACGTGCTCGCCAGGGTGCCGTCGATCACGAGCCGGAGCTCGCGCAGCGCCGGCCACTCGCCCGCGAAGGCGTTCGCGAACCGCAGGCCGGGCACGCGGAGCTCGAGCCGCTCGAGCGTCGCCGGGTCGGCACAGGCCGCACCTTCGACGAGCTCACCGCGGATCGCGAGCCGGCGGACCCGGACCACGACGGGCTCGATCGGCGGTGCGCCGGGCTCGAGCTCGAGCTCCGCGACGGGCTCGGTCGCGAACACGCGTGCGAGCGCCGGCAGCGCCCCCGGCGTGCTGCGGATCCGGTGGACGAAGCCGTTCCTCGTCGCGAACGCATGGTCGGAGAGCTCGGGCCACCAGGTCGCGGCGTGCGCCCGGCGAAGTGCCGCGGCGTGGACGCCCGCACCGGCGAGCTCGAGCGCGATCAGCTCGCCGCGCGGTTCGCCCCGCGCTTGGAGCTCGTCGGCATAGACCGCACGTGCCGCGAGATCGTGCGGATGATCCAGGATCTGCCGGAGCAGCGCCGCCTCACGCTCCGATGCCACCTGACCAGCGTGCTATGAACGCGGCGTGGCGATCAACCTCTCGGTCAACCTCAACAAGGTGGCCCTGTTGCGCAACTCGCGCGGCGCGCAGAATCCGTCGCCTCGGACCGCGGGCATCTGCTGCCTCGATCACGGCGCGTACGGGCTGACGCTGCACTGGCGCCACGACAACCGCCACACCCGCGCCGAGGACGTCCGCGTGCTGCGTGCGATGACCCGCGAGCGCGGCGTCGAGCTCAATCTCGAGGGGGACGCGCGGAGCGAGCTGGTCGAGCTCGCGGCCGAGCTGAGGGTCGACCAGTTCACGCTCGTGCCCGTCAAGCCGGGCGAGGTCACGAGCGATCACGGCTGGGACCTGCCGAAGGATCACGCGACGATCGCGCCGATCGTCGAGCGCCTGAAGCCGCTCGGGATCCGCTGCGCGATCTTCGTCGATCCGAACCCGGATCTGATGAAGGCCGCCGCGGCGACCGGCGCGGATCGCGTCGAGATCTATACCGAGCCGTACGCGTCGGCGTGGGGCACGCCGCGGTTGAAAGCAGAGCTCGCGCGCGTCAAGGCGACGGCGCAGGCCGCGGTCGCGGTCGGCATGCAGGTCAACTGCGGCCACGATCTCAACCTCCGCAACACGCCGCTGCTCGCGCGCGAGGTGCCGGAGATCGTCGAGGCGTCGATCGGCCACGCCCTGATCGCGGATGCGCTGTACCTCGGGCTCGCCGAGACCGTCGAACGCTACGTGCGCGCATGTCGCGGCGAGGCGGTCGACGCGCCGATCACGCAATGAAGGGCTTGCTGCTCCTGGCGCTGCCGGGCTGCTTTCTGTTTCGCGGCGGTGAGGGCGATCGCTGCCAGGAAGGCAAGATCGTCGTGCTCGCGTCACAGGACGAGGTCGCGGGCTTCGCCGGCTGCAAGGTCGCTGCGGGGTTGGTCGTGCGCACGGGCGCGTCGATCGATCTGGCGCCGCTGCGCGAGCTCGAAGAGATCGACGGCGACCTCGTCGTCGGCCCGACCGTCGGGATCGAGGAGGTCGCGCTCAACCGCGTGCGGACGATCGCCGGGGCGGTCCGGGTCTCGAAGAACCCGTCGCTGCGCGGGCTGTTCCTGCCGCGGCTCGAGACTGTGGGCCGGATCTTCGTCGAGGACAATGTCACGTTGACGACGATCGCACTCCCGCGCGTGACGACCGTCCGCGGCGCGATGATCGTGAGCGATAACCACTCGCTCGAGCTGATCTCCGCGGGCGAGCTCGCCACGGTTGGCCACGAGCTGGTCGTGATCGACCACCCGAAGCTCACGCTGCTCGAGCTCGGCAGGCTCGTCTCCGCCGAGGCCGTGCGCATCGAGCGCGATCCGAAGCTCCCGCCCGAAAAGGTCGCGGAGATCCGGGAAAAAGGGAGCGTCCCCTAGCGTGCCAGGTCGCATCGGGAGTCGTAAGATGGGCGCATGTCCCGCGACATCCTCGAGCTCGGCGCCAGTTTGGGCTTTCTCGACGAGCTGTACGAACGCCAGCAGGCGGAACCCGGTGCGATCGATCCGAGCTGGCAGGCGCTGATCGGGGCCGCGGCTCCCGCGCCCGTGAACGGCACGAACGGGACGAACGGCCAGGTCGCGAGGAAGCCGAACGGCCAGGCGGCCAAGACGAACGGCGAGCCGCAGATCGGAATGGGCGACCAGACGCCGCCCGAGACCGTGCTGGACGACACCATCGCGATCTCGCGCGGCACGACGCGCCGGATGCCGACGTTCTCGCGCCCGGGCTCGGTGACGATGTCGCCGATCGTCGCGGCGCCATCGGTGTGGCCGCTGGTCAACTCGTACCGCACGCGCGGTCACTTCGCCGCGAACCTCGATCCGCTCGGCCTCCTCGAGACTGCGAAGATCGTCGAGCTCGATCCTGCGACGTGGGGCTTCACCGATCCGAACGCGCGGATCGAACCGACGGGCGTCCACGGCCTGCCGAGCGCGACGCTCGCCGAGCTCGTCACGTTGCTCCAGCGCACCTACGCCGGATCGGTCGGGCTCGAGTTCATGCACATCTCGTCGCCGCAGCGGCGGAGCTGGCTCGCAGAGCGGATGGAGACCGAGGCCGCGAAGCCGATCGCGAACGATCTGCGCGTCCGGATGCTCGCGCTGCTGCTCAACGCGGAGCAGTTCGAACGGTTCTGTCACACCAAGTATCCGGGCACGAAGCGGTTCTCGCTCGAGGGCAGCGAGAGCCTGATCCCGGTGCTCGATCTGATCCTGTCCTACGGCGCGAGCTCCGGCGCGATCGAGGCCGTGATCGGCATGGCCCACCGCGGCCGGCTCACCGCGCTCGAGTCGATCATGCGGCGTCCCGCGCGCGAGCTGTTCGGTCAGTTCGAGGACATCGAGCCCGAGAAGGCGCTCGGCGGCGGCGACGTCAAGTACCACCTCGGATTCTCGACCGATCGGATCGACGCGAACGGCAACGCGATGCACGTGTCGCTCGCGTTCAACCCGAGTCACCTCGAGGCCGCCGATCCGGTCGTGTGCGGACGCGTCCGCGCGAAGCAGACCCGCCACGGCGACATGGAGATGCGGCGGGTGATGGGCGTGCTCGTCCACGGCGACGCCGCGTTCGCCGGGCAGGGCCTCGTGCCCGAGACGCTGCAATTGTCGAGCTTGCCCGGCTATCGCACCGGTGGCACGTGGCACGTGATCGTCAACAACCAGGTCGGCTTCACCGCGTCGCCGGCGGAGCAGCGCTCGACGCCGTACTGCACCGACATCGCGAAGATGCTCGAGTGCCCGATCTGGCACGTCAACGGCGAGGACCTCGACGCGCTCGCGCGGGTCGTCAAGATCGCGAGCGACTACCGCACCCAGTTCGGGTCGGAGGTCATCCTCGACATCTACTCGTACCGCAAGTACGGCCACAACGAGAACGACGAGCCCGCATTCACCCAGCCGGTGATGTACGAGCGGATCAAGACCAAGCCGTCGCCGGTCGACGTTTATACGAAGTTCCTCGTCGACGCGCATGTCGTCACGCCCGACGAGGTCGCGGCGATGGTCGCGCGTCGCGTCGGCGAGCTCGACACCGAGCTCGCGTCGGCGAAGGCGGCGAAGCAGCGGCCGGAGACGCCGGCGATGACCGCGATGTGGAAGGGCTACCGCGGCGGCATCCAGGACGCGCCGGATATCGTCGACACGACGATGCCGCGCGCCGAGCTCGAGGCGCTCGCCCAGAGCATGGTCGAGCTACCGCCCGGCTTCACCCCACATCCGAAGATCGCGCGGCTCCTCGAGCAGCGCGCGCAGATGGGCAAGGGCGAGCGGCCGATCGACTGGGGCATGGCGGAGCTGATGGCGTACGCGTCGGTCCTGGTCAAGGGCACCAACTTCCGCATGACCGGTCAGGACTGCGCGCGCGGCACGTTCAGCCACCGTCACGCGATCCTCACGGACGTCAAGACGGGCCGCGAGCACAACGTGCTGTGCAACCTGCACCCCGAGCAGGGCCTCGCGAGGATCTACGACTCGCCGCTGTCGGAGGCGGGCGTGCTCGGCTTCGAGTTCGGCTACTCGCTCGATTATCCCGACGCGCTCGTCATGTGGGAGGCGCAGTTCGGCGACTTCGCGAATGGCGCGCAGGTGATCATCGATCAGTTCATCACGTCGTCCGAGGACAAGTGGAAGCGCCTCTCGGGCCTGACGCTGCTCCTACCCCACGGCTATGAAGGGCAAGGGCCGGAGCACTCGAGCGCGCGACTCGAGCGCTACCTCCAGGCGTGCGCGGAACAGAACATCCAGGTCGCGCAGCCGACGACGCCGGCGCAGATGTATCACATGATCCGCAGCCAGGTGCTTCGCAAGCTGCGCAAGCCCCTCATCGTGATGACGCCGAAATCGCTGCTGCGCTTGCCGGCCGCGACGTCGACGCTCGACGAGCTCGCGACCGGAACGTTCCATCGCGTGATGCACGACGAGATTGCCGACGTGAAGAAGGTGACGCGCGTGCTGATGTGCACCGGCAGGATCTACTACGACCTCGCCGAGGAGCGGACCAAGCGCAAGAGCGAGGACATCGCGATCGTCCGGCTCGAGAAGCTGTATCCGTGGTGGCCGAACCTCGTCGGCGCGGCGATCGACAAGTACAAGAGCCTGAAGGAAGTGATGTGGGTCCAGGACGAGCCCTACAACATGGGCGCGGCGACGTTCGTGACGCCGAAGCTGGAGGACCTGTTGCCCGCGAAGGTCAAGCTCGAGGTGATCGCGCGCGCCGAGAGCGCGAGCCCCGCAACCGGATCGCACAAGGCGCACGTGATCGAGCAGCAACAGATCATGAAGGCCGCCTTCGATCCTCGGTGAAACAGAGTAGGATGCGCGCATGGCCGACCTCGTCGTCCCGCAGCTAGGAGAATCGATCTCGGAAGCCGTCGTCTCGCGCTGGCTGAAGAACGTCGGCGACGCGGTCACGGTGGACGAGCCGGTCGCCGAGCTCGAGACCGACAAGATCACGGTGCAGCTCCCGTCGCCGGTCGCCGGCGCACTCAGCGAGCAGCGCTTCGCCGTCGGTGCCACCGTGAAGGTCGGCGACGTGATCGGTGCGGTCGATGCCGGCAAGCAAGGCAAGAGCGCGTCGCCGCCCGCGAAGGCCGCGCCGCCGCCGCGCGAGGTCGTCACCGCACAACCCGCGCCACCACCGGTCGCCGCGCAAGCCGTCGTGCCGACCGCGCCGCCCGCACCACCGCCGGTCGTCGCCGCGCCTGCGACGACGCCGCCGCCGAAGACCAATGGCAAGGGCAACGGCGAGACGCTCGATCGCGACGCGCTGTTGAAGCTCACGCCGGCACAACGCCTCGCCGCGCGCGAGACCGGAACGCTGCCGCATCCCGGCACCGCGCAAGCGCCATCGGGCCCCTCCGCCGACGAGCGGCTCGGTCAGGTCGATCCGCGCGACGAGGTGGTGGCGATGTCGCCGCTGCGCAAGCGCGTCGCCGAGCGCCTCGTCCAGGCCCAGCACGAGTCCGCGTCGCTGACGACGTTCAACGAGGTCGACATGACCGCGGTGATGGCGATGCGTGCGAAGTACAAGGACAGCTTCGAGAAGGCGCACGGCGTGAAGCTCGGCTTCATGTCGTTCTTCGTGAAGGCGTGCGTCGCCGCGGCCAAGCTATTCCCCGGCGTCAACGCCGAGGTCATCGGCGGCAACATCGTCTACAAGAAGCACTACGACTTCGGCATCGCGGTGAGTGCGCCGAAGGGACTGGTCGTCCCCGTGCTCCGGGATTGCGACACGCGCACGTTCGCCGACGTCGAGAAGGGCATCGCCGAGCTCGCCGACAAGGCGCGCAATGGCAAGCTCGCACTGCCCGATCTGCAGGGTGGGACGTTCTCGATCACGAACGGTGGGATCTACGGCTCGATGATGTCGACGCCGCTGCTGAACTATCCGCAGACCGGCATCCTTGGCATGCACAACATCGTCAAGCGCGCGATGGTGGTCGGCGATGCGGTGGAAGTCCGACCGATGATGTACGTCGCGCTGTCGTACGACCATCGTGTCGTCGATGGTCGCGAGGCCGTGTCGTTCCTCGTGGCCGTGAAAGATCGGCTCGAGGCTCCCGAGCGCATGCTCGTCGAAGTCTAGTCGCCCGCGCCGCCGTTGCTTGCCGCTGCTTGCCGCTCGCCGCACCGCCGCTGCTCGCCCGCACCGCCGCTGCTCGCCCGCACCGCCGCTGCTCGCCGCACCGCCGCTGCTCGCCGCTCCGCCGCACTCGTCAGCTGCTCGCTGCTTCGGGTTCGAGACGCCTCGGGCCGAGCGCTGGTGCTCGCCGGCTGGGGCGCGGTGCACGCGCGGGCGACCGCTCCGGCTGCGCCTACACAGCGCCGGCCCGAGGGTCTCGAACCCTCGCGCGGCGGAGCTGGCTCGCGCGGCGGAGCTGGCTCGCGCGGCGGAGATGGCTCGCGCGGCGGAGCTGGCTCGCGCGGCGGTGCTGGCTCGCGCGGCGGAGCTGGCTCGCGCGGCGGTGCTGCTCGCGCGGCGGTGCTAGTGGCTCGCGGAGGGCGGCAAGAGTGGTGCGATCTGGTCCTTCAGATGGGTCTGCTCGTCCTGGAGCTTCGCGAGATGCGCACGTGCGGCGGCGCGCGCGGCGTCGGTCCGCGCATCCGCGACGGCGAACACCGCGGTCGAGACCTTCTCGTTGACGGCGTCGAGCTCCTTCTCGAGCCTCTCGAGCTGTTCGCCGGCGAGCGCCGCATCGTGCGCGGCTTGATCGCGAGCGCGGAGCTCCGCGTCCACTTGCTGCTTCAATCGATCGGACTCCGCGCGTGCTTCGGCCGCCTGATCGATCACGTTCTCCGCCTCGGTCTTGCCACACCCGATCAGGGCGACCGCGAGGAGGAGGCGCTTCATCCCGATCCAACGCCTGGTCGGCGGGCCGTATTCTAGGGCGCCGGGCGGCCGATCACGACGGCGCCGCTCGCGGGATCCGAGGGGGCGGGGAGCTTGTCGTCGTCGACGATCAGGTCGGCGCTGTGGGCGATGCCCGCGACGAAGCCGCCGGGGATCGAGGAGAGTGAGGTGAGCTCTTCGCGGCCCGCGCCGGCGAGGTGCCACGACGTCTCGATCTGGCCCGCGGCGTTGACGACCGCGAGGAAGCCGTCGTCGCTGTGGTTCGAATCGATCGCGCGCTTGCCGAGCGCGAGCGCGCCGTGGAAGAACCCGCCGACGACGACGCGATCGTCGACTGCGGTGATCGCGCGCAGGCCATCGAACTCGGTGCCGCCGATCAGGGTCGCGGCGCCGGCTTCACCGCCCGGCGAGAACCATGCGACCAGGCCGTCGGCGGCGCCGCGCGTCCCGAGATCGCGGCCGTCGAGCTTGATCGTCTCGCGCACGGTGGCGGCGACGGCGACGCGTTGTTTGGAATCGATCGCGACGCCGGCAACCGAGTCGGCCTGCTTGCCGCCGAACGTGAGTTGCCAGCGGCGCGCGCCGTTCGCGTCGAGCTCGGCGACGAAGGCGTCGGGCCGCGGGACCTTTTCATCGAACGGGACGAGCGGCTCGCCGAGCAGCTCGGCGCCGGCCATGAACGTGCCGGCGATCGCGACGCGGTCGCCGCGGGCGGCGACACCTTGAACGGTGTCGGCGTTCGCGCCGCCGACCCGGACGACCCAGCGGACCTTGCCGTCGGCGGTGATCGCCGCGACGAAGCCGTCGCTTCGCCCGGCGCTCGCGACCACGTTGCGTGCGGTGCCGCCGGCGTTCGCGGCATCGCCGACCCGGAGCGTGCCGGAGAACGTGCCCCCGACGATCGCACCGCCGCCGTCGACGGGTGCGATCGAGGTGATCACCGCGAACTCGGTGCCGTCGCAGGGGAGTCGCCACCTCACGGCGCCGGTCGCCGCGTCGAGCGCGACGATCGCGCCGCTCGGTTCCCCGTGGAGCTCCATCGTGGTGCCGAGGCCGTCGACCTTGCCGGTCGCGGTGAACGTCGCGATCACCTGGCCGGCCGAGATCGCGACCACGCCGGCCGAGCCGGGGAGGGCAACGTGCCACGCGATCGTTGCGCCGGTGCGCGCCTCGATCTCCGAGTGGGCGACGTCGCCACGCGCGACGATGACGCGGGCGCCGTCGCCGGTCACGCCGCGGATCGTCTGGCCGGGTTGACCGACCTCGATCGCGAATGCCGCGGCAGTGCCGGGGTGCGGGCGATCGACGCCGCGACACCCGACCAGGATGGCGAGCCATGAAAGCGATGCCTTCACGGACGCGCGCCTCCGAAGGAGACGCGGACGAGTGAAAGCGGAGCCTTCACCCGGAGAGAATCAGTTCAGAGCTTCTCGCCGCGGGCGCGCAGCTGCGCGACGACGGTGGCGAGGCCGAGGCGATCGATGATCCGCATCCCGCGAGCGGAGACGCGGATGGTGATCCAGCGCTTCTCGTCCTCGAGCCAGAACCGCTTGTCGCGGAGGTTGACCTCGAAGCGCCGCTTGGTGTGGCGGTTCGAGTGGCTGACGTTCGAGCCGACGAGCGGCGACTTCCCGGTGACTTGGCAAACGCGCGACATGACGTGTCCTTAGATCTTCGACTCTTTGAACTCGACGTGCTTGCGAACGACCGGGTCGTACTTCTTCAGCACGAGCTTGTCCGGGGTGCGCTTGCGGTTCTTCGAGGTCGTATAGAAAAAGCCGGTATCCGCCGTGGAAACCAGGCGGATCAATTCGCGGCCAGACTTACCTTTTTTCGCCATGACACTGCTCGCTTACCCACACTTCTGCGGGGCTGGGACTTATGGCATGGGCCGGCCGCGCTTGGCAAGCCCGTTTAGTCCTCGTCTGGGTCACCGATCGGCCGATGCGTCTCGGTGCCCTCTTCGTCCCGGTTCTCCGGTGCATCCGGTGGCGTAACCCCCGGCAAGGTCGTGGTTTTCCGTTTCGCGCGGCGCGAATCGATCGCCATCGCGACGATCGTCATGTCGTCGCCCTGCGCCTGATCGTGGGTGTGATTGTCGATATCGGCGAGGATCGCCTTCACGACATCCTCGGCGGTGCCGCGCGCGGTCCGGATGCGGCGCGAGAGGCGCGACAGGCCGTACTCGTTTCCCTTCGCATCGCGCGATTCGATGATGCCGTCCGACACCATGATCATCATGTCGCCGGAGTGGAGCTGGACGCGGGCCTCGCCGGCCTCGAGCTCCGCTACCACGCCCAGTGGAGGCGTGTGCGCGCGCTCGGCCTGGAGCGGGAACACGCGATCGCCGCGGCGCAGGAGCGGCACGCAGTGGCCCGCGTTCGTGAACACGAGCGAGCGGTTGTCGAGATCGTAGATGCAGTAGACGAGCGTGGCGAACATGCCGTCGTCGCCGAGCTGCGCCATCTCTTGATTGACGCGGCGGAGCAAACGCGCCGGGGTTCGCGCGATCGCGGCGCGCGATCGCAGCTCGCTCGTGAGCCGCGCCATGTAGAGCGCCGCGCTGATCGCCTTGCCGGCGACATCGCCGACGGCGAGCCCGAGGTGCGACGGGTCGTGCCAGATGAAATCGTAGAAGTCGCCGCCGATCTGATACGCCGGCTCGTAGTGAACCGCGAAGTCCAGGCCGACGACCTGCGGCACGTGCGGCGGCAGGAGCGAGCGCTGGATCTGGCGCGCGACCCGCAGATCGCGCTCGAGGTTCGCGCGGCGGGTGAGCTGCGACGCGACGCGCGCCGCGTGGATGGCGAGGCCTGCCTGGGTCGCGATCACCTGCAGGAGGTCGACGTCTTCCTGGTGGAACACCTGGCTCGAGCTCTCGACGTAGACCACACCGTAGTGCGAGCCGTGATAGATGAGCGGCGCACCCATCCGGGTGCCGACGTGCGAGTCGACGCCTTCGCCGAGGAGGACGCCGCGGCGATCCGAGACCACGTGCTGGATGATCGTGCCCGGCACCTTGAGCTCGCCGCCGTATGGCGAGCGGCCCGTGAGATCGATCGACGGGGGCGACAGGTTGTTGCTGCTGGTGTCGGCGCGCGGCATGCGATGGCGCTGGCACTGGACGCGGAGCTCGCCGGTGCGCTCGTCTTCGACCAGGACGCCGACGTCCTCGGCCTGCGGGAACAGATCGAGCATCGCGTCGACGAGCTTCTCGAGCAGCGCCTCCCCGCTGTCCGACGACGCGGTCGCGTGAAGCAGCTGCATGATCGCGTCGAGCTTGCGCTCGATCAGGCGGACCGCCTTCTGGTCCGACACGCTGATCATGCCCGACGAGATCATCGGCATCCGGCCGGAGTTCGAGTCCTCGCGCGGGCGGATCAGCGAGTTCGACGCGACGTCGACGATCGTGACGAGGTTGCCCTCGGCCGGCTTGGGGTTCTCGCTGATCGGCTCGTTCGCCTCGACGCGGATCTTGTTGTTCGCGATCGTGATCTCGTCGTCGTGACGGAGCTGCGTCGATGACTGCAGCCGGATCCCGTTGATGTAGGTGCCGTTGTTCGAGCCCAGGTCCTCGAGCGTCCAGCTTTCCCCATCGCGCCACAGCCGTGCGTGCTGCCGCGACACGCGCATGTCCGGTACGAAGATCTGGCAATCGCTCCGTCGCCCGATGACGTATTCGCCCTCGCCGAGCTTGTAACGGCGGCCCGCGATCGGGCCGGCCAGGAAGATGAGCGAGGGCATCTAGGGGCGCTTGATACCACACCTTTTCGGGATCGCGCCGCTTCCTTGGATTTGTGGTGTACTTCGCCCGTGCAAGCGCTCGGCAACCTCATCGGAGGCCAGTTTATCGCCCCCTCGGGCAAGGCTCTGGTGTCTCGCAACCCCGCGGCAGATGGCGCGGTCGTGTTCGAGACGGGGTACACGGTGGAAGCCGTCGACCAGGCGGCCACGGCCGCGGCGGAGGCCCAAGCGAAGTGGGCCGCGCTCGCGCCCACGGAGCGTTGGAGTCACCTCGAGCGGTTCAAGGCCGCGATCACTGCGAAGGCCGACCAGCTCGCCGACGCGATCGTGATCGAGACGGGCAAGATCCGCAGCGAGGCGAAAGCCGAGATCCAGACGCTCATCAATCGCTTCGAGCTCGTGAAGGCCGCGATGGCCGCGGATCTGAAGCCGGGGCCGGTCGGACCGGGAGAGACGCTGCGGTACCAGGCACTCGGCGTGGTCGGCGTGATCGGCCCGTTCAACTTTCCGCTCCACCTGTGCCATGCCCACGTGATCCCGGCCTTGGCGGCGGGCAACACGGTGGTGGTGAAGCCGAGCGACATCACGCCGCTGTGCGGCCAGCGCTACGCGGAGTGCGCGCTCGCGGCGGAGCTCCCGGCCGGCGTGCTGAACGTCGTCGTCGGTGCGGGCGACGTCGGCGCGGCGATGGTCGCGAACCCGAAGCTCCACGGTCTGTGCTTCACCGGGAGCTGGGCGGTCGGCGAGAAGATCCTCGAGGCGGCGACGCATCGTCCCGAGCTCCTGATCGCGCTCGAGATGGGCGGCAAGAATGCGTGTGTCGTCCTCGACGACGCGGCGCTGCGCCAGGCCGTTCACGAGGTGACCGTGAGCGGCTATCTGTCGGCGGGCCAGCGCTGCACCGGCAGCGAGCGCGTGCTCGTCCATCGCAAGATCGCGAACCGCTTCATCGACGCGCTCGCGAAGGTCGTACGAACGCTGAAGTACGGCAACCCGGAAGATCCGTCGGTGTTCGCCGGGCCGCTCGCGAGTGCCGCGGCGCTGGCGAAGGTCGACAAGGCGATCGCAGCGGCGCGCGCGGGTGGGGCGGAGCCGATCGTCGCCGGCGAGAAGCTGCCGGGCGGGTCGTACCGGACGCCGTCGCTGCATCGCTTGCCGGATGGCGTCCACGATGTTGCGGGATACACGGATGTCG
>Ga0307509_10008549_pt1 | contig 13016 bp, 1 predicted proteins | sample 10_EM_MG_FD_202245 | JGI IMG/M metagenome (GOLD analysis project Ga0307509, IMG submission 202245) | Populus trichocarpa ectomycorrhiza microbial communities from riparian zone in the Pacific Northwest, United States - 10_EM | ecosystem: Host-associated > Plants > Roots > Unclassified | place...
CACGGAGAGTTTCTACCACATCAATGCTCAATCGTCGAACTTATTACGAAGAGATCCTTATACACAGAGGTCCTCAGCAACCTGCCAGTATCGCCATCAGAAGGGCCGCCTAGATCAGTCTGAAGAGGACTCGACAAAAGGTTGACCAAGAAAATGAGCAGAACATGGCTGTATCTGAGGAAAATCCAAAAACCTGGCCTTCTGATTGACTACCCTCACAGATATCATCCAGCAAAGCTCTCAACCTTTGACTGATGAATCATGATAGGGAGTTCACACAAAGGACCGAAATGAAAGAGCTGAAGTACAGGCTGCACTAACGTGGGCATCGGCTAGTCCCTGAGCCAGGAGAGAAGAGGATCAACCACCCTCATTCCTCCAGCTACAGAAGCTAAGCACATGTCTCACGTAGTACAAGACCAAGCAAAGGCTACACTTTCTGGGGCGGCGACACGCTCGACCAGCCACCAGGGGCTCTTACGCGGACCAAGACTCGAATCCAATTGATCGAGCTGCTTCGACGATGAGCCAATACACGGTAATATACGTTTTCAGAGAGCGGAGTTCAAACACTGTTCTCTAGCCTTGAAACGAAGAGATTAACCGAAATGAAAAGGACTGAGTGCCTTAAGGGGAGCTGAACACTTTGACAGTGATGCTTGTGAAAGCAAAAAGACCGAAGAAAGGGGAAAGAAAGGAGGCACGAGAAAATAATCGATGTCTTCAGAAATTCATCCCTTTCGCAGAGTAACTCGGATCTTTGCAAGGAACAATCCTTCAATCAATCTTTCATCAACATCGTCTATTGTATCTTCAGCTACTATTCAGCTTGAACAACAATCAGACTCTTCCTCATCCTCATCCTCATCGGAATCCTCGGACGAGCACAGCTTGTATGGCATCACTGCACCGCCAGGCTTAACACCGCCAGGATCTCCGCCAGTTCCACCACCACCTCTTCAATCAGCCCAGACTTTCGAATCAGACGACCTCTTCGAGTTCACATCGCTGTTCGACATGCCGGAAGACACTTCCAAGCTTCCTCAGCTGAAAGAGCGGATGGACTGGTTCACATGGCTACCAAGCATCAAAACCTATGCCACTACGTTGAACGTTTGGCAATACATAGACCCCGAAGGCACAGACGTTGCCGAGAATCCCAAACCACCAGCTTTCAAAGCAGACGGCGACAAAGAACTCTTTCGAATGCAGGGTGCCCACTACAATGTGTGGCAAGCCATCAACTCGAAGATTGCTCTCGTCCGTACTCGAATTGAATCAACCATTCCCGGTTTCACCTTTGCCATCGAGGGAGTTGCGGAAACTCGTGAATGCATCATGAAACTCAAGGCTCAAGTTAATCCAGAAGACAGAGACCAAGTTCAGAGCATCCGAGACACATTCAATAGACTCACCCAGGGACCGGAGAAAGGAAAAGAAGAAGCTTGGATGCAATTGTGGATAAAGATTACAGTCAGAGCGGAGACACTGAAGATCGAGAACATGAGCGAATCTCAGCTCTGCATGGCTTTCATTGATGCCTCTCGCACGGTGAACCCCTCGTTCTATCAGATGATGAAGAGCAAGGCGGTCCCACGAGAAGACATGACAAGGGTGAGAAGTACGATGGAGACTTCAATGCAGAAGCTCTTCGATACTATCCATTCCTATCTCTCTGGAATATCAAGTCCAGAAGCAATTCTTCCATCGTTCGATGCAAAGGCCTACTTGAAGGACTTGAAGAGCTCTATTGAAGACGAGCAGCTGACCATGAACAAAATTCAAGGCCTGTTTCGATCTCATATGACTCAGGGAGCGAGAGCAAACACTGCCTTCGCAACCCTTAATAGCCTATCAAACAAGCGAGGACACTCTGACAACGATGAAGAATCTCCTGAGCGACCCTCAAAGAAGACGAGCCGCGAGTGCGTTTGTGGAAACATCCATGATTACCGCCAGTGCTGGTATCTCTTTCCTGAGAAGGCGCCGGATGGATGGACTCCGAGCCAGCAGACGGAAACCGCGATCAGGACTAAGGTCACTGGTACGAAGGTTATTCGCTATGGACTCGAGAAGCTATTCAAACTTTGTAAGGAAAGAATTCCAGATTTCCTTAAAGATGCCTTGTTCTGTAATAAAGCAAACAAGAGCGAAACTAAGCCAAAGGGAAAAACACCTAGAGCTAGTTCTGACCCATCCGAAGCCGTGGCTCATGCTACGATCGCGATGGAGTCCTTGGATGTAGATTCGAATGGAGACATTTCTGCTTGCTCTTCCATCTCAACTGCATTCATGACATCAAATTTCAGCAAGAATGACTTTCAGAAAATGAAGGATCAATTCTATGCTGACTCTGCAGCTAACAGGCACTTCTGCAACAACGTCGAAAGATTTGAGACATTTGATCCAGACTTCGTCAAGGAGCCAGTTGCGTTCGGAGACACCTCCGGAACGGCTCTAGCAAAGGGTACTGTGAAGATTGCAATAGACAAACCTGATGGCAGGATAGGAACACTCATTTTACGAGATGTCCTATACGTTCCGAATTTCCTAACCAATCTGATCTCGACGGCAAAACTCGAAGACAGAGGAATCTATTGGGACTCGGAATCAAAGTGTCTGTGGAAGCGCAACTCGGAGACAAGGAAAAAGATCTTTCTTGCTCAGGGACGCAGACAAAACGGAATGTATCTCCTTGAGAGTTCATCCGAACAAGCGCCGCAATACGGAGCCGCAGTTTTTGCAACTCAAGGTCAATACTCTCCCGAAATTCGGCGAAAGATCCTTAGAGGTTCGCGGAACTCAGCCCGTCAGTATGTGTCGAAGGCATCTCTCGATATATGGCACGATCGAATGGGCCATATACGAAAGGAAGCACTTCTTCATCTTCCAGAAGCAGTTGACGGAGTCGAGCTCACTTCAAAGCATTTTGAGAGACTATCGGAACTGTGTGAAGTTTGTTCGCTAGGGCATATGACCCAAGTGATCAATCGAAAACCAGTCAAACCTCCACCATACGCCTTTCATACAGTTCACTTCGACGTCATTCCATTCAATCCAGACAAGGAAGACGCGAGTGACAAAGATGGAAGATGGATTCTCCACCTGATGGATCCATACTCTGGATACCATACAGCGTACACATGGGGAGGAAGGAAAACGCAGGATATTCTTCTGTGCTGGTTCAAGGACTTCCTAAAACGGACTGAAAGATGGGGTTTCAAGATTCAATACTTTCAGGGTGACAATGAGCCAGTTCTCAAATCAAAATGGGACCATTTCCTTCAAGAACATGGCCTAACATTCAAACCCAGCGCTCCAGACACGCAGTCACAGAACGGCTTTGCTGAGAGGGCGGGAAGATCCATAGTCACAATCGCTCGAAAGACTTGCATTCAAACAAAGCTTCCGAAGCGGCTATGGGGCTATTTCATCAAATCCGCTGTGAGGACGCTCAATGAAGCGCCGATACAACGAAAGAAATGGACCACACCCCATGAAATTGTACATGGAAAGAAACCGGATTGTTCTGGAGCTCGAATCCCAGGATCACTTGCCTACATCCTTCGCAAAGGAAAATCAAAATTGAGAGGAAAACCTGGCAAACTCGATAAACTCGATGAGGTTTCCATCAAAGGCTGGTACCTAGGCAGATCGGCTTCAAACATCTTTGAAATCTGGGTGCCAGACGTGGATCTTGTGATCTACGCGCGAGACGTCCTCATAGATGAGGGGGTGCGATACACACCAGACATGGAACTGGTTCAAACCATTCCAATTGAGCAGACTCGAACAGAGCTGCAGGATCTTGATCTCTATCACATGTATCAAGCGCTGTATGAGCAGACCCTTGAAGATGAAGAGTTTCATGACCAGGCTGGAACATTCCAGACCATTCAACGGGATTCCTACCCAACTCCAGAGCCAATGAATGAGCAGGAGAATGAGGAGAATACCCACATTGACGCGTTTGAAGCATTGATGGCTTCCGCCAGGGATCATGTTGAAGCTCCAACACCAGACCCTACGGATGATGAGGCAGACGAGATCCCAGATGAGGTTATGACCGAGCTGAAATCCAGCCGTGCTCAAGCTTTCTGCACTCGTACTGACCCACGAGGCCATGCAATTGCAGCTTTTATGGCGGCAATGAGAACAAAACCAGAACGGAGAAAAAGAGCGGACATGCCAGCTCCTCCATTAAACTGGACTCAAATGAAGAAACACCCTTTCGCTCAAGGCTTTCATGGCGCCGCGACGAAGGAGTTTCAAGACTTGTGGGCAAAAGACACCTTCAAGAAAGTCCGACTCTCAAAAGAGGAAGCAAAGAATGCTATCCCTTTAAAGTGGGTCTTCACGGACAAATTCAATGAGAACAGCGACCACGATAAACACAAGGCAAGGATCTGCGTACGCGGAGATCTACAGAAAGACCCAGGGAATGATCTCTATGCAGCGACCGGAGCATATCGAACCTTCCGAATGCTACTGGCGCTCGTTGCGGCTTTCGACCTTGATCTCGAACAAGTCGATGTTACAAATGCCTTTGTCAATGCCTTACTGAAGGACATCGTTTACGTGCAGTATCCAGATGGCTTCAAGAAGCAGCAAGGCGAGTACCTACAGTTGCTAAGAGCTCTGTACGGACTCAAAATCTCACCGAAACTCTGGTTTGAGGAATGCTCCTCCAAGCTGAAAGAACTCGGTTTCAGTGCATGTGTCGATGAACCATGCCTCCTGATCAATAAAGACACTGGCGTCATTATTTTCTTCTATGTTGATGACTTCCTGATAGCCAGTCCGAAGTCGAAAAGGGCAGAGGTCGAGAAGCTAAAAGCTGAGCTCGATACCACCTACGGCATTCGAGACTTTGGTCCAGCGAAGCACTTCCTGAACGTCAGAATCCTGAGAGATCGCAAGCAACGAAAGCTGTGGATACTCCAGGATGAATATATCATTAAAATGGTAAACAAATTCCATCTGATCCATTCGAAGAAGGTTCATACACCTCTCTCGAGCGGAATCAAACTCACCCCATGCCTCAATCCAAAACCTGAGCATGTGAGGGAGTATCAACAGAAAACTGGATCCATACTACACTCCGCGGTAGTTTCGAGACCAGATATCGCGTTTGCAGCCAGCTACTTGAGTCAATTCAACACCAAATGTACGCTTGAGCACATTCGTGAAGCAGATCGAGTCATTGCGTATCTCTATCACACTCGATACCGATCAATCGGATGGAGTGGAAGGTTACCGCGAGATGACTATATCTTTTCAATGGATACCATGCAGAAGACTGCTGAACCAGTCCTGGACATACACGGAGATTCTTCTTACGCTGATGATCCAGAGACCCGCAGATCGACTCAAGGATTCCTAATAAAACTGTTCAATGGGCCGATTGCCTGGCAATCGTCAAAGCAGAAAACGGTGGTAACTTCGACAACGGAAGCGGAACTCCTAGCCCTCTCGACCATCGCGAAAGAAGTCATAGCAATGACTCGTCTGTTTTCACAGATTTCGTTTGATCCAGAAGAACAACCTGTCATCAAGTGCGACAACCTACAAACGGTTGGAATCGTAACAAAGGAAAGGTCTCCGTATGCCTCGAAGCTACGACACATTGATATTCATCAATTCTGGCTCAGGCAGGAAGTCCAATCCGGCAAGGTCTTGATTCAATGGGTCCCCACAGCCGAAATGAAGGCTGATGGGCTCACAAAGGCGAAAGGAAGGATCCCGCATAAAGAATTCGTTGCTCAATTGGGACTCGATGATCTGGTATTAGATAGCATGCTGACCACCAAACAAACCGCTAGTACACTCACTGCTGATCATACCGAAGAGGATGCACCGCAGCTTGAGGACTTGATGGCTCCAGATGGACCGACTTAGCACATTTCATGAAAACATCATGACTTCGGCAAGCAGGCTCCATCTGAGGGGGTGTGTTGCATAGACTACAGCTTAGCCACTGCGCAGCCACTTCACGTGATACAGACTCATCGAGGATCCCTACCCAGGAAAACTCTGCAAGATAGACTCAATGAACAAGAACACTCGCCTCAGGTTGAGCGAGCACCCCATACCTGTCTTCTACGTGCTGTTCCCTATGCTGCATCGCTGCTGGATGGCAACAGACCACTCCGCGCATCAGTTATGAGCCCGGATTGCTCAAGCACTAGAGACCCAGAGGGCCACCAACCGAGCAAACTCATCACCATGAAAGGTTGATGAGGCCCGATATCCTGAGCATGGAAACCCCATAGCCAAGATGAAGGCATCTGCTGCAAAGGAGCCATCTCGAATGAGACAAGTCGATTGAAGATATATGCTGCGAGAACTACTTCACGGAGAGTTTCTACCACATCAATGCTCAATCGTCGAACTTATTACGAAGAGATCCTTATACACAGAGATCCTCAGCAACCTGCCAGTATCGCCATCAGAAGGGCCGCCTAGATCAGTCTGAAGAGGACTCGACAAAAGGTTGACCAAGAAAATGAGCAGAACATGGCTGTATCTGAGGAAAACCCAAAAACCTGGCCTTCTGATTGACTACCCTCACAGATATCATCCAGCAAAGCTCTCAACCTTTGACTGATGAATCATGATAGGGAGTTCACACAAAGGACCGAAATGAAAGAGCTGAAGTACAGGCTGCACTAACGTGGGCATCGGCTAGTCCCTGAGCCAGGAGAGAAGAGGATCAACCACCCTCATTCCTCCAGCTACAGAAGCTAAGCACATGTCTCACGTAGTACAAGACCAAGCAAAGGCTACACTTTCTGGGGCGGCGACACGCTCGACCAGCCACCAGGGGCTCTTACGCGGACCAAGACTCGAATCCAATTGATCGAGCTGCTTCGACGATGAGCCAATACACGGTAATATACGTTTTCAGAGAGCGGAGTTCAAACACTGTTCTCTAGCCTTGAAACGAAGAGATTAACCGAAATGAAAAGGACTGAGTGCCTTAAGGGGAGCTGAACACTTTGACAGTGATGCTTGTGAAAGCAAAAAGACCGAAGAAAGGGGAAAGAAAGGAGGCACGAGAAAATAATCGATGTCTTCAGAAATTCATCCCTTTCGCAGAGTAACTCGGATCTTTGCAAGGAACAATCCTTCAATCAATCTTTCATCAACATCGTCTATTGTATCTTCAGCTACTATTCAGCTTGAACAACAATCAGACTCTTCCTCATCCTCATCCTCATCGGAATCCTCGGACGAGCACAGCTTGTATGGCATCACTGCACCGCCAGGCTTAACACCGCCAGGATCTCCGCCAGTTCCACCACCACCTCTTCAATCAGCCCAGACTTTCGAATCAGACGACCTCTTCGAGTTCACATCGCTGTTCGACATGCCGGAAGACACTTCCAAGCTTCCTCAGCTGAAAGAGCGGATGGACTGGTTCACATGGCTACCAAGCATCAAAACCTATGCCACTACGTTGAACGTTTGGCAATACATAGACCCCGAAGGCACAGACGTTGCCGAGAATCCCAAACCACCAGCTTTCAAAGCAGACGGCGACAAAGAACTCTTTCGAATGCAGGGTGCCCACTACAATGTGTGGCAAGCCATCAACTCGAAGATTGCTCTCGTCCGTACTCGAATTGAATCAACCATTCCCGGTTTCACCTTTGCCATCGAGGGAGTTGCGGAAACTCGTGAATGCATCATGAAACTCAAGGCTCAAGTTAATCCAGAAGACAGAGACCAAGTTCAGAGCATCCGAGACACATTCAATAGACTCACCCAGGGACCGGAGAAAGGAAAAGAAGAAGCTTGGATGCAATTGTGGATAAAGATTACAGTCAGAGCGGAGACACTGAAGATCGAGAACATGAGCGAATCTCAGCTCTGCATGGCTTTCATTGATGCCTCTCGCACGGTGAACCCCTCGTTCTATCAGATGATGAAGAGCAAGGCGGTCCCACGAGAAGACATGACAAGGGTGAGAAGTACGATGGAGACTTCAATGCAGAAGCTCTTCGATACTATCCATTCCTATCTCTCTGGAATATCAAGTCCAGAAGCAATTCTTCCATCGTTCGATGCAAAGGCCTACTTGAAGGACTTGAAGAGCTCTATTGAAGACGAGCAGCTGACCATGAACAAAATTCAAGGCCTGTTTCGATCTCATATGACTCAGGGAGCGAGAGCAAACACTGCCTTCGCAACCCTTAATAGCCTATCAAACAAGCGAGGACACTCTGACAACGATGAAGAATCTCCTGAGCGACCCTCAAAGAAGACGAGCCGCGAGTGCGTTTGTGGAAACATCCATGATTACCGCCAGTGCTGGTATCTCTTTCCTGAGAAGGCGCCGGATGGATGGACTCCGAGCCAGCAGACGGAAACCGCGATCAGGACTAAGGTCACTGGTACGAAGGTTATTCGCTATGGACTCGAGAAGCTATTCAAACTTTGTAAGGAAAGAATTCCAGATTTCCTTAAAGATGCCTTGTTCTGTAATAAAGCAAACAAGAGCGAAACTAAGCCAAAGGGAAAAACACCTAGAGCTAGTTCTGACCCATCCGAAGCCGTGGCTCATGCTACGATCGCGATGGAGTCCTTGGATGTAGATTCGAATGGAGACATTTCTGCTTGCTCTTCCATCTCAACTGCATTCATGACATCAAATTTCAGCAAGAATGACTTTCAGAAAATGAAGGATCAATTCTATGCTGACTCTGCAGCTAACAGGCACTTCTGCAACAACGTCGAAAGATTTGAGACATTTGATCCAGACTTCGTCAAGGAGCCAGTTGCGTTCGGAGACACCTCCGGAACGGCTCTAGCAAAGGGTACTGTGAAGATTGCAATAGACAAACCTGATGGCAGGATAGGAACACTCATTTTACGAGATGTCCTATACGTTCCGAATTTCCTAACCAATCTGATCTCGACGGCAAAACTCGAAGACAGAGGAATCTATTGGGACTCGGAATCAAAGTGTCTGTGGAAGCGCAACTCGGAGACAAGGAAAAAGATCTTTCTTGCTCAGGGACGCAGACAAAACGGAATGTATCTCCTTGAGAGTTCATCCGAACAAGCGCCGCAATACGGAGCCGCAGTTTTTGCAACTCAAGGTCAATACTCTCCCGAAATTCGGCGAAAGATCCTTAGAGGTTCGCGGAACTCAGCCCGTCAGTATGTGTCGAAGGCATCTCTCGATATATGGCACGATCGAATGGGCCATATACGAAAGGAAGCACTTCTTCATCTTCCAGAAGCAGTTGACGGAGTCGAGCTCACTTCAAAGCATTTTGAGAGACTATCGGAACTGTGTGAAGTTTGTTCGCTAGGGCATATGACCCAAGTGATCAATCGAAAACCAGTCAAACCTCCACCATACGCCTTTCATACAGTTCACTTCGACGTCATTCCATTCAATCCAGACAAGGAAGACGCGAGTGACAAAGATGGAAGATGGATTCTCCACCTGATGGATCCATACTCTGGATACCATACAGCGTACACATGGGGAGGAAGGAAAACGCAGGATATTCTTCTGTGCTGGTTCAAGGACTTCCTAAAACGGACTGAAAGATGGGGTTTCAAGATTCAATACTTTCAGGGTGACAATGAGCCAGTTCTCAAATCAAAATGGGACCATTTCCTTCAAGAACATGGCCTAACATTCAAACCCAGCGCTCCAGACACGCAGTCACAGAACGGCTTTGCTGAGAGGGCGGGAAGATCCATAGTCACAATCGCTCGAAAGACTTGCATTCAAACAAAGCTTCCGAAGCGGCTATGGGGCTATTTCATCAAATCCGCTGTGAGGACGCTCAATGAAGCGCCGATACAACGAAAGAAATGGACCACACCCCATGAAATTGTACATGGAAAGAAACCGGATTGTTCTGGAGCTCGAATCCCAGGATCACTTGCCTACATCCTTCGCAAAGGAAAATCAAAATTGAGAGGAAAACCTGGCAAACTCGATAAACTCGATGAGGTTTCCATCAAAGGCTGGTACCTAGGCAGATCGGCTTCAAACATCTTTGAAATCTGGGTGCCAGACGTGGATCTTGTGATCTACGCGCGAGACGTCCTCATAGATGAGGGGGTGCGATACACACCAGACATGGAACTGGTTCAAACCATTCCAATTGAGCAGACTCGAACAGAGCTGCAGGATCTTGATCTCTATCACATGTATCAAGCGCTGTATGAGCAGACCCTTGAAGATGAAGAGTTTCATGACCAGGCTGGAACATTCCAGACCATTCAACGGGATTCCTACCCAACTCCAGAGCCAATGAATGAGCAGGAGAATGAGGAGAATACCCACATTGACGCGTTTGAAGCATTGATGGCTTCCGCCAGGGATCATGTTGAAGCTCCAACACCAGACCCTACGGATGATGAGGCAGACGAGATCCCAGATGAGGTTATGACCGAGCTGAAATCCAGCCGTGCTCAAGCTTTCTGCACTCGTACTGACCCACGAGGCCATGCAATTGCAGCTTTTATGGCGGCAATGAGAACAAAACCAGAACGGAGAAAAAGAGCGGACATGCCAGCTCCTCCATTAAACTGGACTCAAATGAAGAAACACCCTTTCGCTCAAGGCTTTCATGGCGCCGCGACGAAGGAGTTTCAAGACTTGTGGGCAAAAGACACCTTCAAGAAAGTCCGACTCTCAAAAGAGGAAGCAAAGAATGCTATCCCTTTAAAGTGGGTCTTCACGGACAAATTCAATGAGAACAGCGACCACGATAAACACAAGGCAAGGATCTGCGTACGCGGAGATCTACAGAAAGACCCAGGGAATGATCTCTATGCAGCGACCGGAGCATATCGAACCTTCCGAATGCTACTGGCGCTCGTTGCGGCTTTCGACCTTGATCTCGAACAAGTCGATGTTACAAATGCCTTTGTCAATGCCTTACTGAAGGACATCGTTTACGTGCAGTATCCAGATGGCTTCAAGAAGCAGCAAGGCGAGTACCTACAGTTGCTAAGAGCTCTGTACGGACTCAAAATCTCACCGAAACTCTGGTTTGAGGAATGCTCCTCCAAGCTGAAAGAACTCGGTTTCAGTGCATGTGTCGATGAACCATGCCTCCTGATCAATAAAGACACTGGCGTCATTATTTTCTTCTATGTTGATGACTTCCTGATAGCCAGTCCGAAGTCGAAAAGGGCAGAGGTCGAGAAGCTAAAAGCTGAGCTCGATACCACCTACGGCATTCGAGACTTTGGTCCAGCGAAGCACTTCCTGAACGTCAGAATCCTGAGAGATCGCAAGCAACGAAAGCTGTGGATACTCCAGGATGAATATATCATTAAAATGGTAAACAAATTCCATCTGATCCATTCGAAGAAGGTTCATACACCTCTCTCGAGCGGAATCAAACTCACCCCATGCCTCAATCCAAAACCTGAGCATGTGAGGGAGTATCAACAGAAAACTGGATCCATACTACACTCCGCGGTAGTTTCGAGACCAGATATCGCGTTTGCAGCCAGCTACTTGAGTCAATTCAACACCAAATGTACGCTTGAGCACATTCGTGAAGCAGATCGAGTCATTGCGTATCTCTATCACACTCGATACCGATCAATCGGATGGAGTGGAAGGTTACCGCGAGATGACTATATCTTTTCAATGGATACCATGCAGAAGACTGCTGAACCAGTCCTGGACATACACGGAGATTCTTCTTACGCTGATGATCCAGAGACCCGCAGATCGACTCAAGGATTCCTAATAAAACTGTTCAATGGGCCGATTGCCTGGCAATCGTCAAAGCAGAAAACGGTGGTAACTTCGACAACGGAAGCGGAACTCCTAGCCCTCTCGACCATCGCGAAAGAAGTCATAGCAATGACTCGTCTGTTTTCACAGATTTCGTTTGATCCAGAAGAACAACCTGTCATCAAGTGCGACAACCTACAAACGGTTGGAATCGTAACAAAGGAAAGGTCTCCGTATGCCTCGAAGCTACGACACATTGATATTCATCAATTCTGGCTCAGGCAGGAAGTCCAATCCGGCAAGGTCTTGATTCAATGGGTCCCCACAGCCGAAATGAAGGCTGATGGGCTCACAAAGGCGAAAGGAAGGATCCCGCATAAAGAATTCGTTGCTCAATTGGGACTCGATGATCTGGTATTAGATAGCATGCTGACCACCAAACAAACCGCTAGTACACTCACTGCTGATCATACCGAAGAGGATGCACCGCAGCTTGAGGACTTGATGGCTCCAGATGGACCGACTTAGCACATTTCATGAAAACATCATGACTTCGGCAAGCAGGCTCCATCTGAGGGGGTGTGTTGCATAGACTACAGCTTAGCCACTGCGCAGCCACTTCACGTGATACAGACTCATCGAGGATCCCTACCCAGGAAAACTCTGCAAGATAGACTCAATGAACAAGAACACTCGCCTCAGGTTGAGCGAGCACCCCATACCTGTCTTCTACGTGCTGTTCCCTATGCTGCATCGCTGCTGGATGGCAACAGACCACTCCGCGCATCAGTTATGAGCCCGGATTGCTCAAGCACTAGAGACCCAGAGGGCCACCAACCGAGCAAACTCATCACCATGAAAGGTTGATGAGGCCCGATATCCTGAGCATGGAAACCCCATAGCCAAGATGAAGGCATCTGCTGCAAAGGAGCCATCTCGAATGAGACAAGTCGATTGAAGATATATGCTGCGAGAACTACTTCACGGAGAGTTTCTACCACATCAATGCTCAATCGTCGAACTTATTACGAAGAGATCCTTATACACAGAGGTCCTCAGCAACCTGCCAGTATCGCCATCAGAAGGGCCGCCTAGATCAGTCTGAAGAGGACTCGACAAAAGGTTGACCAAGAAAATGAGCAGAACATGGCTGTATCTGAGGAAAATCCAAAAACCTGGCCTTCTGATTGACTACCCTCACAGATATCATCCAGCAAAGCTCTCAACCTTTGACTGATGAATCATGATAGGGAGTTCACACAAAGGACCGAAATGAAAGAGCTGAAGTACAGGC
>Ga0307509_10008550_pt1 | contig 13016 bp, 13 predicted proteins | sample 10_EM_MG_FD_202245 | JGI IMG/M metagenome (GOLD analysis project Ga0307509, IMG submission 202245) | Populus trichocarpa ectomycorrhiza microbial communities from riparian zone in the Pacific Northwest, United States - 10_EM | ecosystem: Host-associated > Plants > Roots > Unclassified | place...
AGCACGAGCTTGTATGTATGGCGTGAGCTACGTGAAATAGGGGCATTACCCACGCATTTGGTGTAGGGGCGGGGAGAATGTGAAGGGGCTTGAAGAGAAAATGCGGGGGCTGATTGGGTTGTGGAAGGCACCGACCGCTTGCGTGCCTAGAGCTTTATGTGCGCTGGAAAAAGCAGCCATCCGCCATACGGGAGAAAGACGGCGTCAGTTAGGTGCAGCCTCGGAGCCAGCTATGTCGGGTGTAGGCCCTACGGCACGAAGGTCCGGCAGGGACAATCACGAGGCCCCAGTATACAGTACCTTTCTGTACCAACAAACAGATCCGTGTCTCCTGGCCCCAACAGAAGAAAAAAAGATAATAAAATAATAGAATATATTTAAGCAACATCCGGGATGATCCGGATAATTGTCGCTTCGGTCTGTCGTGTATTGCTCTAGACCAATCAGCTAGCTAGCCGTCTGGCGATGGACATCAAGTTGGTCCAATGGGACCAACGCGGATCTTACAGTAACAATTCTTGTCACTAGCGAAAGGGATCACAATAACGCTGCTTATGGTACCTGCAAACTACGACGTGGCAGAATGTAGGGGGGTTTTCGATGTCATGCGACCTCATCGACGGCTGGGATTCGGAGGCGCGGGATGGACAGCCCGGCCGATTCCCCGTGGGCTGTGGCCGGAACGGCGAATGTGGCGGACGACCCGGGCCGCTGGCCATTGGTAGGCGCGGCGCGACTCGGGCAGTTGTTTTTTTTTTTTTAGATTACCCTATTGCTCGTTAATCATATCGATCCATCCGCGGTATTTTCCGCGAACGCTGCCAAGAGCAGCAAAATCAGTCGCATGTCCAATAAGATTTAACTTTTTAGAAAATGAGATGTCAGCGCTTTCCTTCGTTGGATGTGTATCATAACATGAATATGTTGCCAATGGTAGATCGCGCGTGCTCGAGGGGGAGAATGGTCGAGATGAGGGCACGCGAGATGACTGGAGCGGAGACACCCACTCGCTTACAGACTCTGGCATTGTATCGTACCTACATTATATATGACCGTGGGTACTAATCTTATGGAATTGGACTCCGAATTGGGTCTGATAATCAGTGGGGCCCATATGCCTCGTATCCGGTTTGCCTAATCAACTCCTAAGAATGTGTCCTACGGTGTTCATTAGGTCTGAAGGACATGAGTATGTGCTGCACGTCGACGTGAGAAGCAAGGCCTTTCCAATTTGGGTTGCCTCTAATAGGTTCCCAACAGATGGGTTTGTTGGTGTTGATATCCCTGGCTTGCAGTATGAAACATTTAATGTCTCCATGACTATATCGCAATTTATCGGGCGCCAGTTTTGGATAATGTCGACGCCCTCGTAGGCATGTAGGTCGATCTCGGACGGGCACAGGTCCTCACGCACACAGACACTGAGCCACAGCCGATTGTCTGGCTCAGGAATAAGCAAATATCGACATCACTAAGTATTCCAACAATCTCGTATACTAAAATGGGATGCTCTGAAGGACGTGAAGTATGGCAACGTACTGTGATCGATGATCGGTGCTTGTCGCGGACCCTCTATTCTTTATCCGCGCCATGCTCTAACAACAGCTGTGCAATTTGTATGTTTCCATTCTTTGTAGCCCTCTGGAATGGTGTCCAATCTCGAATTCCCCGTATTTGCGTGTTCGCTCCGTGCTCGAGCAATAGCCGCGTGACATCGAAATGGTCATTGTTCACCGCTTGGAACAAGGGAGATCCGAATTTGGACAGGGCATCAATGTCGGCCCCGTGTTCTAGGAGAATCTGAGCGACGTCCGCGTGTCCATATGATGATGCCCAGTGCAGTGGAGTAAAGCTATGAGAGGAGATGGCGTTTACATCGGCGTTGTGCTGTAGTAGTAAGGATGTCACCTCAGCTTGTCCAGAATATGATGCTTCATGGGTCAGAAGTCCAAAGTGATCGTAACGGACGTCTGGTGCTGCGCCGTGCTCCAGCAATAGCTGCATCACCTGGAGATGTCTGCCATCATATGCTTCACACAGGGGAGTTATTTCGCGCCCGTTTGTCGTATTCACTTCGGCCCCATGATCAAGTAATAGAGACACAGCATCGAGATGTCCCTTGTTCGATGCCCCATGTAACGGGGTTCCGCGATTACCACACTCAGCATTGACATCCTCTCCATGCGTAGAGATGAGGTACTTGGCTGGCCCACAAAGTCCACATGACACTGCATAGTACAATGCAGTTCCTTCGGGACGCGACATGGTATCTGTGACTGTGTCGATGGATTTTCGAAACCCCTCCTGATCCACATCGTGAATCCAAACCCATGATGTAAGATATGGGTTGCTTGGGTTGAATAACTCTTCCATGGCATCTTCAACTTGCGGTGCCACGTTCTCGTACTTGGCATGTTCGAACCAGTGCTGAGCAGCATATAATGCCAGAGGAAACGTCGCAAGTCGCTTCTTGTCCGTTTTTTCGTCCAAATGTAACAGCACCGTGAGGCATGCTCGCGCGAGAACCGTGTGGGCCGCATCTAAGAGGATGTGGCCGTTGCGGGTGTTTCCAGCTTCGGATGTCCGGAGGCGATCGGAAACCAAGAATTCTTTCACTGAAAAGTGAGAGAATTGCACAATTTTCGAACCATTGTCGTCATCGATGACAGCAATCAAGGTGGAACAGGTCGACAGTATCGCTTCTTCTGGATTTTCAGGGCGCCAAGCATCCATGAGATAAGGTGCCGTCACAATGTCAAGGTCAAAGTCGATCGCAAATATCTCCGCGAGCTCTTCGACGCGAAGTGGCCGGATAGCTGCGACCAAGCACTGAAAGAGTCGATGCGCATGGTGCCTTTTCTCTTTCGGGATCCCTTCTAACGTCCGTTCGTACGTCTCATCCAGAGTTGCCGGTAATTCGTCCAGAGTCTTGCGAATGCTTGGAGGAAAACATCGGCGTAGGGTATCTAGTTGGCAATATACCCAGCGAAACCTGTCCCAGACATGAGCGATAATAATTAGGTATTTAACAAAGGCGTCTCACATGCCACCGGCTCGTTCTGAGAGCGTCTTGATCACAAGTTCTTTATCCTCTTCTCTCCATCTCCGCATTTCTCGGTCTGCGTGAACAAAAGAACGGACATAGCTACGGATATCCTCCTTTTGACCATGTTCCTCGTGAAGGGACACACGACGCGATGCGGACGTAAGAGGGTTGAGAACTGCTTGGATGTCTTGCTCAGGGCGACTAGTGATGCAAACGAACAGATTCGGGTGATTTGACTTGACAAGATCCTCCACGAAGTTCAGCACCTCCTCTCGGGAAGACGGCGTTCCGGTAATACTCGGACACTCATCTAGAGCATCCGCAATGATGAAAATCGGTTGTTCTGAAAGTTTGAGCATGGTTCCGAGACACTTTGCGAGAGCCACATGGCTTGGTCGTTCGGAACCATCGCGGCACAGTTTGAACAATTTGTGAAGAATATCCCGACAAGTATCCGAGTCGTCACTGAGTTGGGAAAGAAGGGAAGCTAACAAGCCACGGACATGGCGCTTGGAGGCATCCTTGAAGTCGAAGTAATGGTAGGCGACCAAGGCCGATCTCTCTTCTCTCATGTTCTTGATATCCTCGATAACAGTGGAGCTAACTAAATTAATGTTTTATAACAGGGACAGACAAAAGACAACGCACCAAAGGATGCTTTTTCCGGCACCAGCTACGGAATTGAGAAAGGAATTGGTGGATATCAAGACCGAATGGGCAGAAGAAGCGTACGATTGCCAAGAATCCACAACAGAGAACCTTTCTCTTTCCATTCTCGGAATGTGCTGCCTTGAATAAACCAACTTGCAGTTCCACGATGCTGAATGTTGCATGCATTATTATGGTTGATGGAAGGGTCGGGAGGAGAGAGCCAGTTTTGAAGCTTCTCTTGCAACTGATTTCCTGTGAGTGCGCGTCAGCTTTGAAGGTCAACGATGGCACCGTCAGGAAGAGACAAACGTTGAAGTTCATCCAACCCTGTTTTAGGACACAATGGGAAAATAGGGTCGGTACCTGCACGAAATCGGAAAGAAACTATGGCGTACTTTCATTGGCCGTTTGCACCTTATCACCGATATCTTCAGCGAGGACCTTGATTTCACTGACGTAGCCATCGACGTGATGCGCAACCTCCAAGTTTTTCGCCACCACCATTAGGCTCTCCTCTTTCGTAAGCAAGTCAAGTCGTAGAAGCGCATTCTCGACATCTCTCCTTCCTATCAGCTTCTTCAAAAGTTTCTCTGAGTTACAGTCAGCCGAGAAGAGTATAAGTATGTGAAGCAACCCACTCATTCGTCTCTGGGCCATCAACTTTGTCGAAATCGCAAGGATAGAAAGGATCTGTGCCATGACCTTCCCAAGCAACTCGGTGAATTCATTCCTGATTGGGATCCCGGTGTAACCGTTCACACGTTGAAGGAAGAAGTGAATGCGCTCGAACAGGTGGATGAGTGTCTCGTGGTCTGCCGCGACATCTCTCACTGCCTGTGAATTTGAGTATTAGACATACGCGCGATAAACTTGCTTGTGAAAAGACACCTACGGCGAGAAGAACACCGATACCAGTGAAGATTGTTTTGGCGGGTGAGAATGGCTGAGGGCCGGATCACGTTAAAGAACGACAATACGGGAAGAATGACCTGGCTTACAATACCGATTCCTTCCCCAAGCGTTGTTGAAAACGTAAATAGGATATGAACAATCGGATCCAACCACGCCATCAATTCAAGTTTGTCATCACCCTTGCGTATGGCGCTGAGGGTCTGAGCTTGGGTTCGAAGTTCGTTCGAGAAGGACTGGGGACTGTCGCATTTGTCGAGCTGGGCGGCAAAGGGATGGGTGTCGAGAGAGTTTCCCGTGGTCCTCTTGTACTCGCTCGAGGCAACCTCAAATATCGCTGTAAAGTTATCTGCCAATCGTGAAGGGCCTCCTACTTGGTTGATGTTAGACATGGGTAGAGAACTATCAGAGGAACTTAGGAAGGGTGAGGGTCGCGACTGAAGATACGTCGCACGGAGTGCGGCTGTATCACTCAGCCTGTATGTCAGCCAACGAACACAGCCCCGATGCGGTGCACGTCAGATGACTTTGTGATTCAAGCCTGCTTCAAGGTGCACGCGCTGTAGCCTACTCGGAAACGACGCGAGCCGCGCCGCAGATCTCTGAGCTCGAGCTGATCAATTCACATTGTGCGTGTCCGAATATGATCACGTGTGCTGCTCCTGCTTGACGGCCTCGACCACGTTCGCGCGCCACCCTGGCGCGTCACGCTTTTCTTTTTTTTTTTTTTTTTTTTTTTTTTTTTGAATCCGTTGTTTATACTCAACCGCCCATCGGCGACGTGCTACTACACAGGTAGCTACGGTATGTAGTTCGGGGAAGTGCTATGCGTCGGTACTTAGGGGAGCGATCACGCTCGCTTAGCCTCTCACTAGAACTCACTCCTTTCGCCCTCATTCCCTGCACACCTCGCCTTCAACTTGTCTTACCAACCCTCGTTGCCTTATGACTGACCCTTTTCTCCCCTATGGCCAAGCCCCTCCTCTCACTGCACCCCAATTCCCCGGCCGAAGAAATGCTGTGGCCAACACCCCCAAGTACGCGCCGCCTCGATGAACCCGTCGCTCCACATTGCACATGTACACGGCCCCTCGCAAGTCAGGTCTCAGCCTAGACCATGTTGGGAAGGACTCTCGCTGTACATAGGATCGATCAGGCCTCTTTTCGTGCGTTCCCTTCTTTCCTTTTCCTATTAGACCCCCAGCAATCCATTCCAGTACCTCTTATACTTTAGCCCCTTGCCATCGAATGTCGCTGCATCCCCCTCACCCTCGTCGGCCATGCACTCACTGTCGTGCACTTGGATATGATTCAGTAAATGCTTCTTCATTTTTCACACTGCTGCCCCTCGTCATCCTCGCTGCGCGGGTCTGCCACCAACAGGACCGTATTCACCTTTGCACTCGTTTTCCCTTTCCCCCCTCTTTTCGCTTGTGTGTTCTTGTTCTCGCCCGACCGTCTGATGACAAACTGAGCTACCGTGCTGTCGTCCGTCTTTCTGGATATGTGTAAGTTTGTATTCTTCTTCCTGTCGTTCCTACCACCTTCGCAGACCGTGCTGCTCCACGTGAACGCCTCAAGTCTACTCGCTGACCGCCTCGCGGCCCTCGTTCCTTCGCACCTCTCCTCCGTCACGTGACTCACCTCCGCTCAAGTTTCCTTCGCGCGCTCTCGATCGATTCGAAATCGCGGCCTCTCTAGCTCTCTCTCTTCTCTCCGAACTCACTGCTAGACCTCTCCGGTTTAGCTCATTTCAGAGGAATAGGATTCATCAGCAGGAACTGAAATGCGTGTCGAGGCTTTAATAACAAAAACACGATATGTACTTCATCGTAGCCAGTACAATATACTATAAGGGACTAAAAAGATGTCAGAACGGGTTTGACCATGCAACTTGGGAATATTAATGAGCCTTTAGACCTGAACCGACGCTTTCGTTGTTGTACACAAAGTTTGTCCAGGGCGTGAAGACCAGGGGGACCTTCGCTTTTATGAGACTTGAGTGCTTGAGTCATCCACATAACGGCAGAATAGGGAGCTCAGCTATACAGCATCAACTTCGGTTCTCAACCTCGTCGGCAACAGCAACTGAAATTCCTGATACATGATGATGATAACACATTGACGAGCGTATCTCTGCATCCCTACTTCAAAATGCTGATGAATCCTCACGTTGTGAAAAGGCATCCATTTTTAATTCTCGAAGCGTGCGCGCTCCTCTACAAGAATAGACACCGCTTCAGGAAACCGGGGCGTGATCGTGCAATCATACGGAACAGGGCGGCTGCATGCCAGGACGGTACATTAGCCAGGTCGGAAAGCTTCCGTTAAGACTACAGTACTCACACGATCATCCCGGCGTCCACAAGCGTGTCCAGGTCCAATGGGACTTCCTTCCCATTCTCGTCCTGCGCCCGCTCGAAATTCAGAGCCCATAGCATGCAGGCTATGTCGATGAAGAGTGAGTCAGCAGCCAGCTCCTTGCCCACGCAGATCCGCCGCCCAAACCCAAATGAGACGTGTCCTGTCTGATTTGTTTCTGCGGGGCCAGCCGGCGACAGCTCTCCTTGCTCGTCGAGGTGTCGCTCTGGCCGGAATTCATCTGCGTCTTCGCCGAATACCGCCCGGTCGTGATTGCAGTGCCAGATGTTCGATATACACACAGTGCCTTTCGGAATGAACATGCCCTCGTACCAGTCGTCTTTGATCACGGCGTGGGGCATCCCCCATGGTACGGGAGGACGCCAGCGAAGGACCTCTCTGACGATGGCACACACATATGGAAGACGTGGTGCGTCAGCAAAGGTAGGAAGACGGTCGCGGCCGACGACAGAATCGAGTTCGGCTTGTGCTCGACGCTGCACTTCCGGGAAGGAAATCATGGCAAGCGCCCACCAACATAGGGTGGTTGCGACTGTCTCGGCACCTCCGGCACTGAAGTACGTCTTGTCTTCATACGGCAGATGAAATCAATCATGTGTACTCACTACAATGTTCCTGCGAGGTACGACATTTCTGCATCACTGAGATGATGATGCTTGGGGTCCTGCAGCAGAGACGCGCAGAAACTTGGTCGGTTCCCTCCATTGGCCTATGCCGTGTTACTTTGGCTCCGGATGCCGTACTTAGAACGACTACGCACGAGGTCACCTCGGACACGATCAAGAAGGCCTTTGAACATCGCATAGTCCTCGGTAAATGTTTCAAACCTTCTTGCTTCCATTTCGCGAACCTTTTGTGGATAGTATGTCAGCATACAGATCGAGATCATGAGAAAGAATCCAAGAACCTCTCGGGTATGTACACCATCCAAGGGAATATATTCACCAGATACCTCCCAGGTTTCATAGCATTGCTGATGCGGAGAATGAAGTCCTCAATGTCCTTGACAGCCGGGTCATTTATTGACTCGAGTGTCGGGTAGTCATAAACAATGGACATGATTGTTGAGGCTCCTGCACGATGAAATTGCTTTGGGAGATCTACATCGGCAGAGGATGAAACGAGTGATGAAGCCAGTATCGTGGCCTCCTTTGTCTGAATAGGGTGATGGTTTTGCACTGCCCTCTTAGTAAGTACCTCGTGCGCGGCACGACGTATGCGACGATAGCTGCACGAATATCATTGAGTTTTCAAGTTGAGAGTATAAGCATCGCGTGATCTGATTACCAGGACCATCTATGACACTCACCGGTCTCCAAAACGCATCCCCCCGAATAATAGGTCATAATAGGTCCTGAGACATGATCTCCTGTACCATAATGTATCGGGGACGATCAGAGTAGTTGATCGCACGGCGTTCGAGAAGTTCAACACATGATTTAAGACTGTTAAGCACAACTGTAGGCTGTCCAGCGGCGTTAAGATACATCACTTCTCCTGCGATTTCCACGAATCCAGCTCAGCACAGACCGGAGCAGATGATCGTGTACACACAGAACCGGTCCTTGCAATCCATCGAGAACAACCAATTCATATTCATTAGTTGAAGGGCATTCCCAATAATAGGCAAACCACGAGGACCCGGAGGTAACTTTCTCCATGGACTTCGGACATAGCGAACGACGAAGACGACAACCAGCCCGAGCAAGATACCTGCGATGGATGTCCTGGCCTCCCGGATGGCGTTGGCCGCGGGAGCTCTCAGTGACCATAAAAACATCAATTTTGAAGCCACAACATCCATGACAGAAAGGAATCTGTCTGCAGGTACAGAAACCTCTTGTGCGGAGACGCTGAGGATCTGGCAAAACCAAAATAGGAACTTCATGGTGGCCAGGATTAAGTGTGCCATTGTAACGAGGTACTTGGCAGGGATTTTGAAGTCAAAGGCCAATTGAAGAGAAGATTAGGCCGGAAGAGTGTGTAGGAAAAGGTGAGCGGGAAGTGGGAGAGCAAAGAGACGATGATGGAGGGCGAGCAAAGGCCGCAGGCAACGACCAATGACGGGTCTTGTCAGCAAGGGCACGAGGCGACCAATGCGCGAGGCGGATGGGGGTCTTGCCGGCCGGAGCTAGACCAAGGGATGAGAGGGCGAGAATAAGAAGGGGATGTGCGCGTACGGGACGAAGGCGGCCGTATAGCAATTTTGCGAAGATGAAGCGATGTAGAAAGAGTTAAGAGAGAAGAAAAGAGGACGTAGAAGCAGCACGAGTTCGTTGCAGACAGCGGTTCTGCGACGACGAGGCAACCTAACTGAGAAGGAGGCGAAAATGGGCACACACGTGGATTGTCGAGAACATGCAAGGGCCGATCTTGGGCTGCTATTCTATGACGGGTAGAGAACCTTTATGTACTACACCTGAGTAGTCAGGTGACACCCCAAGGCCCCAAGGGTGTATCTAGTCCACTCGGCGGCAAGAGATCGATACAGCTGTAGAACGGGCTTTGGGGCTTGCGGTTGGGTGCGTGACAAGAAAAAAGCCCGCGAGGGAAAAGGGCAACTGGTGAGATCGAAGGAAATGAAAACTAGCCAGAGGAGGGCAGTGTAAGGCACTTGCGCGCGCTAGGCTTGGAACGCCATCAGCGCATCAGCGCTCAGCGCTCAGCACCTGTCCATGCCGCACAAACCCAGCATCCGGCATCTCTCCCTTCCATGCGTTACTCCTCACCCTTGTTGTCGCGCGCTCGTTTTCAGAACAGACCCCTTTTCTTGTTGTTAAGGGAAGACCGTAAGTAGCTACCGGCCGTGCTATATAAACTCCATGCGCGGCCTTGTGAGAAGACGGGCCACGTGCCAGTGTGCCCACGGTTTTCCCCCATCGTTTTCGCGTTTAGTTTTCGTTACACCTCGTCTCGCCTCGTTCAGAATCATTCACGTGGCTCAGCCGGTGCCGCCACGCGCCCATATGCGCACGTCCACACCCCATGCGCCTTCGCTTTCCCTCGGGATCGCGGACCCGCCTTGCTCTCAGACCATCGCCCGAACTCACACAAGTGTGGACTTCCCACAGTAGATGCATGGTCCAGAAACGAGCATTCTGTATCGTGAGCGGGGAAGTTACGACAGATGATGTTGAAACTTCGCGCGCAGCCAGCAAAAAGGGTGAATTGAGAGCCAGACGCACGAGGGTGCGTCAACGTATGTGCAACGAATTCACGCTTGAAATGGTTCGGGAAAAGTGCAAGGAACATGTGGGGAATTTCAAATATTTTGACACCTGCTCCATGTGGTACTGTACTCGAATCCTTGTTCGTATTTCGTAACCAGATGAAGCATAAAACGAGCATAAAAAGGCAAAAAGGTCAGCAAAAGTTCAGTCCTGATTAGACTCGAAGATCTGAACTAGTGTAAATCAGCAGGGATCGCCGTTTGGAAACCCGTACCCATCGATTAAGTTGTAGGTCAATTCGTGCGTACGCGTGAGTGGTGATGACTTCCATCAGCTTCCATTAATCACAATGTCAATATCGCATGGTAATTTGAACCTCCGCACTCCGCATGCCGCATGATTCTTGACGGTGGCGCGAGTGTCGCAGCACGTGTGACGCGACGCCGTGTCCTGGTGGCTGCATGTACAGTGTGAAACGTTGTCCGAAGGCATCAAATACAAGGACGGTTCGCGATTTCGACTGTGGCCCGGGACGGCAGCGGCGTTGGTGCACCACCAGAGGCGCGTGTTTATTTTGTTGTTGGTGTGGGCGGTGGTTGATTTTTGGTGTAGGTAAGTCCTCTCTTGTGGCAGCAGCTTGGCCCGCGGTGTCGTTTTACTTGGTTTTAAATGCGTCCTTCAATGCGAAAGTCCCCCCCCCCAGGGCAGTCCCCATCATCAAGCTTACCTGCTCCATCCCATGCGGCTGACGCGCCCTCTCACGCGGTCTCTCGTGGCAGCTTGTCTGATCCGCACTCGCATTCATTCGAGCCGTCTCGAGGCGGCGTTTCAAACCTCGGTCTGGCCTTCCAATGCACCCTGGGCCTCGCCTCCGATTTTGCAGTGGTGATTCTCAGTCGCGCCAGCGAGTCTGAGCCCTGTGGTGCCCTCAGCGGGGTCAGGTACGGCATTCATGGCTGGCGGCGCTCCTGCTGGTTAGTGCGCCTCAATCCCTGCAAGGCCCGACTGCCTCTAAGTCAGACCTCGTGGCTAGCAAGGCAAGCCCCATATTGCCGAAGTCAGCAGAAAGTAAAGGTACGTCTCCCGGCGCTGACCGTACTCCCTTTCTTCACCGAGGTCTTCTGTAAAATGGCCGGCTGGCTTCGGACGTTCAAGATGGGGGCCAGCGCTTCGTACGGAGGTGTTGCCTTCACCAGGCAGAGTGTCGCACGAAAGGGTGGTGATCTGCCGAAACCGTTTTAGGGGTCTGATTGGCCCGGGGCGGCATATTGCTCACTACCCACAATTGGCAAGGTTGGTTTTTGCTCCTGCCTTGAGGCTCGAGGAGTAATGACAGTCTAAATCAGGCATAGTCAGGTTGCGTGCCGTCACCCTCGTCAAGGACAGACCTCTGCCCCTGCCATCGACGGACACGCGTCTTCCGGTCGACTGCGGCTCACTCTCACGAGATAGAACCTCTCGTATGTACGCCAGGAAGGTTGGGAGCGCAACAGCTGCATCTGGCTCTTCCTCGCTGCCCTTGCAAATTTTCTCTCCCGGAATCTATCGTTGACATACATCAGCATGTAGGTGTCGGCGGATATTACACACCGACAACGTTTCTCACTATACGCCGTCTCACTTCGTTACGTCGGCAAAATGGCCAGCGCTGACGTACAGGGCATTGTGCTCACATTAAGAACGGGCAACCAGGCGCTGTTAACTGTTTCATCTCAAAGATCTACATCGAAGGCGTTAGCACCACAGCACCTCCTGGTCATGGGACACCGGATTCTTTCTGCGTCAACATACTAGCTACTGCCGAATGACCGAGACGGTACAATGTGTCTGGCTTCTGACATGATTTGGACACCGTTCCAACGCAATCAAACCCCATGTGCGACTCAGGCCGCAGGCAACGCCCCCAATCTTTTCCCTCGGGGCCATGTCAAAGACTAATGGATTAGTATTAGCAAATACAGCGATAGAGCGAACATAATGTTATTGTCGCAATTTATCGGGCACCAATTTTGTAGAATGTCGTAGGCATGCAGGTCGAGTACGGACGGACATCGTTCCACACCCACACAGACACCGATGGCCACAGCCGATTGTCTAGCTCAGGAATAAGCAAATATTGATAGAACTAAATATTCTAACAATACCATATACCAAAATGGGATGCTCTGAAGGACATGTAGTGGGGCAAAGTGCTGTAATCCATGATCGGGGCTTGTCGCAGACCCCCTATTCTTTATCCGCACCGCGCTCCAACAACAGCTGCGCAATTTGTGTGTTTCCATTCCGTGTAGCCACCTGGAACAGAGTCAAATCTCGTTCTCGCCGTATTTGCATGTCCGCTCCGTGCTCGAGCAACATGCGCGTGACCTCGAAATGGCCATGGTTCACCGCCTGGGACAAGGAAGTTCCGAATTCGGACTGGGCATCGATGTCGGCCCCGTGTTCTAGGAGGATCTGGGCGACGTCCGCGTGCCCCCTTACTGACGCCCAGTGCAGCGGAGTATGGTTGTAAAAAGAGGTGGCGTTTACATTGGCGTGGTGCTGTAGTAGTAAGCGTATCACCTCGGCTTGTCCATTGTGCGATGCGTCATGGGTCAGAAGTCCAAAGGTATCGTAACGGACGTCTGGAGCTGCTCCATGCTCCAGTAATAGCTGCATCACCTGAAGGTGTCGGCCATAATATGCTTCCCATAAGGGAGTTCTTCCGCGTTCGTTTGTCACATTCACTTGGGCCCCATGGTCAAGTAATAGAGACACAGCATCGACATTTCCCTTGTTCGATGCAGCGTGCAACATATTTCCGTAATGACTACACTTAGCATTGACATCCTCTCCATGCGTAGAGATGAGGTACTTGA
>Ga0307509_10008551_pt1 | contig 13013 bp, 7 predicted proteins | sample 10_EM_MG_FD_202245 | JGI IMG/M metagenome (GOLD analysis project Ga0307509, IMG submission 202245) | Populus trichocarpa ectomycorrhiza microbial communities from riparian zone in the Pacific Northwest, United States - 10_EM | ecosystem: Host-associated > Plants > Roots > Unclassified | place...
GGGAATGGAAATCATAAGGTAGAGGCATATGGACAGGAATGGGCACGGATATAACATGTGGTGTCGTCCGAAGTAGTACCGAAGAGGAACCGGTAACCGACCGCGGCGGGATCGTGTTCCGAAGCATGATGAATGCATAAGTTCTTCCGAAGGGGTCCCGACATCCCGCGGGTCGCAGGATGCGTTCCAATAGTGTCGGGATAGCTTGTGCGTACCGGAAGGCGGGTGGTGGGTTCCGGAGCCACGTGGCGGGACGGTACGTGACACATGGCTACTTTATTAGCTAGCTGCAATGAACCAAGTCTGCGCGAGCTCTATCATGGTTTCCTTAGGTAACTCTGGGCCTAGCTTCACCGGACTACTGGAACATAGCTAGTACCATACAGTTTTAGTATGCTAGCAAGCTATATTATTCATATACTTGCAAAACATATGCCAATTGTGAAAATACACGGCTAGCTCGATGAGGGACTCATCAACAGAACCCATTGAGATCTTGGGGGACTTATAAACCAAACAATATAATTTCGTTTCTGTCCATAATCTGGCGTGACATACTCGACAAACTACGAGAGCATAAGAACCGAGGAAACAGATAGCAGCAAGCTAGCTTGTTTTACTCAAAGATTTTGAGAGACCAGAGCTTCAAATAAATAGCCAGTGAGACTAAGGAGTTATAAAGCTAGCCAATGAAACTAAAGCACAGAGTTGTCCCAAAGTAAAGCTAGAGTCCAGAGATCAACGAGATCTACAAGAGAGCATATTGTTGCAATTGTTTCCAAAGACAAAGAGTCTTAGCTATCGCAGTAGGATTGAGGTGGAACATTAGAATTCAGGTCAGACAAGATTAAAGCAAGCTAGCTGCATCATTGCATACCTAGCTAAAGCATTCTCAAGCAGAGAACACAGAAAACCCGTCTTAACAGACACATATATAGCATGCATCCAATACCAATTTCATTTCATTTTCATTTCATATAAATTCTACTGCTGCTGATAATACGCACCCAATGAAACTCTTCTAACCAAGAGCTGATATTGAGGAGGTGTCACTTTGCCTGTCTGTCCTGCTAGCTAACTCACTCGAAGTTTGCCTTTGGGTTAGTTTTGTTGGTTTCACAGTCACTTATGCAGCAAGCACTTCACTGCCGACTGGGCTTGCATTGGCACCATCTCTATGATGCCAGCACCTCCCCCTCCCCTTCCTACCAAAGGCAAGGCGCGCGCCCAGGCTGCCCCTGCCCCTTCGAAAGCCAAGCCGGCCAAGAAGGAATGCCCTACCAAGAAGGCCCTTATACCTTCTAAAGGCCTCCCCCTCCACCTCACACAAACCTTCCCTCAGGAGGGAAAGCCTGACCATCACCTCGTAACCATAGCCATTCCGGATGCAACTGTGGCCCACGTTATCAGGCAAGGGAGCAAGGGGCTTAAACAGCTCCATGACATTTCTGGCGCTCAGGTCTTGGCTTACATGTTGAAGTCGGGCCTGCATGATGAGTGCCACATCTCTATCCGTGGCACCAATGAGCAGATTGGTGATGCCCTAGTGGTGTTGGGCAAGTGCCTTGTGTGAAAGCACGTCCATGGCCCTACGACAAAGAAGACAGTGCCTGGGTTCTCTGCAGACTGGGTGGACCCTGTGCCCCCTCGTGTGGCCTCAAAACCCCAAGCTAGGCCCTCGGCCCCTCCCTCAGGCCTACAGCCCTCGTCACGTGTCCCTGCCCTCGGCCCCATGTGGCTCCCCCTGGGCCCTCTGCTGAAAAGTGGAACCCCTCAGCAACTGCCCCAGCCTTCAGCTCTGGATCCTTTACGCCTGCCACATCCTTCCATGGAGTCGTCTTGCATCCACCAACTCCTATGCAACCATATTCCTCTACCCCTGTGTCTTGCTCTCAGTCTATGGGAGAAACACCCGCCTCACCCGGTGATGAGTCCCTCATCAAGCTAGCTGTGTATTTTTGCAATTGGCATATGTTTTGCAAGTATATGAATAATATAGCTTGCTAGCATACTATAACCATATGGTTCTAGCTACGTTCCAATAGTCCGACGAAGCTAGGCTGAGAGTTGCCTAAGGAAACCATGATAGAGCTCATGCAGACTTGGTTTATTGCAGCTAGCTAACAAAGTCGCCATGATAAATCATTTATATCACAAAAGACTCTAAAGAACACAGTCTTATACCTAATAATATATGGTAGGGGTCTTAGAACTCAAATAAACATCAAGGACAAAGCATTATTGCATGTTCTAGAGCGAGCTAGCACAGCTAGCACGGCTGTAAGGGGACCTGCTATAGGTCCGACCCTCGGTACGCTTAGTTTCCACCTCAAACATCTCTTTCTACGTTCGAGGCTATGCCGCGTTTCCATTTCCTTCATTTCCCCTCCCTCTTTGTAGTTGTACGCACTCTTCGGACCGCCGCCGCACTTTCTAGCGGCTTCTTTCTTAATTACACATGTCACTTATGCATACCGGCCGCCGACTTAGTCCCAACGGCTGATGGACTAGGGTTCAGGGTTATTTAGCACAGCCCCGTCATAGCCTTAGGGCTTAGAGCTTACCTATTTAGTCTAGCACAGCCTCACATGTAGTATATAGTGAAGCTGGGGTATCGAAGATACCTCAGCTTGTTATCAACTTGGTTTCCGGGCATCACATCTCCCCTGACAACAGCGTTAAAGCCGAATTTCCTTATACAGATGCGTATGTAATCTAGGTTGCGCATCTAATGACGCAAGACTAAGCTAGGAAGCACATGTGATCTATTACGCATATCTCAGACTAATAGAGCCAAGCTAGATCAGAATGATTGACACAATGTGTCAGGTGCATCAGCACATCTCCAAAAAGGGATATAGCATGATGTTGCATGATGTAGTGTGATGTAGCATGATGCTAGCATCGAACATGCAAGATTTGTCATAGAAACACAAGCTGCTGTGTCAGATGATGCTAGTGAGCCATAAGGGACATTTGGTGACATGTGCAGAGGCAACATGCCAAGTATCCGATGAGCCAATCATAAAGCTAGCTTGATCGGAAATGATCAAGCATGATAGCTAGGAATGCAGGAGGCATGTGTAACATCACTGCCAGTGCAAAAAGCAAAAGAGCGAAGATTTGCCATGGAGAAATCCTCGGTGAGCTCAGTGTGATAGCCATGTGGGTGTTACATGTAAGCTAGCACAAAGAATGTAGATTCAAGTGCGATCTAGATTCAAATTGGGGCTAGCTTGTATAAAAGACCTTTGCTTTCACAGAGAAAAGCAAGCAGATGTGTTTGTACCCTCCCTAGGCCCCAACAGGCTCATGGCAGGGGAGTGTCTCACTTCAAAGAACATGAACAAGTAGAAAGTATTTCCAGTCTAACTAGCTGGGTGTTGTGCGAAGCTATAGTGCTTTCTGTGCTATGTAGCTCACAAAGAAACAAAGAGCATTTTGAAACAAAGAAAGCAAAGAGCATAAGTCAAGCAAGTGAGTATAGGTGCAAGCCAGCAGCCTCAAGAAGAGGAAGTGCAGTTGTAACCTCAGATAAGTGCAAGCTAGTGGCCTCAAGAAGAGGAAGCGCAGTTGGATCTTCAGCTAGAGCAATTTAGAAGTTCAAGTTACTGGGTTTTAAGAGTCTAGTGTCTATTGTGACAAAGCTAGCACAGTTTTTCGAAGAGAATAAGAAAGAAACCCAAAGCTATGCTTCAAAAAACCATAAAAACACGATCATGTCCCACATATCAAGGAGCTAGCTTGCTCAGAGTGGTAATCTATGCATATTTTGACTATAAGAAAGAGTCCAGCTTGCTGTAGTACCGAGTGTTGGTGTGCTTCTATGTTGTTTGGTGCAGTGCTTTGAGCCTACCAGCTGCAGAAAGGTGTATACCACTCTCAGTGACTTGAATTCAGTAATTTGGAGTTGATCTAACAGTTAGATTTGCTAGCTAGCTTACTCAAAAGTCGGTTATGCATCCCTTGATTATATAAAAGTGTTTGGATTGGATTGTATTTGGATGAATCACCCCAACGACACTCTTCACAAAGAGGGTCTGATATACATATTGTTGAGGTGCAAGCATATTGTCTGCCTATGGAGCTAGCTAGCTTACTCAAGGTTACCTTTGGGTTGGTTATGTTGGTTTCACAGTCACTTACACAGCAAGCACGTCATTGGGCTGCCGTCCGTCGCGATGGCCTCCCCCTTGCCCACCTCTACAGCCTTCGCACCTACTGTGGCCATAGCTTCCCCCTCACCCTCTGGCTCTGTCACCCCCACCTCCCCAATGGATGTTGGCGCTGCAGTGGCCACCGCCCTCGCTGCCAGCAAACTGCTCGTTATGGTGCACCCTTCCAGGGCAGGGGTATCTAATGGTCCCAAGTGTTCGTTGAGGCGCCGAACCTAGTGGGGGGGGTAGGTGTAAGGGGACCACGAGTTCGGTCCAACCTTCGGCACACTTAGCTCCACCCTAGTCACTCTTACCCTAGACTAGGGCTACGCCGCACGCCTTCATCCTTTGTCATCCTTCCCCCCATGTAGTTGTATGTGTCTCACGGACTGTCAGCACCCATGTCGCGCTGTTTGCATTTCATCACAGACTCTTGTATGTACCAGCCACAGAGTAGCTTGGTGGCTGCTGGACACTACCTCATGCTGTAGCACAGCCTCTGCCCTCTGCTCTAGCACAGCCTCCCTTGTACTGTATATAAGAGAAGATGTCCTATCAAAGATAGGCATCCTTGTTATCAACTTGGTTCCTGGGCTCTCCATTCCCCTAACAATTCAGGTCTCTCTTCACACCAATGGTTGATCTCCCCATCCCCTAACATCAGGAAAGTGGCACATGCCTGAAACTGTCTGAAGCTTACTTAGATTACTTAAATATACTTAAAATGTCTGAAGTCGCTGAAGTTCCTGAAATTTACTTCTGAATCAAGGTATCTTCAGTATTCTTCAGGTTTTAAGTCAAGTTTAAGTAGATAAGACATATTCTGTAAATATAAGATTAGGCAAATAATATACATATGTTAAGGCAGCATAAGTGTAAATAAGACAGTAAAAGTTATGACAAGAAGGGCTGGTGGTTCTTATGTGGAAGGGTACCAAGCATGAAAACACATCCATATTGGGTGTGTGCAGGATATTGAACATCAGGGGAGAAGAGGAGCAGATGGGGAAGGTATTGAACATGAACATGCACCCAAAGTGGGTGCATTTTCATGCTCAACATCAGGGGTGGGAAAGAGGAGCAGCTGAACACAAAAACACACCCATGCGGGTGCGTTCTTTTTGTTTCAGTGGAGGGGAAGAGCAGCCAAGCATGAAAAACACACCTATATTGGCGCATTTTTCATGTTCAGATGGAGGGACAGTGCTGGAAAGCTTTTGAACATGACAAGACTCCCATGTGGGAAGTCTTTTCATGTTCAAAAGCAGCTGAACATCAAAAACACACCTGTGTGGGCATGTTTTTGACACTCAGTGGTGAATAGGGGGGCATGGTCCGTCAAAGGGTTGGAGATGCTGTGGGGTAATGGGACATAGATGTTTAGTAAATTAAACAAATTGGACACAAATTTTTTGGCATACCTTTGCCCTCTGCCACCTATTGTACCAAAGATGTAAAGGTGCCCTGCAAAGAGCTTGCCCCATGGAGAGGGTAAGAGAATGGTCGTGGTTTGGGATGCCTTCAAACGACAAAGGTGAGAACCTGATCACACATCACAACCTTATCATGTGATCTTGAACTTTGCAAATTCTGCAAAGTTTGTTTTCAGCTGCTTACACGAGCTTACACATCAATTGCAGCTGGCAAACACCCATCCCTCCTCAACACCATTCTCACCTTTGATGCTACCTCTGCCTGCTTTGACACCATCTTCAGCTCACTGACACTATGACAGGAATGCCAGGGGATGGGCTTGATAGTGCTCATCCCCACATAGGCACATTTTCTTATTGTTTCTTAAATTTATTTCTCCCCATATGTGATTAGGTTTACAACTACCCAGACCCAAAAACATGGCCAAACTGGCCATGTTTTTCATGCCTGGGTCACTTGCCATTCTGCACATGAAAAGCATGGCCATTTTGGCTGTGTTTTTTTGTGTCAGCTCTCCCAACAGGCACAATGTAACACGACATGCCAGGGGCAGTGACACAGCCCCGAAACACCACCAGCACAACACTGCGGACAACAACAACACAACAACACAAGACAATGGGGCCACAGGCAGGCAGGACGTATAGTGATGAGCAGGAGTTTGAAAAACTCCAGGGGTTTCAGTCAAGGGTATGAGGGGTAAAGGTAAGGGTATGGATATTCAGACCCTCCAAAACTCCTACCCCTCACCGGGAGTACAGGGGTTTAAGAAGTCCAGTGGTTAAAAGATAATACACTATTTTTTTGGAGAATGTTTGGTCTGAGTAGTGTAATACCCTATGTGAGCTCACTGAAATGTATCTTTCATTACAGTTCCATGGTAAATAGACATATAATTGCACTGAAATGGTATTATGTACTGTAATTATAGAGAAAACCCCAGGGGTTTTAGTCAAGGGTATGAGGGGTAGGGGTAAGGGTATGAATATTGAGACCCTTCAAAAACCCTTACCCCTGGTGAGGGGTAAGGGTAAGGGTATGGCTTGCTGTACCCAGAGGTTACCCCTGCTCATCACTAAGGACATACAAGGTATGTTCATCTATTTTTTATTTCTTTAATCTATTTCACTGACATTTTCTGACCTTTCCAGTAACCCCAAAAGTCCCTGCTCCTGAACATGTAGAACGTGCCCTTATAGGCATGTTCTATGTGTTCGGGAAAGTTCTCCACCTCCCACCACCCAGACACAAAAGACACAGCCAGCTGGGCCGCATTTCTTGTATCTGTTCTATCATTCCAAGCACAAAAACTTGAGGCTGAAGGCCGTTGCTTGGCATGGCAATACGAGTCCCCTCTGAGTTTGAAATATTCTATAATATACATATCTATAGTTGATCTACAGTCCTCCATACTATAGTTTACCAGCTCTCAATATAGCAACAGAGGCACAGCCACTATGACTACTTGTGATATCACTGCCTCTATTTGTGGGCAAGAAAACCTTTTTTCACTGGGAAAATACATTAACAATAAAATTATTTCAAAAGCAATACACAAGATATTTTCCCCTTGGTACTCCATATAATAAAGTTGGAGCACCAGAATTTACTTTCCAACCATGCTCTTGAATTCATTCATTCATTCTCACAGGGAAAAAAGGCTTTCTTGCCCTTATCAAACAAAATTTGAAGGCCAAATTGTACATATACACTAGTTTTCTTTAAAAGGTATGGATCCCTAGAATTTCTTGACTAGTCACCAGAGGCCACATGACAGGGTTAGGGTTACCCCAGTGCAGGCTCACAATTTCACCTCTTTAGTAAATATCCAACTTAACCCAAGGCTGGTATATGTTAGCAATCATAAAAATGGTGTATACTATCTAAAAATACACAAGAAAGAATGCCTACCTCAGAATGACCACAGATTATGCAGCAGCCACTGGTAACCATGGCTGACGCCTGCTGGGATGCGCTAAGAGGCAATGACCAGTGGTATAGTACCTGGACACAAGTTAGTGACCATATACAGGATAGGTGTGCCAGTGTATCTATATATAAGAAATGTCTACCTTGAACTTACTGTGCATATGAGGTGCAGGGACATGCAGCTGACCTCTAGTGTAAGACACCAGGTACATCTTGGCCATCTGTTGCGTGCACAGCAGCAGACTGCCACAAGGTATGTGAAAGGATGACATTGATGACATGTCAACAATACAGTTCTGTTTGTTCATATTTTTCCCTTCCCACACTGCTTCACACAACATGACATCACTCACGAACCATTCCATAACCGACGTCAGGTATGTGACATTTGTGACAATGTTGATCAATCACCAACCACCACCACTACTACCTATGCCGCCTCGCATGCCGCTGACGTGACACAAGCATCATTGGGAGGAGAATTGGAGGGGGTAGAGGGAATGGGCATACCACCCATTCTCCCACAGGTATGTTTTTTATCAATTATATATGTGCTAATACTTTTCTACCTACAGACTACATGGTCTCCTGGCAGCCCTCCCTCGCTCAAAACGTGAGACGGAGTGGGGGCTGTCTCCTTCTAACCCACCCCCATCCCTCTCCATCACTGAAAAGCGAGACAGAGGGGGCTTTCATGTCCTTTGACCCACCTGCATCCCCCTCGCTTGCTTGAATCATGAGACAGACCTTCCAACCTGCCACCATCCCCTCCTTCACTTGAATTGTGAGATGGAGGGGCCAATGTCCTTCTGGCCCACCCTCACCCAGATAGAGGCGGCTGTCTCCTTCCAACAACCCACCCCCCTCTCCTTCGCTCGAAATGTGAGATGGAGGGGGCCATTTGCTTCCAACCATCTGTGATCCCCCTCCTCACTCAAAATGTGAGACAGAGGGGCCGTTTGCTTCCAGCCACCCCCAATCCTCCTCCCTCGCTCAAAACATGAGGTGGAGGGGGTCGTCTGCTTCCAGCCACCCCCAATCCCCTCCCTTATTTTTCAAGCAAGATGGAGAGGGTTCTCTACCTTCCAACCACCTCTGATCCCCCTTGCTTGCTCAAAGTGCAAGACAGAGGGGATTATTTGCTTCCAGCCACCCCTGGACCCCTCCCTGTTTTTTGAGCAAGACAGAGGGGTTTCCCTTCCTTCCAACCACCCCATCCCCTTCCCTCGCTCGAAACGCGAGACAGAGGGGGGGCCATTCCTTCCAGCCACCCTGTTCCTCCACCCTCATTTGAAACACAACAGAGGGGGGCCATCTGTCCTCCACCCACCCCCATCTGCCTCCACCACTTCCCAAACATCGAAACTACACCCATCTGGGCATGGTTTCAATGTTTGATGTCTGTCCACCATCCTGACCATCGAAACCATGCCCGGACAGGAATTTTTTCGATGCTCGGTGTGTGTCCACCACCTCGCCACCCACCAAACATTGACAAATGCCCAGATGGGCATGTTTTTGATGCTCAGCATGCATCCACCACCTCTGCACCTGCCAAACATCGAAACCATGTCCATCTGGGCATTTTTTTGATGTTCAGCATGTGTCCACAAGCCCCCAACCTCCTGAATATCGGATGTTTTTGATGTTTGGTGGGTCTCCCTACCTCCTGAATATCAAAACCATGCCCATCTGGGTATGGTTTCGATGTTTGGTGTGTCTCCACCACCTACCAAACATTGAAACCATGCCCAGATGGGCATGTTTTCAGTGCTTGTCCACAACACTTCCACCTGCCAGTAGGGCATATACTTAGTTTTATATAGTAATTAGAGTAAATAATGAACTTTATTGATTAAAACCCAATGAAGCCCATCTTTTTAAGTAACTGATGTTTTATATAGTGTAATATATTTCATTTTAAAGGTTTTCCAAAGATAAATGATATCTAAATAACAGTTACAATGCATTTATGAAGACCAAACCAAAAAGCAGAGGATGCACAGCCACTGCTAAATTCGGAAATATTTTTGCTCACTTTTGATCGACATGCATATAAGGAAATTTTGCTCACTTTTGATGGTGCCTTAAATTGCAGAGGCCCAGGAGTAAAAGAATGAGTTACCTCTAAAGGGGACTCATAACTGGTGTTTTATATTCATCAAAATTACTTCTGTTTAAGGTCAGAAATTACAACCTAACCAGTGCAATTGATCACATCAGTTCCACCACAAATTGTCAGAAATTCATCAAATATCCTATGACAAAAACATCATTTTCTGATGGAATTAGAGTTGTTTTTTCCCACCCCTCTGGCCTCACAGTGTTGTATATAGCTCACGGATTCCCATTCATACATGTCAGTGTCATTATACTCACGCTTCAGCTATGTGTTATTAAAAAAGTTGGATTGTTGCACCATCACCTCTCCTCCATATATAGTTTACAGCAAGAATGTAGGAAAGCAGGTGAGTTGATAGCTACACTGACCTCTCTTCATGAACATACCGAAAAGCCACAGCATTTTAAAGATTGAGGGTATGGTTCAGTCATTGAATAAATGCAGTGACGAAGCCAAAAAAACAAGGAGTCCTGTCCTCTGCACGATACAATGACCAAAATATGTTTATGGGCAGATGGACCCCAGATATGGGGTTCGGAGTTTGCCAAATATGGCACTGGCATGAGATCTGGGGTTTCCAAGAGTGTATATTACATAATCACATGCTAATGAGGGCCATTGCGGTGATGAGTCCCTCACCAGTCTAGCTGTGTATTTTCGCAATTGGCATATGTTTCGCGAGTATATGAATAATATAACTTGCTAGCATACTATAACCATATGGTACTAGTCTCGTTCCAATAGTCCGGCAAAGCTAGGCCCAGAGTTGTCTAAGGAAACCACAACAGAGCTCAAGCAGACTCGGCTCATGGCAGCTAGCTAAGCAAAGTAGCTGCGATGAACCATTTATATTGCACGGACTCTCAACAACACGAAGCCTTATGCCTAATAATACAAGGTAGAGGTCTTAGAACTCAAATAAGCACCAAGGACGAAGCATTATTACACGTTCTAGAGTGAGCTGGCAAGAGCTAGCACGATATTAAAGCCGAGCTTCCTTAAACAGATGCGTATCTAAATTAGGCCACGAGTCTAAGCTAGGGAGCACACATGATTGATTACGTGTATCTCGGACTGATAGAGCCGAATCCGATCAGCATGATTGACGCAATGTGTCAAGTGCATCAGTGCAATCTCCAAAAAGAGAATGTCACATGATGTTGCATGATGATAATATTGAGCACACAGGGCTTGTAGTAGAAACACAAGCTATGTTGTCAAATGACGCTAGCAGACCACAAGGGATAATTGGCACCATATGTTAAGATAAGGAGCCAAGCGTCCGACGAACCAATTAGAAAACTAGCTCAATCGGAAACGATCGAGCCTGATAGATAAAAATGCAAAAGGCGTGTGTACCATCGCAGCTGATGCAAAAACTGAAGAGCGAAGAATTGCCATGGAGAAATCCTTGGCAAGCTTGGTGTGATATCCATGTGGGTGTCGCATGTGGGCTAGTATGAAGAATGTAGATGAAAACATGATCTAGATGAGGATCGGGTGTGAGCAGGTATAAAAGCCGCTCGTTTTCAAGGAAAGAACCCAGACAAGCATAACCCAGTTGAGCGCATCGAGCAGAGCAGTGACCAAAGCTTTGTATAGTGCAATCGCTGCTTAGTCTCAAACGAAGTAGCAGAGGAGTGGATAAACCGTGAGCATTATTGCCAGTACATGCATTAGCTCAGTGTTGGGGCCTACAGCATTGGAACCATCACTAAACAGCGAAGTGTGATAATTGGGTGTTGTTCCGACCTAGCCGTCCTAAAGTTGCTGAGTTCACAAAAGAAAGAAAGAACAAGTCGTAGTCATAGCTCGAGTCTTGAGTCCGTCTCGATTGTTTGATCTGTCCAAGAAATACAGACATGTTCGTTCAGTTTTCTAAAGATACAGACAGACAAGAAGACGGCTCCAGTCCAGTGTTAAGGCATTGCAGAACCCATTGAGATCTTGGGGGACTTATAAACCAAACAGTACAATTTTGTTTCTGTCCGTAATCTAGTGTGACATACTCGCTAAACTACGAGAGCATAAGAACGGATAGCAGTGAGCTAGCTTGTTTTACTCAAAGATTTTGAGAGACTAGAGCTTCAGAGAAATAGCCAGCGAGACTAAAGAGTTATAAAGCTAGCCAACGAGGCTAAAGCACAGAATCGTCCCAAAGTAAAGCTAGAGTCCAGAGATCAACGAGATCTACAAGAGAGCATATTGTCGCAACTGTTTCCAAAGACAAAGAGTCTTAGCTAGCGCAGTAGGGTTGAGGTGGAACATTAGAATTCAAGTCAGACGAGATTAAAGCAAGCTAGCTGCATCGTTGCATAACTAGCTAAAGCATTCCCAAGCAGAGAACACAGAAAACCTGTCTTAACGGACACATACATAGAATACATCCAATACTTGAGGCTGAAGGCTGTTGCTTGGCACGGCAATACGAGTCCCCTCTATTTTTTTTTTCACTTACATATAAACAAGTAATATACCAACAATATCAATAGCAGTCGGAGCCCTCCAACATAGGAACACTGATACTATTTTTAGGGTAAAATTGGAATGAATATTGCTTCTTCTATGTTTGAATTTACCATTTGAAAATAGTGCTTGAAGGTCAGGTTAGAGTTTTTGATGGTTAATTAGAAAATTTATGATGTAATCTGCATGCTGAACTGTAACAACTAATACTGGCTTTCTGAAAATTTTAATATATAAAGCTAATATATAATGAAACAGATTTGTCTCTCATGTTTAATGAGCTTTATAGAATTAAATTTTTAAAAAATAGAACAAAATTCCGGTCCATACATCTCCGAGGTTTTTGAAAAAAGATATGGACCGGAAAATTTGTCTTATTTTTAATAAATTTAATTCTATAAAGATCATTAAACATGAGAGACAAATTTTTTTCATTATATATTGACTTCATATATTAAAATTTTTAGAAAGCCAGTATTAGTTGTTACAGTTTAGTATATAGATTACATCAAATTAACCATCAAAAACTCTAACCTGACCTTCAAGCACTATTTGAAAAGAGAAATCAAGGGTGCAAGTAATTCAACATTGTGATTAAATACCAAATAAAAACATATGAACATCAAAGAAATTCAAAGAACACAAAATCATACTGTATATGTGTCTAACACTATTCATAGAAATCTATTGAATCTAATCTCATCAAAAATGGCTTGGCCATGATATCACTCTCCAAATATTTGGACCATGACATTGTTTTGCTGTTCAATTACTTAAGCCAAATGCATAAATCAGGCCACTCAATAGGTAGTGGTCCTCTTATAACATCAAACTTCAAGAGTCATAAGTCACCTCAATGCCAAGTATTGAGTTATACTGTGAGTGGTTTTCATATTTGTTTATTT
>Ga0307509_10008552_pt1 | contig 13012 bp, 6 predicted proteins | sample 10_EM_MG_FD_202245 | JGI IMG/M metagenome (GOLD analysis project Ga0307509, IMG submission 202245) | Populus trichocarpa ectomycorrhiza microbial communities from riparian zone in the Pacific Northwest, United States - 10_EM | ecosystem: Host-associated > Plants > Roots > Unclassified | place...
AAACACCTCAAAATCCCTAACCACTCACTCGTTTCCAAGCCACAAACCTTAATCAAATTCCGAGCAACTCAGTTTGCGCAACCCCACATGCATGAAAGGAATTAAACATAAATATTGAACTATCAGAATGAATTTAAATTACAATAAACATAAAAAAAAACTACCAGCATACCTTATGAGCAAAAACACATGCCATAAAAAAATTGAATTAACTGAGTAGAAAACCAAAATCTTTTTTGGTTTGGTTGTGTTTGATTTCAAAAGTCTAAATCTAAATGAATTAGACCTACCTGCAATATTAAATCCTATTATAAAAGGCTAAGAAAAACCTAAAATTAAACCTATACTCACAACCCTATGAATTGCTTTTATTTTCCTAGGACATGTTTATTTTTTAGTGGAAATCGTGTTTTATAAAATTTTAAATTTTATTTGCTTAAAATTAATTGTTTTTTTGATATTTTTGAATCGTTTTGATATTATATTAATATCAAAATTGAATTTTAAAAAATAAAAAAATATATTATTTTTATATATTTTTAAATAAATTGTTTTTTGATATACTAAATACTATCTAAATTGTAGCACCCTCTCTCACTGGTCTCTTGTTTTCTCTCTCCCCAAATCACAGCCGCCTCCCCCTCACTCACTGTTGTCTCAATCTCTCCCGATCACCAGTTCTCTTTAAGACCACTCAAACTTTTGATATATTTCCCAAATGATTTTAAATTCTTTTCTTGCCTAATACTTACGGTCAGGCCTTCGAGTGGTGTAGTGGGTGTTAGCTATCAAGCTAAACATTTATTTGATTTTTTTCATCAAACAAAAAAATTAAGTCCCTTTCATCTTTCGTTCTCATTTTTCTTATCGTTTTATAATACTTTTAGGAGGAAAAGTTGAGTGAAACGATTTGTTTAGAGACTAGTGCCATGGAATTTACTGTTCTAGGACCAATGACACTTTGACTATTACTTCAAGACTTCAAGTACCTTTCAGCCAATTTTTGGTTTTAAGGACAAAAAAAATTGAAATGGTTTGTTTGTTTGTTTTTCATGGTTATGATCTAATAGAGCAGGCTTCTTTGAGGTTTATTCTGTGTTGTACTTGATCAAAGATGGGATAGTCTGAGTTTTATAGAGATTCATGACGCTTGTACCTTTTTGGATGGAAGATCGTTCATAAGGTTTTGCCGGGTTTGATCCAAAAAAACTAACTGAACCAAATTAAAATTGGTTAGTTTAAATTGGTTTTGGTTTTGGTTTGATTTTAAATCTTGAAAAAATAAATTTAATTTAATTGTTATTTTCTATCTAAAACAAAATTGAACCGAAAATAATTATCCTGACTATTCCTTAATTAAAAAAAACACAGAAATGCAAACGACAAAAAGGTTTTTATTTGTCTTTTATTTTTAATCATAATTCAATTAAAAGGTACAATATAGTAAATTGATCAAAGCCAACGATGAACATAATTTGAGAAACAAAGCACATAAAACAGGCCATTAAGTGGGCAATAATCTTACACCACTATCATGGTGCAAAAGCCGTCGGCGGCAAATCCAAGGTCAAAGACAACAATTATTTGTAGTGTATAGCTTGTGCGATTGGCATTCGTCTAGTTATGGAATAACGGGACCGTGGAACAATCAGGACGCAGGGACCACTTCATTTTCTTTGCATTCCTCGACGACTTGTTTCCTATGAGAAAGGGGAATTAGTCCCTTTTCTCTGCATGTTTCCACAGCACCTGCGAACATGTCCTCCAAGCTGTATTTGAACTCAAAACCCAAGTCCGTCAGCTTTTTGGATGAGAAAGCAACACACGCCAAATTCTCATCAATATCTTTGAACCTGATCCAACAATTTAATTAATTAGGCCCAGAGAAAGAAAAGGATAATAACTATCAAGGGAAAGGATAATTTATGATTGTTTTAGGTGAGAAAGTTACTTAGCAGGGACATTGTATTCTGGGTATTTTTCTCGGAGTAATTTAGCAAGATCGTGAATGTTAGCATCATCCGAGTTGCAGATGTAGCGGCCCTCTGCTTTTGGATTCTCATACAAAAAGATGTGAGACATGCAGAGGTCATCCAAGTGCACATAATGTCCCTGCTTTAAAATCCCATAATGAGCTTCATTTCCTGTTGTCGCAAGAAAAGTATGGTTCCCCATGTCATATTCAAAAACACTAATTTAATAATCAGCACAAAAAAGGGTAGGAGATGCAGTACCAGTGATCAATGAAAGTGCTGTCAGGAGACTTGGTGGCATTGATTGCATGATAAATGGGCCAACAACAAGAGTTGGTATGATGCTGATAAAATCCAGGTTATTCTCTTTAGCAAACTTCCATGCAGCTTGCTCTGCTAAAGTCTTGGACACGAAATACATCTGGTCCCCACGGTACGTTTAAAGATTTATATCAATTAGAAATTTCATGTTTTGATTTTATACAGCAAAGGAAAGGAAGGGGGAATTAATTAGGTGCTTAATATAGTACTAACCCATCCAGTCATTTTTATACTCTGAACAAAGTCCAAATCACTCCAGCAGCTTTCATCGTACACTGGTTTTCTCTTTTCTTCAACATCCACAGTTCCTGCAGATGACGTGAATACTATCTTTCTAACTGTTTTTGAATTGGCACATGCTCTCATGATGTCCAGTACTCCGTTGATTGTTGGCTTGATCACCTCGTTCTGCCAAAACATTAATGATTTCACTGTAATTCCAAAATTGTTTACTAGCAATTACCGTTTTTTACCATTATATTTTGCTACCACGAAATTAGCTTAATGAAGCAAAATACAATAGTCCAAAACATGCTTAAGCTGCCGGCTATCGACATTTTTCCGGCGAATGATATAGTAGAGGAAATTAATTCCAGTCTCTCGTAAGCTGGGTAATCGCCTTTGGCAGAAAAACTGTTGGCATTTTCAAAGCTGGTACAGTTAGAAATCATGTATACCTCGGGGTCCTTGGACTCAAAATCCATGGGAGTGGCAACATGGAACACTCCTGTGCACCCTTGAATTGCTTCATCATAACTCCCCTCTACAGAAAGATCAGCTTTCCATAAAGTCAAGTGGGTTGATGCCTTTGGCAATTCCAGCAAATGCGTCACCTTCTTCATGTTATCTGTCAGGGAGAAAATAACAAGAGAAATCATAAACCGAAGCTTCAATGAAACTGATGTATATGATGGTCGAAAGAGGCTGACCAGGGTCTCGGACGGTGGCTCGGACAGCATAACCTTTCTCTAGTAGTCGCATAATTAGCCATGATCCGATGAAGCCTGATGCACCTGTCACACACACTGTTTCAGCTTCTGTTCCCATCTTTAATTTTCAGACAGATGGTGGAGAGAACTCGGGTCAGGTAGGAAATTGAAAGCAATGTCTGGTGTTTCTAATCTAGAAAAGCTTGGTAAGGCTTCTCGGCGTTGCTTGCTTGTCTCATAAATAGATACGTCCAGTTCTTGGGCCACCAATTTTAGTTAACTTTTCTGGTACGGCCTACCACGCATCAATTTTAGTTAGCCATCAAGCAGATGATTAGCTGAGCTGACAGTCTTCCCTCGTGTATAAGGTGGATGCAGCTACACAATTTCCTGCCTACATGATTTGTGCCTTTGCCATCTATATTCTATTGTTAAAACGGCCAATTACGAGCTGTTCTAAGTTTTCCTAGTTCAGCGAGGGAATTGTAAGAATGTATCAAAAAAAAACATCGAATTATTTAAGAGTGTCTGTTCATGCTGTGTACATGTTGTAAAATGGTGTTTGAATTTAAAATGCATCAAGTTAATATATATATATATATATATATATATATATATATATATAATCACAAAAAAATATTTATTTGATCCGGACATGCTATTAAAAGCTCTATTAATTAATTCTTGTTGTTTCCTCTTTCACACGTATTTTTAATACATACCAAGTAGAGTTTAGTAACGTATAACCCAACAATGAAAAATTAAATGTTTTTGAATTTTTATGTAAAATAGCTTTTAAAACAAGTTATGAGAAGTAGTGTTGTTCTGAAAATATTCCAAGCCAAAAAAATAAAATATATTAAATATTTACAGATTTTATAATAAATAATGGACTTTTGATGCACTGATAGAGTTTAAATTGTAGATTTTAATTTGAAACGTTTCCACCATCAATATAGCTAGCGGTAGAATTAGATTTCTATGTGGAAAAAGCTGAGGGAAAAAAAGAGAGAAAAGATAAAAACTTAAAAAATGTTATTTTGAAAATTAAAATAATAATAAAAATTAAAGTAGTTAAGAAAGCTCTTTTTCATCATTTTTTTTTAAAATAATTTTCTCTCATTCCATCCTTCCTGAGATTCTATCCATATGGTGATATTTCATCGAAAAAACAAGGAAACTAAAATACTAAAAAAATAATAATTTAAAAGTGGAATCATCCGTTATCATTTTCTATATAGCAATAATTAGTGCTAAATTAAAATTTTTAAGAATTATAGAGATATCATTAAAAAACTCGATTAATGAGGTGGAAGTGACAGTAAATAGTATACAAAGAAAAAAAAAAGAGAAAGACAAATACCCATTACCTGAAAATATTATTTCGGTTACTTTTTAAAATGTTTTTTACTTGGAAATATATTAAAATAATATTTTTTTATTTTTTAAAAATTATTTTTAACATCAGCATATCAAAATGATTTGAAAACATAAAAAAAAAATATTAATTTGAAGCAAAGAAAATTTTTTATTTCAAAAATGCTTTTAAAATGCAAAAACAAACATTGTTTTCATCTTAAAATAGAATATAGTGACCATGATCATGATTAGTGTAAAAATAAAATTTATTTCAAATAATGTAAAGGTAGTGTATTTTTTTTGTGGTGTTGCTGTGTTTTTGAAAAAAATTGATTTTTTTTAAAATTAATTTTTTTTATGTTTTTTTTATGGTTTTAACATGACGATGTTAAAAATAATTTTTTAAAAAAATAATAAAATATTATTTTAATATATTTTCAAGTAAAAACTATTTTAAAAAATTTATAACATTATCAAACACCACCACAAAACCATCAACCCAACTACCTTGAACTTGAAGTAGACCTATTTGTTTTTGTGTTTTAATAGTGTTTTTGAAAAAAAAATTAAATTTTTTTAATTTTTGCTTTACTTTGAATTTTTTTTTAATATTTTTATATGATTTTAATATATTAATATTAAAAATAAATTTTTAAAAATAAAAAAATTATTTTTATATATTTTTAAATAAAAACAATTATTATCAGACATCCATTATAATAATAAGAGATGATGAGTATATTATTGTGGTGGACTAGTAGCTAGTGTGACCGTTTGTCAACTTCCAGAATGTTTTTGGTGAGCTCTCAGTCAAAAGAACAGGAGTTTGGTGGGGCCACGTCATTCGTCCGATCAACGCATTTAATTCGGTGTCCATTGATCAGCTCCTCGTTGCACACGTGAGTTGTACCTGTACGCCTTCTTACAAGGTCGGATAACCTCTCGAGTCTTATGACAGCAAATTTTGATTTTAATTTTTAGTTTTAAATGCATTTTTTATATGGTGAAAACAAGTTAAATTAATAGTGTATTTGATAAAAATTGATTTAAAGCAATTTATATATATATATATATATATATATTAGTTTGATATTGTTATGGTGATTGTTTTTCAAAATATTTTTTATTTAGAAATATATAAAAATAATTTTTTTATTTTTAATATTAACATATTAAAATAATCTAAAAATATATAAAAAATTATTTAAAATAAAAAGTTATATTTTTACATAAACATTTTCTAACCTAAAAATAAACAGGGCATGATGAAGTGGAATGACCACGGTTTTTTTTTTCAACAAGTGGTGTAACAGTTATCGAAAACTGTTATTTCTCAAATGACTTGTTCAGAAATTTCAATTATTAGATTTGAAGAATTCCCTAGAAATATAAAAGACTAATAAGTCTATTTTGCTAGAGGTTGCTTAAGGGGTCTTCCAAGGAATTTGTTTTTAACTGATGAGAGTTCTTGTCCTTCATCTCATAAATAAGCGTGACTAAAAAATTGAAAAATCAAAAAATTAATTAAATTGAAAAAATAAAATAAAAAATAATTGATAAAATTAAATTATTAAAAAAAACTGATTAAACCGATTAGAATTTTAAAAAAATCGATCAGTTCAGTTTAGTTTTGGTTTTATAAGCCTGAAACCAAAAAAACCGAACCGAACCCAAACAAAAAAAACCGGAAAAAACCAAGTCAAACCGGAAAAAACTTAGTCAAACTGGTTTGAACCTGTTTTTATTCTAAAAAAACCTAACTGAACCGAAACTGATCAGTTTAAATCGATTTTTTTAAAAATTAATTTAGTTAATTTTTAATAAAAATCAAACTAAAATAAAAATGATTACCCAGGCTTCATCAGACCAATCTCCAGTCTTGTACGTGATCAAGGAGTGTGTTTTCAATTATTAAGTGTTTGTGTCCTCGTTTGATTGGTGGTCGATAAACCATGTTTGATCATGGGTGTGTGCAGGTCTTGTCCGGGGAGGGGCCCGCTGTTTAGTGTTCGCCATCAAGGCACTGTCGGGCCCAAAGCGAAGGTGGGGTTGCTTTGGGGCAAATCAAGCTATCAAGGCCATATGGGGACCCACACCAAGGATACCAATTCAAACTACCTCAGTTTTTTAATGCAATTTCTACGTAATTTTCTTCCTTGTTAATGTCAAAACGAGGTAATTTTTTTTTTTTTGACAGCACGGCAGAATATGTTTGTTTTCAGGTAGTTTTTATAGTTATAATTTATAAAAAAATATGATTATTTGAGATTAGTTGAATTTAAATACATGTTTGTTAAAAATTATGGTTAAAATTTATGTACAGTAAAAAATATGTACTAAAATATTTGGTAGTTATGTGATTGCGATTGCTTTTCAAAATGCTTTTTACTTGAAAATGCATTAAAATAATATATTTTTATTTTTAAAAAATTATTTTTGATATCATCGCATCAAAATGATCTAAAAACACCAAAAAATATTAATTTGAAGCAAATAAAAAAATAAAATAAAATAAATTTTTTTTCAAAAGCGCTTTTGAAACGCAAAAACAAACAGTGTTTTAAACAAAACTCAGTTAAAAAACATGTAAAAACTGCTTCATGAAAACTGCGTTTCAAACTCAATTTTTTAGTGGGTCCCGCAGTATAAAACACAATTTTAACAATTACCAAACACCTTGCTGTGTTTTTTGCATCGCAAACACAAAAGCAAGTGGAAAACAAACACAGAATCATTACATTGATTTCTTCTAAAATTCTTAAATTTTCTTATCTATCAGCATTTTGTTGTATCATTTTGGGTTGTATTTTATATATATATAAATTCAAAATATTAATTCAGATGCATAATTTTGATTTAAATTCAAAGATAAATTAACTTAAAACTATGCAATTTAAATTTCAAACACAATATCAAATATCTAAATATAATTTTAAAATTTATACATTTCTATTTAGTAACCACTAGATTGTTGTCTCGCGCTTCTTGCGAGTCAAATTATTTTTTTTTATGAGAAAAAAACATTTAGGCATAGCTAACAATTTTTTAATAGAAAAAGAACATGTGGGAGTTGACCTGATCAACTCGGATGACCGGTAAAAACATAGTTTGACTACAAAAAAACTCAAGATGGTATCCTTTTTATAAAAATATTAAGATGACAATATACTAGATTGAACTAGGTCACCCTGGTTAACTTTTTAAATTCACGACTCGGGTCATAAGACCATGACAACCCCTTATAAAGCAAATCAAAATAGATTATAAAACTCAATTCCCAATAAATTCATTATTAAACGATGAGATTAGAGAAAAAAATCAATTTGAAAAAGGAACACAATAAAATGTTTCCAAGTCTACTCGGATTATGAGACTAAGATAACTTTATAGAAAACAAACTAAACAATTGACAACCTAATTTATAATCAACTAAATATTGAAGATGTTAAGTGATGAACAAAAAAAAATCAATAACAAAAATAGACAAAAAAACTCGAGTCAACTGTGTTAACTCATTAAACATGTGACATGAGCCTTGAGATGGAGATAACAACAGAAAAAATAATTCATAATAAATTATGAAGTTTAATTTATAATAAATAAGTATTGAATGATGAAATTAAAATATATATATATATATATATATATATATATATATATATTATTTACAAAACAGACAAAATGAAAGTAGAATAGCTAAGTTGGATATTCCTGCTATTCCAGACAACATTGAACTGAGCCGACAACCTTGACTCGGAGCAAGGAGCGTGCCCTTCTTGGAGCTTAATTCAGGTTGCTTGCACTCAAAGAGCTTGGGGACCATAACAGTTTCGGGTCTACATCCATCCGAGGCTCAATCGTGACTGGGAGCCTTCTCCAGAAAAGCATAAAGTACGGCCCATCAGTTATGCAAGCTTCATCACAGGGACAAGAATCGAGAGAATATACTGTGAACGTAACGAAGAGATCGACTTCAAGGCAAGCTTGGGTCTGCTTCATGACATACCCAAATACACAAATCTAGAATCTCGTTATTCCACCTAACTCCCATGTATTTGCGAACCTGCACGTTCGGAGATGACAACCGTAAAATAAAATTCGTAGTCTGTAACTTACGTGTTGCAGATAATAACTAGATGTCAAGTCCTTGTACCACTGCGAGATTGTGATATGCTTGTGTATTGTTTTAAACTTATAAAAAAAATATATAAAAAAAATTATACGAAGAAAGATTATTGTAATTTATAATATTTCAAAAAAAAACTACAAAAATAATTTAAAAAAAAAACATAAAAAAGCCGTAGTAATCTATAGTGTTTTCTGATAAAATATACAGTTGTAATTCTCAATCAGCTCAATATTAAAAAAATAAAATTAACAAAGACAATTTTGAAAAAAATCATAACAAAAAAAACCATGTGGGGAATGACTGTAGCAATCCATATTGTTTATAAAAAAATACAAAACTAAATTCTCAACCAACTTAATATGAAAAAAAATAGAAGCAACAAAGATAATTTTGAAAAAAATCATATAAAAAACAAAAATCATAAAAAAAAAAAAGAAAAAAAGAAGAAAAAAGACCCATGTAGGGAAACACTACAGCAATCCACAATGTTTTGTGAGAAAAGCTGCAATTGTAATTCTCAACCAACTCAATATTAAAAAAATAAAATCGACAAAGATAATTTTAGAAAAAATCATAAAAAAAAAACATAAAAACCATGTGGGGAAACACTGTAGCAATCCACAATGTTTTAAAGAAAAAAACTATAAAGCTAAATTCTTAACCATCTCAATATTAAAAAAATAAATTCGACAAAGATAATTCAAGAAAACAAATATGCAGAAAAACACTGTAGCAAAACAAAAACCATGTAGGAAAACACTGTAGTAATCGACAATGTTTAAAAAAAAAAACTATAAAGCTAAATTCTCAAACAGTTCAATAGTAAAAAAATAAAATTAACAAAGATAATTTAAAAAAAAACACAAAAAAAATAAAAAAAAAGAAGAAGATAATTTTAGAAAAAAAATTAAAAAAGAAAAAAAGAAAAAACATGGGGAATGGAAAAAAAAAACAAACAAACATGCGGGGAATGGAAAGAAAACAAAAAAAAACATGTGGGGAAAATTACAGTACTTTCCCCACGCATTTTAGAGTATTAGTTAATTGTTGATTATGAAATTGTACTTATATTTTTAAATATTTTTTTTATTATGTTATTTTATTTTATTTGTTTACGGTGCTAAAAACGAAACAAAAAAAGTTAATTTTATTTTGTATCAATGAAATAGAAGTCATGTAAGTGTGATGCTATATGTATGAGATTTTTTTTTATTTTACCCTTTATTTTTTTTTGTATTTGATTTCATCTTTATTGTTTTAGTTTTTTTTTCTTTGCAAAGTTTTTAAATTATTTTTTACTCGATTTCATCCTTTAACTTTTAATTTGTTTGGATTTTAGCTTCTTGGTTAAACTCGTGTTTAAGATTTTATGGGTTGCAAATTTTAAAAATTAACTCATATTTAAGGGGTTCGCTCGTGATTTATTTGTTTTATTTAATATTTTTTAAATCTAATGTTTTTTCAGTTTTGTCCTTTGACATTTATTTAATTAGAGATTGAGCTCTATTTTTCTTTTCAACTTCTTGTGTCCTTTATATTATCCTTTGTTTTTTTTTATTTGATTGGGTTTTCTAGGTCTTTTATTTTATTGTTTTTAATTAAGTTTATTTTTATAAATAAATTTCATTCTTGAGTTAAATAGAATTGATTGGTTGAATATAAACGAATGATCACTCTTTTTTTTTTCTTTCTCGTGACATTGCTTTAGCAACTCATGCAACTTCTTTTAATGTCGCTATGCACTCTTTTGATGTGGGGTTTGAACTATCACAGCAAAGTCTTCTGATGGTAAGCATTGTCCACAGTAGAATAATGGTGAATCTCTAGCAATCTTTTCTTTTCTTTTCTTTTGGATATAATATTAATAGCTTTTTTGTTTTAGTTAATTATTACCAAATATTTCATATATAGTTTGTATGTTATCGTTGTTTATAGTTTAAATCAAACTATTACATTACCAGGTCTTATTGAATCCAGTCAAGTTAATGTCTCGAGTATTATGTTTTTTTTTCTTTATAAATACTACAATTATCTAAATATCCATGTTATATGTTAAAAAAAAAAAAATAGGCTTGCGGCATATCACAAGTTATATGTCTAGTAAGGAATTGAAAGGGAATGAAAGTTACATCAAAATGGAGATTTTAAATTATGGTTCACATGGTAGGTAGCTGCATGTTCATGGCAAGAAATTGTTGATATGGAGCCTTCTTTCACATGGCGGGGGACATGGAGTTTCGTGTAAGAAATCTGTGACATTCTTGGCTGATGTGAGCTCAAACCGTTCCTTGTTCTCACTTCTAAGCCGTGCATTAGAGCCCAACTATGCCACTTAAGAGGAAAAAGTAGAGTACTCTCAAAACTGTTGGTTTTATTGATATTGATGTCTACTGTTATATTTCAACGCGGAGTTCCTGAAATTCATCAACCATGTTCAGCACCGACTGTTGGCGGAGATGTTGAAATCATAGATATAGCGTAATTGTAAATGTAGTAATGGTAGTCATTATTTTTTAAAATGATTTTTATTTGTAAATATATTAAAATAATATTTTTTATTTTTTAAAAAATTATTTTTGAGATCATCATATTAAAATAATTTAAAAATAAAATAAAAATAATAATTTTTATAAAACGCTATTTAAAACGCATAACTTCGGTAACCATGAGATAACTCTCTTTCGATAGGACTAGAGAACTAAACACCTCAACATGCCACTTGATGAACGTACAACAATAAACGTTTAGCAGGAGATAACTCGCTTTTGCTAGGGTCTCATTGTGCCTTTGGATCCTTGGTGGACCTTCCTCGTACAACATCACCAGCCGTAGAATACTCACACTCAAAACACAGTGTCTCCAGGGTCAAATCAACTAAACATGCCACTCCTAGATTTTCAATGCCCCTGGTTTCTCCTCTGAGTTTCCTCAGGCCAGTGCTTCACCAGGTTATCTCACCTCCGACCAATGAAGCCTCCGAAGGGCTTGTCCTAAACGTCCCCGTGACTTGCGCTTGATTTTGGAGCCGTTCAACTACCTAGACGTATAAAAACTGGCAAATTGGTACAGTGGTAATCCGTGTGCGCGCGCGCGCGCGCGCCTGTCAACGATTTCTAAACTAGGCCATCAATCTTGTGGATCCTAGCATCCTCATGTGAAGCCCTATTGAATACTTGGATGAGATATAAAAAAAGAAAAAAGATTTAAAGATTATTAAGGCAATCTACTGGATTTTGACAACCAACACACACTTTGAATTCCCAGGCATCGAATTTCGAATTCCGAAATGCTATTTCTGAAATAATTTATAGACTTTTCCGAAGCTTGTTAATTACATTCGAGAAGGAGGAGAAATTTTATAATACCAAAATCGAAAATTAAAATATTTAAATCATAATTTTGCAGTTTTTCACAGTATTTCATCCTAAACTCCAATGAGAACCTTCGAATAATGATAAAATTTTCTCTAATCATAACCGGAGGATCTGAAAATGTAACCTCTGCCTTCAAATATACTGCCAAAGCTTCAGTTACGTTTCTAACCAGTCATTTATTAACTTTAGGCCGTAGGTAAATGTTTTTTTTAAAAAAAAACTTTATCTTGTGTGTTATAGTTTTATCAACCTTTATATTGCATTTGGTTTGTGAGATAAAAAAAGACGAAGATACTAAGAATAAAAGACACAAAGACAGAAAGACAGATAGTTTTGAAATTAATTTTTATACACTTAAGCATGGTCACCCACATGCTTATTTTTGAATCCTGTTACAGAAAAGTGAAATCTTTTTTTTTTTTTTTGTTTTCTCACCCACCTTAATTGATAGGGCCGGAGAAACGTACACTAAATAAAAGAAACTGCAGACTTGTTGACATTACAGGGACATAATTCTTTGATGCATTGAGAAAAAGGCAGGAAAGGGAGAGGAAAGAACATGAAGCACTGGGGCCTTACTTTTTCTGCGATTCTTCTCATTCAAAAACAGGGGATTTTTCTCCAAGTGGAGACAGATGAAGGGTTCATAACTACCAAAGGAGTGCAATTTTTGTTGAATGGTAGGCCATTTTACGCAAATGGCTTCAATGCCTAGTGGCTAATGTACTTTGCAACTGACCCTTCACAGAGAGACAAAGTGACAGACATCTGTTTTCCAAGAAGCTAAAGAACATGGCCTCGCAAGAACTCGGGCTTTCAATGATGGTCAAGATAGAGCTTTACATGTCTCACTTGGCCACTACAATTAACAAACTTTCCAGGCAGTCATGATATATCTTGCCTGGTAACATTCTTTTTAGCCTTTTG
>Ga0307509_10008553_pt1 | contig 13008 bp, 4 predicted proteins | sample 10_EM_MG_FD_202245 | JGI IMG/M metagenome (GOLD analysis project Ga0307509, IMG submission 202245) | Populus trichocarpa ectomycorrhiza microbial communities from riparian zone in the Pacific Northwest, United States - 10_EM | ecosystem: Host-associated > Plants > Roots > Unclassified | place...
AGATGAGAAGAGAAATAAAGATGTAACTCAAGGTCAGAGCACTCAGGATATCACAATCAAGCTAGATTTGTTATATTTTAGTGGTATTTAAGCAATTGTTCTTCTATTTTTAATAGATTACAATATAGTAAGTTCGCTTGCAGGCTTTGTAATAGGAAATGGTCTATATACTGGGAATTTTATAAGCATAGTTAGGTAATGCTTATTTACCATTTCAGAAAAAGAAATATTCATTTCTAGTTGATTTATTGCTCCTAGTGGAGAACTGAAAGGTTTACTCAAATTATAATTGAAAGGTCATCCAATTACAAAAGATAATCTGCTATTTATGAACTCAAACCTTTCCAATAGTGCTATGCCTTTTACAATTTATATTGTATTTGTGACCAGTACAGGTTACTAGTTTAGGTATGGATTTGTTTTATGTATTTGTTTCAGGATATGAGTTGAGGAGACTCGTAAGCCTTGATATTTGATACTTGTATTGTTTCAGGACATGTAACAATCCTACCCTGGAGGGGTTAGTTATGCAACAGGTAACAAATTACTTACGTGAATGTTTTGAACTATCTTTATAGTTCTCGTTCTTTTAAGTATCTGAGAGTGTTCTTCTTTCCGAGATTAACTTATAATCTCTTCTTCGTCTTGGACTATCTTATAGTCTTCTTATCTCACTCCAATATCTTATTGGGGAGAGGTGGCGAGGGAACTCCTTCGTATCGTGATCTCCTATCTCTTGAGAGAGATGTGAGACTGTCCTTGTCCTACAAGGTCGTAATTGCTCTGACGCTTAAGAGCTAGGTTGCTTGCTTATAAGCGAGAGGTAAAGGTAAAGGTAAAGTTATATTGTAAGAAAGTACTTAGATGGTAGCGTGAAGAGCTCTAACTACTGTGACCTAGTCTCCTACTTATAGACTCTTCACGCCAACAACCCTGACCCTGGTGACTCATAACTCGAGTCACGCGGTCCTATGACTCATAATGAGTCATGCCCGAAATCCGTCAGATGACTCCTATGAGTCACTGCGCAACATGCCTTAAACCAATCATAAAACATAAAACATATCAGGTGCGCAAAGCGCGTCACCTGCGTGGAACTCGTGACTCATAATGTGAGTCACGCGCAAAAGTCATTACATCATTATGACTCACAATTGTGAGTCATAGAAACATCAACTAATCATAACATAATGATGACACGCAAGTGCGAGTCATGTGAGAACTATGAGTTGACTGACTGCATAGCGTAAAAACATAAACATATATGACTCACGATCGTGAGTCATAGAAACCTAAACATACCTTATGACTAATAACTATTAGTCATGTAAAATCTGCCTTGCTTAGTCACGATTTGTGACATTAGCTCCCCTCTCCCTCAGTGTTGGTCCAACAACGCTAATTTCCCAAATCTAACAACTTCCGCCCAGCTCGCCTGACATCGCTTTTGAGGACCTCGTATTTCTCCATTGCTCGACGGAGGGTCCTCATCTCGTTTTCCGCCCTTCCTAGCATGAATGCCGAGCTTGTGATCGTCCTTCTCTGATTTACGACGTTCGTCTCGAGGTCGGCTATTGTCTTTCTGTCTCTGTCCCGTTCCTCCAGCAGTTCCTGAATTTGCCTTTGGTAGGCTTCGATGTCCGGCTGGGTTTTTTCGCTCCCCTCCCCCCAAGGGCGTGTCCTCGCGTCCTTTCCCCATCCTTTCACTTTCTTTTCCCCAGGTATCGGTCTTCTGCGGTAGTAGTGATTTTTCGCTTTTTCTTCCTTGTGTTGCCAGCATCCATCTCGGTAATACTTCGTCCAGTGGGTTCGCCCATGTTGTTCCTTTTTTCTTTGGTGAACCCCACTGGTCGTCTTTGGTCCCGTGGGTGGTTCTTCGTTGAACCCAGACGGTCCCGTCGTCAGTGGTTGTATCTCGCACGTCTGCTCCCATTCTGAGGGACCAGCATGCGACTTGCTTCGTCGCTGGGGTTGTGGAAAGTAGGTGCTTTCCTTGTCTGATTTGTGTATCTGGCATGTATCCTCGGTACACGCCGTCCAACTCATTTCCGCACCTAGGCACTTGGATGGCGTGGGGCTTCTCATGGGACAGTAGTCCGGACTTGTTGGTGGAAAGGTGGGTGGTGTCCCTTGCGCCGATGTTGGTCGTGATACTCGTACTGAGGTCCATCCATTGTCTTCCTTCGTGATATCGATCCTGAGAGGGCTTTTCAGGGTATTGTTCATGGAACTGTTGTTTTGCGTTGACTGCATTTTCGAAGTTGGAGGCTGGGTACCAGACTTTATCGTGTTCTGGTGAATAACCGGTCCACTTGGCTCGGTATTGGAGTTTTCCGTAGTATAGCCTAGCGTCGACTATTTCTTCGAGTTCGTATTCTGGTTTGCCTTTGATAATAACAGGCAGAGGAGGTTCTTGTCATTGTGATGGTAGTTTATTGTTTTCGTACGGTTCTAAGAGGGAGATATGAATGGTGTTGTGTATTTTCATCGTGTCGGGTAAGTCGTGTTTATAAGCGCTTGATTCTATTTTTGCCAAGTTTTTGAATGGTCCGATTTTCTTGTAATCCAACTTCTTACATGGTCTCGTGGTCCTAACATTCCTTGTTCGGAACCAAACCATGTCTCCTGATTTGAGATTTGGATCGGGTTTTCTGCGTTGATCGTAATATTCCTTTTGTCTTATCTGTGCTTCCGTCATTTCTGCTTGTAGTACGTCATGTAATTGACTCATTTCTCCGAGTGGCGTGACATTCCCTTGCATCAGGTGTCCTATCGTTTCGTATTCGGGGTTTATTCCGTAGTTGGCGAAAAAGGGTCTGTGCTTAATTGTTTCTTGGTATCCATTATTATATGCGAATTCTGCCGTCGGTAGTAGTTCGCACCAATTATCCTGCTGATAATTAGAATATGCTCGAAGATATTGTTTGAGTATCGCATTGGTTCGTTCCGTCTGTCCATCCGTTTGCGGGTGGAAAGCCGTGCTTAATCGTCTCTCAATCCCTAGTAGTTTTGTCGTTTCTTTCCATAAGTCCGATGTAAATATAGTTCCTCGATCGGTGATAATGTCGTTCGGTAATCCATGGAGTCGAAAGATTTCTTTGATAAAGCTTTTCGCAAACTGCCGTGCATTCATATCCTTGTGGCAAGGTATAAAATAGCTCATCTTCGTCAGGCGATCAATGACTACTAGGATTGCGTCATATCCTTCTGATTTTGGTAAGTCCGTGATGAAATCCATGGAGATTGATTTCCATGGTTTTTCCAGTACTTGGTTTGGTTGTAGTAGTCCGTATGGTGTGTGTCGGACTGCTTTGGTTCTTTGACAAATGTCGCAATTCTTGACGTATTTTTTGATTAAATCCCTCATATGTGGCCAGTAATATTTTCTTTGGATGAGTTCGGTAGTTTTTGCCGTTCCTCCGTGTCCTGTTGTAGGGATATCGTGGTGTTTTTTGATAAGCTCTATTCTTAGCTTTTCTTCGTTGGGTATCCATATCTTTCCTTGATACCATAAAAGGTCGTCCTTCCATTGGCATAATCCTAAGGCTACTCCTTTCATTTCCAGTCTGGCTTCTTCTAATGCTTTCTTTATTGTTTGTTGTTCCGAGTCTTGTTCTGCTGCTTTTTGCAGCAATTCTTTTTCATTTGATTGGAATTCAACCATTTCGATTACTGCGAAATATTGTTCCTTTGGTAGGAGGGTTCGTTCCCTTTGTCGAATTCGTTCGTCGTTGTTTTTTGGTAAGTCCCCTTCTCTTCTGGTGAGGGCGTCTGGTTTCCCTCCTGCTCTTCAAGGTCGATATTCGATTTTGATGTAGTATTGGCTTAGGATTTCCATCCATCGTATCTGTCTTCCAACTAATTTCTTAGTTGTCATAAACGGCACTAGGTTCTGGTGGTCCGTGAGTATCATTATTCGACGTTCAGTGTTGCTAACATATCGTCACCAGTCTTCGAGTGCCTTCACAATGGCTAGCAGCTCTTTGTCGTGTACATCATAATTGCATTCGGCTTTTGTCATTGTTTTTGATCGATATGCTACAGGATGTAGCATGCCGTCATTTCCAGGTTGTGAGAGGATTCCTGCAGTAACGTAGTTTGAAGGGTCCGTTTCGATCGTGATTGGCTTTTTTGGGTTGAAATGTATCAGGGTTGGTGCTGAAGTGAGGTGGGTTCTGATTTTGTCGAAGGCTTCATCTTCCTTTTCCCCCCATTCCCACTTTTTGTCCTTCCTTGTTAACTGGTATAAAGGTCTTGCTTTGCGGCTGAATCCTTCGATGAACCTTCGGTAAAAGTTGCAGAATCCCGTAAATCTTTGGACTTCCTTTACTTTTGTTGGTTTGGCCCATTCCCATATTGCTGAGATTTTGATAGGATCCACTTTGATTCCTTCTCTTCCTATGATGAATCCTAAGTACTCCGTTTCTGTTGCATGGAATTCGCATTTTCCTGGTTTAATCTTCATTCCTGATTTTTCGATTGCTTTTAGGATTGCTCGTACATCCTTAATGTGTTCGCTCTTCGTTTTGGAGTATATAAGGACATCATCTAAATAGACGATGCAGCATATATCCACAAATTGGTGTAGTGTTCGGTTGATCCATCGTTGAAACGCCGCCGGCGCATTGCATAGCCCAAAAGGCATAACCTGATATTCATAGGTTCCTAATTTGGTGGTGAAGGTAGTTTTCCATTCATCTCCTTCCCTGATTCATATATTGTGGTAAGCATCTTTGATGTCGAGTTTCGTGAAGAGTCTTGCGCCTTGGAGTCGATCTAAGGCTTCGCCGATCAGGGGTAACGGGTATCGATCTTTTTTGGTTATGTCGTTGAGTTCCCTATAATCGACGCATAGTCGTAGTTTCCCATCTTTTTTCTTAATGAACATTATAGGTGATCCTCCATCGGCGAACGAGTCTCGGATCCATTTTCGCTTCTTGTTTTTTTGTATATATTTGCCGAGTTCTTCCAATTCTTTGGCTCCTAAGGGATATATCTTTTTTAGCGGTAATCATCTTCCTTTTTCAATGTTGATCTCGAGGTCTACCCCTGGTCGGTGGGGTGGTAATTCGGTGGCCTCTTCTTCTTCAAAGACCCTTTGGTAGTCCCAATATTCTTCGGGGACTATCTCGGTGAGATCCTTCTTCCTTTGTCCTTTCTTGCTTTGGATTGCTAACTCGGTACTAATATTTGTTGCTAGTATTTCGAGTTTTCCGTTGTTGTACCTTCCCCATAGAAGGCCATCCTCATCTCCTTGTTTTTTGGATCTTTCAAACGTCTTGGTTGAGATTTCGTCTATCTCAATTCTTCTGGTATCGGTACTTCTGAATCCTTTCGTCCCTCGTTTCGTGTCTTCGAGATGAGTGACTTCTTGAATTTGCGTTTCCAGAATCTTTTCTGGTATGAGCTGTGCTATCCTTTCTCCTTGTTGGACATGATAGTCGTAGCTGAAGAGGTTAACTAGAATAACTCCTATTTCTCCCGTGTAGTCCCTGTCGATTACGCCAGCGTTGACTGTTATGCCATGTTTGACGGCTAGTCCGCTTCGTGGTGCACTTCGTCCATAGGTGCCATTGGGTAGTCTTAAGGATATTCCTGTCTTGACTACTTGTTGTCCTTTGGCTGAGATAGTCTTGTCTTCGATTGCATACAAGTCATGTCCTGCAGCTCGTCTTGTACCCTTCGTGGGTATCTTTGCATTTTTATGCATCTTCTTGACTAGGATACTTTTATCCTTCTTGGCTTGGATCGTGGAGAACCTGCTGACTAGGTTTTCTTCCAAGGCTTTCGCTTCTGGTATTGCGTATACCGTGGGCGATTCGTTCAGGCACATCGTTGTGCATTTTTCACTGTCAAAAGTGATCTTTCCTGGCCCCCAGTCAATTCGGGGGTTATGGTTCTTTAACCATGGCATTCCTAAGATTGCTTCGTGATTTTGGAGTTTAGCTACTTGGAAGGTCGTAATTTCCCTATGGGCTCCGATGTCCATAGGTACCGTTGCTATATGGGTAACAGGCCCCATTGAGCTAGGTTCGCCGTCCGCTAGGTAGATCTCCCTTGGGTTTTTAGCTTTTGTTGTCCGTATCTGATATTTGTGGCAGAATTCTTGGTCGATAAAGTCTTCTGTGGCTCCCGAATCTATCATCGCATTGACAGTTGTACTATCGTTTATACCATGTAATCGTATTTTTACCATGGTATGATCGTTTTCGATTTCTAATGTCTCCGTGTTGTTGAGTACTGCGTATAAATTTCTGATAATAATGGGTTTCGCCCGGGTCTGTCTCTCAGACCATTCTTTACTGGAGACAGTCGTCGTTTCCCGCCGGTTGATGAATCGTTTCTTCTTCGTCCATATTGATGATTTTGATTTTGGTGTTCTGTCTCCAGTTTTTGACTCCTCCAGCCGTTACGTTGTTTCGTCTAGCACTCCATCGTGGTTGTTGGGTGATCCCTCTCTTTTCTTCGTTGCAATTTTGTATCCTGTGTCCAGCTTTTCCACATTTTAGGCACAGTCCTTGTGTCATCCTTCTTTGGTATTCGTTTCGTGATATGTTCAGCCTTGGGCCCCTATTGGTGGCATCGATATCCATTGGTTCGTACGTTGGGTTACTTTTGAACGTTCCATTCTTGTTCCTTACTGCCCTATCTGTTTTTGTGGGTTCTTCTCCACTGTTCTTGTTGTATTTCAAGGTTTGCATCCTTGCTTCCTTCTTGATAGCCCATAGTGCTATGGCTTCGACGTCGTCTTGGTCTAGTTCAGCAAGTATCCATGCTTGTTGCAATTCGTTTTTCATTCCTGCTATGAGAAACTCCGACATAGTAGCGCCGTCCATCTGGGCCATACTTGCTATTAGTCGGAAGTCGTTCCAGTAATCCGTCATCGACGATTGTCCTTGTTTTAGCTTCCTTATCCTGGCTCTTGCTTCGTCCCTTGCGTTGACCGGTCCAAACTGTTTCCTTAGTTCGTTTTGGTATTCTTCCCATGTCGTCCAATCTTTGGCCTGTACCTTTTCTGCATATGGGGTATACCACTTCATAGCATCTCCTCGTAATAGGCATGTGGTATATTTGATCTTGTCATCGTCGTTGTCTTCTTCCCACCCCAGAATTTCAAAATATACGGATAGCTGTGCTAGCCATCCTCTTAGATGTTCTCTGTCTCCTTCGAATGTGCTTGGTTCTCGAATCTTGGGTTTTCGTGTCCCGGTGCATAGGCCCGTTGCTTCCTCCCTTTTAGATGTCTCTCCTTCCTTCTGTTTGGAAGTCATGATGGTGTTTCTTCGGGTTCTTGGTGGAGTGTCGTCTTCTGAGTTTTGGGGCTCTTGTTCAGAGTCCGAGGATACTGGACTTGCTGATGAGGAGTATAGGGCAGCCTCTGCTAAGGCTTCTCTCCGGGAGGTAACGTCAATTCCCCCTTGCGTGAGATCGTCCTCGGGGGTTTCGTTTGGGGGTAATGCCGCCGTGTTTTCTTGTTTGTTAAGTGTTGCTAGTTGACGCTACCAAATGTAACAATCCTACCCTGGAGGGGTTAGTTATGCAACAGGTAACAAATTACTTACGTGAATGTTTTGAACTATCTTTATAGTTCTCGTTCTTTTAAGTATCTGAGAGTGTTCTTCTTTCCGAGATTAACTTATAATCTCTTCTTCGTCTTGGACTATCTTATAGTCTTCTTATCTCACTCCAATATCTTATTGGGGAGAGGTGGCGAGGGAACTCCTTCGTATCGTGATCTCCTATCTCTTGAGAGAGATGTGAGACTGTCCTTGTCCTACAAGGTCGTAATTGCTCTGACGCTTAAGAGCTAGGTTGCTTGCTTATAAGCGAGAGGTAAAGGTAAAGGTAAAGTTATATTGTAAGAAAGTACTTAGATGGTAGCGTGAAGAGCTCTAACTACTGTGACCTAGTCTCCTACTTATAGACTCTTCACGCCAACAACCCTGACCCTGGTGACTCATAACTCGAGTCACGCGGTCCTATGACTCATAATGAGTCATGCCCGAAATCCGTCAGATGACTCCTATGAGTCACTGCGCAACATGCCTTAAACCAATCATAAAACATAAAACATATCAGGTGCGCAAAGCGCGTCACCTGCGTGGAACTCGTGACTCATAATGTGAGTCACGCGCAAAAGTCATTACATCATTATGACTCACAATTGTGAGTCATAGAAACATCAACTAATCATAACATAATGATGACACGCAAGTGCGAGTCATGTGAGAACTATGAGTTGACTGACTGCATAGCGTAAAAACATAAACATATATGACTCACGATCGTGAGTCATAGAAACCTAAACATACCTTATGACTAATAACTATTAGTCATGTAAAATCTGCCTTGCTTAGTCACGATTTGTGACATTAGCTCCCCTCTCCCTCAGTGTTGGTCCAACAACGCTAATTTCCCAAATCTAACAACTTCCGCCCAGCTCGCCTGACATCGCTTTTGAGGACCTCGTATTTCTCCATTGCTCGACGGAGGGTCCTCATCTCGTTTTCCGCCCTTCCTAGCATGAATGCCGAGCTTGTGATCGTCCTTCTCTGATTTACGACGTTCGTCTCGAGGTCGGCTATTGTCTTTCTGTCTCTGTCCCGTTCCTCCAGCAGTTCCTGAATTTGCCTTTGGTAGGCTTCGATGTCCGGCTGGGTTTTTTCGCTCCCCTCCCCCCAAGGGCGTGTCCTCGCGTCCTTTCCCCATCCTTTCACTTTCTTTTCCCCAGGTATCGGTCTTCTGCGGTAGTAGTGATTTTTCGCTTTTTCTTCCTTGTGTTGCCAGCATCCATCTCGGTAATACTTCGTCCAGTGGGTTCGCCCATGTTGTTCCTTTTTTCTTTGGTGAACCCCACTGGTCGTCTTTGGTCCCGTGGGTGGTTCTTCGTTGAACCCAGACGGTCCCGTCGTCAGTGGTTGTATCTCGCACGTCTGCTCCCATTCTGAGGGACCAGCATGCGACTTGCTTCGTCGCTGGGGTTGTGGAAAGTAGGTGCTTTCCTTGTCTGATTTGTGTATCTGGCATGTATCCTCGGTACACGCCGTCCAACTCATTTCCGCACCTAGGCACTTGGATGGCGTGGGGCTTCTCATGGGACAGTAGTCCGGACTTGTTGGTGGAAAGGTGGGTGGTGTCCCTTGCGCCGATGTTGGTCGTGATACTCGTACTGAGGTCCATCCATTGTCTTCCTTCGTGATATCGATCCTGAGAGGGCTTTTCAGGGTATTGTTCATGGAACTGTTGTTTTGCGTTGACTGCATTTTCGAAGTTGGAGGCTGGGTACCAGACTTTATCGTGTTCTGGTGAATAACCGGTCCACTTGGCTCGGTATTGGAGTTTTCCGTAGTATAGCCTAGCGTCGACTATTTCTTCGAGTTCGTATTCTGGTTTGCCTTTGATAATAACAGGCAGAGGAGGTTCTTGTCATTGTGATGGTAGTTTATTGTTTTCGTACGGTTCTAAGAGGGAGATATGAATGGTGTTGTGTATTTTCATCGTGTCGGGTAAGTCGTGTTTATAAGCGCTTGATTCTATTTTTGCCAAGTTTTTGAATGGTCCGATTTTCTTGTAATCCAACTTCTTACATGGTCTCGTGGTCCTAACATTCCTTGTTCGGAACCAAACCATGTCTCCTGATTTGAGATTTGGATCGGGTTTTCTGCGTTGATCGTAATATTCCTTTTGTCTTATCTGTGCTTCCGTCATTTCTGCTTGTAGTACGTCATGTAATTGACTCATTTCTCCGAGTGGCGTGACATTCCCTTGCATCAGGTGTCCTATCGTTTCGTATTCGGGGTTTATTCCGTAGTTGGCGAAAAAGGGTCTGTGCTTAATTGTTTCTTGGTATCCATTATTATATGCGAATTCTGCCGTCGGTAGTAGTTCGCACCAATTATCCTGCTGATAATTAGAATATGCTCGAAGATATTGTTTGAGTATCGCATTGGTTCGTTCCGTCTGTCCATCCGTTTGCGGGTGGAAAGCCGTGCTTAATCGTCTCTCAATCCCTAGTAGTTTTGTCGTTTCTTTCCATAAGTCCGATGTAAATATAGTTCCTCGATCGGTGATAATGTCGTTCGGTAATCCATGGAGTCGAAAGATTTCTTTGATAAAGCTTTTCGCAAACTGCCGTGCATTCATATCCTTGTGGCAAGGTATAAAATAGCTCATCTTCGTCAGGCGATCAATGACTACTAGGATTGCGTCATATCCTTCTGATTTTGGTAAGTCCGTGATGAAATCCATGGAGATTGATTTCCATGGTTTTTCCAGTACTTGGTTTGGTTGTAGTAGTCCGTATGGTGTGTGTCGGACTGCTTTGGTTCTTTGACAAATGTCGCAATTCTTGACGTATTTTTTGATTAAATCCCTCATATGTGGCCAGTAATATTTTCTTTGGATGAGTTCGGTAGTTTTTGCCGTTCCTCCGTGTCCTGTTGTAGGGATATCGTGGTGTTTTTTGATAAGCTCTATTCTTAGCTTTTCTTCGTTGGGTATCCATATCTTTCCTTGATACCATAAAAGGTCGTCCTTCCATTGGCATAATCCTAAGGCTACTCCTTTCATTTCCAGTCTGGCTTCTTCTAATGCTTTCTTTATTGTTTGTTGTTCCGAGTCTTGTTCTGCTGCTTTTTGCAGCAATTCTTTTTCATTTGATTGGAATTCAACCATTTCGATTACTGCGAAATATTGTTCCTTTGGTAGGAGGGTTCGTTCCCTTTGTCGAATTCGTTCGTCGTTGTTTTTTGGTAAGTCCCCTTCTCTTCTGGTGAGGGCGTCTGGTTTCCCTCCTGCTCTTCAAGGTCGATATTCGATTTTGATGTAGTATTGGCTTAGGATTTCCATCCATCGTATCTGTCTTCCAACTAATTTCTTAGTTGTCATAAACGGCACTAGGTTCTGGTGGTCCGTGAGTATCATTATTCGACGTTCAGTGTTGCTAACATATCGTCACCAGTCTTCGAGTGCCTTCACAATGGCTAGCAGCTCTTTGTCGTGTACATCATAATTGCATTCGGCTTTTGTCATTGTTTTTGATCGATATGCTACAGGATGTAGCATGCCGTCATTTCCAGGTTGTGAGAGGATTCCTGCAGTAACGTAGTTTGAAGGGTCCGTTTCGATCGTGATTGGCTTTTTTGGGTTGAAATGTATCAGGGTTGGTGCTGAAGTGAGGTGGGTTCTGATTTTGTCGAAGGCTTCATCTTCCTTTTCCCCCCATTCCCACTTTTTGTCCTTCCTTGTTAACTGGTATAAAGGTCTTGCTTTGCGGCTGAATCCTTCGATGAACCTTCGGTAAAAGTTGCAGAATCCCGTAAATCTTTGGACTTCCTTTACTTTTGTTGGTTTGGCCCATTCCCATATTGCTGAGATTTTGATAGGATCCACTTTGATTCCTTCTCTTCCTATGATGAATCCTAAGTACTCCGTTTCTGTTGCATGGAATTCGCATTTTCCTGGTTTAATCTTCATTCCTGATTTTTCGATTGCTTTTAGGATTGCTCGTACATCCTTAATGTGTTCGCTCTTCGTTTTGGAGTATATAAGGACATCATCTAAATAGACGATGCAGCATATATCCACAAATTGGTGTAGTGTTCGGTTGATCCATCGTTGAAACGCCGCCGGCGCATTGCATAGCCCAAAAGGCATAACCTGATATTCATAGGTTCCTAATTTGGTGGTGAAGGTAGTTTTCCATTCATCTCCTTCCCTGATTCATATATTGTGGTAAGCATCTTTGATGTCGAGTTTCGTGAAGAGTCTTGCGCCTTGGAGTCGATCTAAGGCTTCGCCGATCAGGGGTAACGGGTATCGATCTTTTTTGGTTATGTCGTTGAGTTCCCTATAATCGACGCATAGTCGTAGTTTCCCATCTTTTTTCTTAATGAACATTATAGGTGATCCTCCATCGGCGAACGAGTCTCGGATCCATTTTCGCTTCTTGTTTTTTTGTATATATTTGCCGAGTTCTTCCAATTCTTTGGCTCCTAAGGGATATATCTTTTTTAGCGGTAATCATCTTCCTTTTTCAATGTTGATCTCGAGGTCTACCCCTGGTCGGTGGGGTGGTAATTCGGTGGCCTCTTCTTCTTCAAAGACCCTTTGGTAGTCCCAATATTCTTCGGGGACTATCTCGGTGAGATCCTTCTTCCTTTGTCCTTTCTTGCTTTGGATTGCTAACTCGGTACTAATATTTGTTGCTAGTATTTCGAGTTTTCCGTTGTTGTACCTTCCCCATAGAAGGCCATCCTCATCTCCTTGTTTTTTGGATCTTTCAAACGTCTTGGTTGAGATTTCGTCTATCTCAATTCTTCTGGTATCGGTACTTCTGAATCCTTTCGTCCCTCGTTTCGTGTCTTCGAGATGAGTGACTTCTTGAATTTGCGTTTCCAGAATCTTTTCTGGTATGAGCTGTGCTATCCTTTCTCCTTGTTGGACATGATAGTCGTAGCTGAAGAGGTTAACTAGAATAACTCCTATTTCTCCCGTGTAGTCCCTGTCGATTACGCCAGCGTTGACTGTTATGCCATGTTTGACGGCTAGTCCGCTTCGTGGTGCACTTCGTCCATAGGTGCCATTGGGTAGTCTTAAGGATATTCCTGTCTTGACTACTTGTTGTCCTTTGGCTGAGATAGTCTTGTCTTCGATTGCATACAAGTCATGTCCTGCAGCTCGTCTTGTACCCTTCGTGGGTATCTTTGCATTTTTATGCATCTTCTTGACTAGGATACTTTTATCCTTCTTGGCTTGGATCGTGGAGAACCTGCTGACTAGGTTTTCTTCCAAGGCTTTCGCTTCTGGTATTGCGTATACCGTGGGCGATTCGTTCAGGCACATCGTTGTGCATTTTTCACTGTCAAAAGTGATCTTTCCTGGCCCCCAGTCAATTCGGGGGTTATGGTTCTTTAACCATGGCATTCCTAAGATTGCTTCGTGATTTTGGAGTTTAGCTACTTGGAAGGTCGTAATTTCCCTATGGGCTCCGATGTCCATAGGTACCGT
>Ga0307509_10008554_pt1 | contig 13008 bp, 12 predicted proteins | sample 10_EM_MG_FD_202245 | JGI IMG/M metagenome (GOLD analysis project Ga0307509, IMG submission 202245) | Populus trichocarpa ectomycorrhiza microbial communities from riparian zone in the Pacific Northwest, United States - 10_EM | ecosystem: Host-associated > Plants > Roots > Unclassified | place...
AGTTGCGGTGAACAAAAGAGGGGAAGTTGCGGTGAGAAGAAGAGGGGGAACTGAGGGGTAGCCAGATCATACGATATCTGATGGAAATGGTCTGAGGGTATAGGGACTACTCATGGGCGTGTAGTATTAGTTTTTGGTACTTAAGGGCCATGTTCACGCACAGATGTAGAAGTCAAGTCAGCGAATAAGTTTCTGCCCCTCATACCATTTTTTGGTTCTTTCCCTCTCATACTTCTATTATAGAGTCCATCGTGACCATCAATTTATAAGAGTATTGTATGTTCCTAATATTGGAGCTAGCCTCATCTCCGTTGCCCGTATGGTCGATGCCGGGTATAAGGTCGAATTCGAAAGGTATAAGTGTCATGTTAGCCACCAGGGGAATAGGAGTGAGCTAGGATATCGACATGGCAGTTTATATTACCTAACACCAAATAAGCAATCTGGTAGTCAAATCCAGAATCACCTAAGCAGCCTGCAGGCAAACTATGGTCCTACGACCAACCAATCCCCCCGGGCGACAATCGAAACATGGCATAGGCAACTGTGCTATCGCTCATTAGATGCTGTCTCTGTTAAGTATCTATCGGATAAGGTAACAGACCTGAAGATAAGCGATGCAAGAGAAGGTTCGATAAGCATCTGTGGTGTGTGTGCTATAGGCCGACAGCACAAAGAGATGGGCACAGGCACCAGAGAGAAGGCAACAGAAATCTTGAAAATTATCTACAGGGACCTATGTGGGCCAATGCAGACTCCAACTCATACCGGGGAAAGATACTTGATTACCTTTATCGATGGAGCAAGTGGTAGCGTTAGTATCAGCCTCTTGAAAACAAAAGATGGAGCACTTGCTGCCTTCCAAGGATATCAAGCGCGTGCAGAAAAGGCAAGGCGAATGGAAATCCACTCACTACGCACAGTTGATGGCGGTGTATATATGAGTAAGGAATTTAAGAAATACCTGACAGATTCCGGAATCCAACATATAGTTAGTCCAGCCTATACGCCAACACAAAATGGCCGTGCAGAAAGAATAAATAGGACAATCATGGAAAGTACGCGATATCGCTTAGAAGATTTGAAACTCGGTCGGGAGTTCTGGGGATAGGCAGTACTTACGGCAGGCCATGTCCACAATCGCCTTCCATCACGTTCACATAATAACATCTCCCCTCTTCAACATTGGACCGGCAAGGCGCCTAGTATTGGTCATCTTCGAATCTGTGGGTCCACCGCCTGGGTACATGTCCCCAAATAAAAACGACAAAAGCTTGATCCAAAATCCATGAAGTGTATCTTGGTTGGATACGAGGAGGATGCCGGATCGCGGGTATATAGAGTATATGATCCTGCGAGGAAAAAGTTGCTTCTATCCCGGAACGTAATAATTGATGAGACGCAAGTTGTTGTTACGAATACGCTGGCGTCTGGGCGAGAAATGATGATTGGATGAGAATCCCTAGAACCACACATGAGTGGTGATCAGCCAATTAATGATGGATTGGAACAAGCCGTTGCCAATTGGGCAAAGCATGCGCACTATCCCCCAAGAGCGGTAAGATTGTCTCGGAGGACAATGGGAAAAGGTATAGCCGGGTGCGCGTTAAGCGCGAGGCCATAGCTCTACAACAGTGGGCCCGTGGGCCACCCACCACCCTGAACAGCACCAAGTCCCCGAGAAAACCGGAGATCCCACAGAAACCCCAAATTCCCGAAACACGAGATCCTCAAACCTCTCTACAGCTCGCGTTCTTTGTCCTGTACTACCCGCGTTATTCGTCAAAAACCATCTCCCACAAGTACTCAATAAACAACCATTTCTAAGCACGGATACCATACCTCGTCGAAGAGGGTCTGCACGCGGTGGCAGCACAGGAACAGCCAGTGGGAGAGGGACCACTGGGAGAATCCGGAAGAACACCAGGAATCGGCAAACAACATTTCGATATGGGCACCACTCAGGAAACGAAACAGGCCTGAACGGGAGTGAGGAGTCCCTCACTCTGGAGAGCGAAACTCAGCAGATGGACGAGACCCAATATGGCAGCCCACACGAAGTCGACACACCAGCAGACTCCCCCAGCTATGATATCCAGAGTACCGACTCGGTGCAATCGGAAATATACGTACTCCCTAGACAAACCCGTGCTAATACGGAAAGCTGTTCCATGGCAATCGAAGCCATCAGCCTTGACGACATGCGGGAACTGCTCCGCTCTCACGAGGAAGAGATAGTTAATCAGGTTGTCCTCCGGCTGCAGTCCCAAAACCCAGCAATGACCCCCAATCCCCCACTCGGGCGCGAGATTCCGCCAGCTCACAGAAGGCAGGAGCCACCACCACCTACAACCACTGCGGGAGTTGCCAAATCGAGGACCAGATAGCACAACTCCAGGCTGACACGGCAGCTGGATTGGGAGCAAACACGAACATTAGAGATACCTAGCGGAATCACAAAGGACAATCACGATTGGCGGGATCAATTTTGAGCAGGCGGAGCGTGATGGGAAAGAGAGCGAATATCGGATGAGTAGCTTCTTCAAAGCATGGGCTGCCTATAGTGGGATCCTGGTTAAACTAGCACCATACGGCCTGCAGGAGGAACTAGCCACGGCCTGACTCATGTATACAATAAATCTTTATGAGCTGTTAGAGAAGTTCACCTGGGATGGGGCGAAAGCTTACCATTTCCAATTTCACCGGAAACGGGTTGCAAGTGGGACGAGCATTTACCTCCCAGTCCACTGGCAACATCTCGATAGTGAGCTTATTGCCTCGCAATGCTTTGCACATCCGATCACACATAGCACCTGGCCCCAACAAAACAGCTCCCTACTCTCGTCGAATCTCTGAACTACCCTTTCGCGAAAGCCCATTCCTCCACTCCAACTATAACACTACGGAACGACGAACCAACTTCCCCCCCCAGCCTCGCGCAAGTGGACTATCCTCCTCCGCAGGGGCCACCCAACCAACCAACGCTCAGATGTGCCGTAACTGGAATTATCGAGAGTGTAGGAACACACAATGCCGGTACCAGCATACATGTGCGAACTGCAGTAGCAGCCACAAGGCCACCCAGTGCAGTCAGGGAGGGAGCACATTGACAATACCTGCCCGCAGTGGGTTTCTTAGATGTTAGCCTCTCTACCACCCGCACACAGTGCATTTCTCTCCTCCGTTATTTTCCTTTTTGCATTCCCACATTGATACACACTATTACTATTACTATTATTATTTCGCAATTGCTGTCAAATACTCACTGCTACTCAAGCAACTATAATGAACCCTCCTACGAAGGTCGTTACTTCACCTCTAAGCGAATTCAACTCTTTCATCCCCCTTGTTAGCAAACCAACCGCACGTCCAAATACCTCCATTCACTATGCTGTTTACACAAGACATCGTATCCCCATGCCAGCCGGCCAGCTAAAGTTTAATGGCTGGCAAAACCTTATGATGACATTTCCTGACCCAGTGGTAGTCAGAGCAATTTTGGGAATATGCCAATTTGGAGCGCGGATCGGATATGAAGGACCAGAGTGGCTAACGGGTCCACCATCTATGAGAACCTAACCTCTGCTGTTGTCTGCCCAGAGCTAGTTACATTGGACCTCAAATGTGAGAAAGAAAAGAATTGGCTAGAACATTACAGAGAATTCAGCACCCTGCCCGCTCACTTTACAGCTTCGCCTCTGGGATTGACGGACAAGGCTGATGGGTCGAAACAACGAATACACCACCTTTCATATCCACCAAACAAACCGACCTCCATCAATAGTCAAAGACCAGAACACTATGGCACCATTACGTACAGCTCAATAACGGAAGCAATGGCAGCCATCAGGAAGTTCGGAACTGGCAGCCAGTTAGTGAAGCGCGACTTGGAAAGTGCTTTTCGGCAGATCCCAATCTGACCTATAGATATCCCGCTTCTCAGATTCAAATGGAAGGATCAGTACTACGCAGAGAGATTCCTGCCCTTTGGGCTCCGTACCGCCCCCTACCTGTTCAACTTATTCGCCGAAGCCTTTCACTGGATACTGGCCGATCAGCCTGGAAGGCAACAACTGCCTGCAGACATCATCCACTATCTGGATGACTTCCTAATTATACTCCCAGGCAATGGTGAACCCGAGTCCTATAGCAAAACATTTGCCAACCTGTGTACAGAGGTTGGACTGTCAATCAAAGAAGCCAAAAGCGAGGAAGGAACAATAGCTAGCTTTGCCGGGGTGGAACTCGACACAATAGAAATGGTAATCTGATTACCTACATGGAAGCTCCAGAAGGCACAAAACTTAGTTCAAGCGGCGATCAACCAAGGCTCCCTCTCCCTGGTCGAACTTCAGACACTTACCAGCTACCTCAATTTTGTCGCGATAGTGACGCCTCTCGGAAGAACATTCCTCCGCCGCCTATACAACATGCAGATATAGTTCCCACTCGGGGGAAGACAGCACCGGAGGAGGCTCTCAAGCGAGGCAAAGAAGGACCTGAGGTGGTGGCTAATCGCCCTAGGGAGGGAACCAGAAAGGTCAATCAGAGTAGTCATAAGAGCGACAATTCTCTTGTGGTCGGATTCTGCCAGAACACAAGACCTTGGAGCATTTTATGTCGATAACGGACCAGACAACACAGAAGGAGTAAAGCCCGGGAGGGGCAAAGAACTCACGCGAAAACCACAAACCAATGAAGCATTCTCTATATCACTCCCAAGGTACCTGCGGAAGGCGAATGAACACATGAACACAAAAGAGATACGGGTGGTGGAACAAGCCCTACTATACTGGGGTAACAGATGCCAGTGGCGGGGCACCAAGGTAATCAGGCATATCGACAACCAGGCTGTATTACATGCCCTTCACAACCAGACAATCTGGGGAGCATCCATGAATGTACTTGGCAGATGCCTAATGCTAGCTATGGACTATGACCTTGAGATCCAACCGCGGTAGATTCCAACAAACGAGAATGCCCTAGCAGATGCGCTCTCACGCTTCGACTATGGCAGAATAACTAACCTGGCGCCACAGTTAATCCTCCCCACTTGCAACCTCCTGGATCGTGGGTTCTTGACATACGGCAAACCGGACTATCCCCAATGGCGGCATATTACCTCTGGAGGGGGCTCGCACCAGCAACAAGGCAGAATTACAACACACCCAGAACTCAGTTCACTCTGTTCTGCAACCTATCGGGCTACCGCCATGAGAATGGCACCTGCTTCCCTGCTAAGGTGCCATGGTTAATTGAATGGCTATGCTCATTAGCAGGAACAATTAAGGTAAAAACAATGAAGCTCTACCTGTGCGGGTTAAAGTCCTACCAGGTCGACTTGGGAATCGACTCTATGGCATTTGCTGACCCCAGGTTAGAAAGAACTCCGCAGGGGATAAAGCGTGATCATAACTAGTGTTCGTTACGGGGCGGGGCGGGGCGGGTTTTCACTCGCCAGACCCCGCCCTTATACGGGGCCGGGGGGAGTATTTTTAGGGTAATTCCCGCCCTGTCCCCGTCCGGGGCCCACCCGCATTCATTCCCTGGACGGGGCCCTGTTTGTTACCACCTATTTTAAACAGGGACCCTTCTGGGGTATGGGTGGGGCGGGGGCCTGAGCGGGGACCGGGGCAGGGAATGCCGAAAAAGAGACCCCGCCCCAGGCCGTTGAGTGGGGCGGGGCGGGGAAAAGGGCCGGGGGCCCGCATTTTTCGGTGCCCTGTCCGCCCCGTAACGAACTCTAATCATAACCAACCCGACCGCCAGAAAAGAACAGCATTGACTCGTCGCGACCTCCTTATCACCATAAACCACCTCGGCGGTGCTAGCTACGATGACATAGTTTTACAGGCTTCGTTTACACTAGCATTCGCTGGCTTTCTCCGGGTCGGAGAATTCACCTATCGCCAGATCGACCAGGAATTGGGGTTCGCGTTCCAGAATTGGTTCCTTACCAAGAGTAGTATCAGCCTTTCGGATAGCAGAAGGTACATTGAACTTAGCCTTCCTGCATCCAAAACGGACCCATTCAGACATTGTATTCAGCTGATAATTGCAGCCTGCGATGACCAAGGATGCCCAGTGGCAGCAATGAGACGACTAATGCACATGGATACACACCGCCCCCCAGGCGCCTTCCTTTTCTGCATCGGCCGACGTGGACAGTACACATTTACACGGGAATATGTGGTTCAAAAATTGCAAGAGCTAGCCATAAGGGGCGGACTTGGCGGGGGAACGTGGAATGAACATAGCTTCAGAAGAGGAGCTGCTACGTGGGCTGCTGAGGTAGCGATCGCAGAGAGACAGATTCAGGCACTAGGGCGATGGAGGTCTGAGGCATATAAAACATATATCGAATATTCAAAGGAGGAACGTATAGCCCTCTCCCACCATTTTCAGCACCCCAGAGCAGCCCACCTCTAACTTGGAATACTCGCCTGCCTGAACTTGGATTACGGATATTGGACACCGAAACGGCAAGCCAATCTAGGCAGGATACGGCCCGGACTACTTGCCTGAATCCTGACATATCGGTTCCAACCATCACTCGCGACAAGGGCAGCAGCCACTTCACCAATGCCTCCCTCAGTGGAATCACATGACCAAGATGAGATTAGAAGGGCGGAGCTTTACTGGGTGTTTGTCGGGCAACATGGGAGTTAGATTGTTTTTCGTTTCCTTGTCTTTCATGATAGCAAGTAGTTATGCATATGTTTTCAGCTTTGAAGAATTGGGTGCAAATGATACCGATGGCTATCAGCAGCTCGACAGAATTACCCCAGAGCCAGATGATGAGCGAATGTTTCCTCAAACAAACATCGCTGATAGGATTGTAGTACGTCCTCGACAGTTGGTCTCTGGAAGTCTCTGTGACAAAAATCGACCTCGACAAGGAACCCCAATAGCAGCAAGCCGGGAAGGACTGGAAGGAGACTTACGCATATCACAAAGAAACCAGAAACCTCCAGAACTATTCCCAGCGCGTGCACACTATGGACTGATGGCAAGACGGGACGAAGAAGAGCCAGAAATGTTAACCGATGCCGTGAACAGCGAAGAACGAGGCCACTGGCGAGAGGCTTGGGAGTCCGAACTTACCTCTCTAGCCAAGAACAATACTTGGGTAATCGAGCATCTCCCTGAAGGCCGCACAGCAATTGGTTGTCGCTGGCTGTTCAAGAGAAAAGATGATTCGCGCTACAAAGCACGTCTTGTGGTGAAAGGAGATTGTCAAATATTAGGAATTGACTATGCGGAAACCTTTGCCCCGGTGCCCAAGTTTACTACCATTCACCTCCTACTTGCCTTGAGTTGTGAGAACGACTAGGAGGTTGTAGGAATGGACGTAAAGACAGCATTCCTCAATAGCGAACTTGAGGAGCGTGTATATATGGCTATTCCCAAAGGGGTATCTGTTCCCGGTAATTCAGATCAGCAACAATACAGACCACAGATGGTTTGCCGCTTGCTGAAGTCTATATATGGACTTAAAGAATCACCACGTACATCGTACGGACGAATCTATAGCTTCTTTTCGTCGTACAACTTTATTCGAAGTGAGTCGGACCATAGTTTATTCATCAACTATCAGAAAAGGATTATTCTACTACTGTATGTCGATGATTTGGTTCTCGCTGCCCCCACCACCGATTTGATCAACTGGATTCGTGAGAAACTGCATCAAGAGTTTGCCATGACCGACCTGGGACCCCTCCATTCATTCCTGGGACTAGAAATATACCCCAACCATCCCCTAAGCACCCTACACCTCTCGCAGACAAAATATATTAGCAAGATCTTAGCCGAACATCGGATGCTATCGTGTAACCCTTCACATATGCCAGCTGATGTCCATATTCATCTCACAAAGAGCAATCCGGAATTTGAGGCCATGGCAGCTGACAAACAAGTCTACCAATTGGCGGTTGGCTCACTCATGTATGCTATGCTGGGGACTCGCCCAGACCTTTCCTATCCGGTCGCGAAGGTCAGTCAGTATAGTACGAATCCAAGCCCAACCCATTGGACGGCTGTCAAGAGAATTTTCAAATACTTGGCTGGGACTGCACATCGCGGACCCTACTATAGGAGTACAGGAATGGGTGGAGGGTATACGGATGCTGACTGGGGTTCAAGAGAGGACCGAAAGTCGATCGGTGGTTATGCATTCTTATTGAATGGGGCAGCAATTTCTTGGAATTCTAAGAAACAGGCCACTGTTGCGTTATCCTCGACTGAAGGAGAATATATGGCTTTAACACAGGCTGTTAAAGAATCACTATGGCTACAGGCTATACTATATGACTTGGGCGCACAGAAGCATTTCAAGGAGATGGGGAACATCGCGATTGACAACCAAGGAGCCATGGCATTGGCAAGAAACCCGGAGTTTCATGCACGCACGAAGCACATAGACATTCCGTATTACTTTGTCCGTGAGCATATCGACAAAGGAGACGTTGGACTCACCTACTGCCATACGAGTGAAATGACCTTGACAGCTGATATTTTTACGAATGTACTGCCACAACCAGCTTTTACGAAGCACAACTTAGGCTTAGGACTTATTGACCTATCAGTGTCAATTCTCGAAGGGGATGATGCGAGCACCGGTGAGGGAAAGTATTGTTAAAATCACCGGTACTCACTCCGCAGTTGGATCATTCACCGTTCATTCCTCTTTCCGGAAAGCTATGCGAGATGTGGGGCCGAACCGGCAGCAAGGCCGTGAAGTAAAGTGGTGAAGAACAGCGGTGAGGGATAGCGGTGAAGAACTCACCGCTCTATGAGAATGGTCTCAGAAGATATCTCAATGGCGTGATTGTATTATGTGGACTCCTGAAAGAGCCACCTATCTGTTTTGTATTTAAAGTGTTTAGAACACCGGTAGTTGTAAGTAGGACAGGTCACCGAAAATATACTCTATCCCCGATATCTTTTTCCCTATTGATTCGCTTCTTTGTACTTCTTCATCAGGCGAGTTGGTTCGTCTCATATCGCAATCTCACAACTTTAATAAGGGGTGCATCAGCTGGTGGCTTATCTGCGAAAATTGCGGCTGAACAGATCACTCAGCGCTAAAGAAGTTCTCTCGTTCACTAAGTGATTCACTAACTGCACAGAGAAGAGCATTTATAAAGCAGAAAAGTGCTCCTATCCTTCCATTGATCAGAACACCCAGCCTTTCTTCTCAATGTAAGTTCCCTTTCTTCTCAATGCATTTTTTTCGCTTAGATCAGCAGGTTCGCACGGGTGCGAACTTGCTTACATATTAGTTTTCGCCGCCTCAGACAGAGGCCAGAAGGACTGGTCGGGGACTAATCCAGACCAGTCGTGACCACATATTTTAGTCAAGTCCGGTCTCGGACATCCATTCAGACTGACCAAGTGGTCCTACCTCTGAGACTTGGCCGGTCGGACCATTGAGAACCCTGGTGGGGCCCACCGTCCTCCCCGTCCTACGGCCATTAGCCCCCGGCAAAATTCTGTCCTGGACTGGACGGACGGACTGCCCCGTTGCGAACACTGCCTCCAACTCTCTGTCGTTCAAGACGGTGCGACGAGTTCCCTTGCTTGCCATCCTCCCGGGGGGGCCGGAGACCTGTGTCGTTTAGCTAGTGCATCGAAAGCGCAGTGGCTAACTGAATGGATTCAGGAGGCTGCCTAGGCGCACGGAGGTTATCCGTTGTATAGGGCGGCCGAACAATATGGCCGGGCTGACTAGATGGGGTTCATCCGCGAGGGACTTTCCGACCAACAGGTTTCTTCATCCTATTACAACTGTAGGCTGCGCTGTTTGCAAAAGAGGATAACCTGCAGACAAACCGGGTGAAATTCTCTATATATTTCCTATGTATATTCAACACACTACCATGTATTCTTTTACTTAGTTTGTGTTTCGGCTCCGCCTGTCCACCGCTTACATTACTACAGCTAAGATATATATTATTGTGTTTTATTGTTTATTTCAGGATAATATCTCGGGATTTAACATCTGCTTTCCAGTCAGGTGTTTAGGATTTTACAGTTGTTTATGCATCTCTTATGCACCATTCTTGGTCATGATATTTATAATAATCACTTCACACGCTTTTGTTTTCACGCACATTATTTGGGATTTACTTGCCTGGATTTCAGGGTCAAACATGTTCGCACTTATGTTTCTTACATTGTTTTCCCTATATTTCTCTTGCGCATATGGACGCGCACTTTTCTATAAATAAGGCGCTACCGCCCACCTGGCTTAGAAGAATTAAGAACCGGAACTCCTACCAATCCCTTCTGCACCTCCTCGCTAAGCATGCCTCGCAACCCCCCTCGTACTTGCGAAGTATTATCCACATAGAATAGATTGTGCCGCATTCACATATTGAACAAAACCTAGCCTGGACACAAATGCTGACTTTGACTGCTAATCCAAACACGCTTGTATTACACTTTTATTACACTTGTATTGGTTAAACCATCAGAGATAACCCGTGCAGCAAATAAAATCTTTAGCTGTATGTGATATTTCTTCTCTCTCACACAATCAACAATTCTAGCTACATGTTAGAAATGCGCATCCAGTGGGAGTGTGCACAGACTTACCTTGGTCTTTGCCCAGTGGATTGAAACAAAAAAAAAAAGCCCCCTTACAAATGAAACAAACTTGCCCAAATCAACAAGACACTAAGTCACCTCAGGAAGAAATACCACAATGATAGTGGTTCCGACTCCCTTGTTACCAACGATAGGAAACCAGAGGGCAAAGTGACGGTTGAATGGGAAGGTTGAGTCAATGTAGGCAGAAAGCAATAGTTTAACAACGATGCGGAGAACGGTTTGGAGTTGGAACGGAGGAGAGACAAATGGTGCACCCACGGTAGGCAAGAAGTGCAGGTTATATAGGGGCAACTTGAGGTAGAGGGATGGAAGGGTACTTATAGAAGAACTTGGACAGCCAAAGCAGCCGTGGAGAATAAAGTATTATAAAACAAGTAAAAGTGTGTGTGTACAGTAGATAGGAATAGCGGGAAAGATGGGAACAGTAAGACTGGCGGAATAATGGCCGGCGAGCTCTGATTCGGCTGTACATTAGTCAATTTAGAAAGGCTCTTCCCATGTAGCGTCATGAGTTTGACGAGATTGAACTTCCTTGCAACATATTTACGCAATCTTGGTCCTCGGGATACCACTAGTTTTGCGCTAGTTTTGCGCTGGATAATTCGCAAAATCTGGCAGATTATATTCCACCCCATCCTCCCCTCATACGATCAATAGCATAAATACAACCATGACTCTCTCCCAGAGGGGAGAGAACCGACGGACTAACGCTTGTTATGGCTGCTGCGGGGATTTTGTGCTGCGTTGCTTACGGAAAGGGTTTTTGCGAGATACTGTTGTGATGTATGTATGATAGGTGAAGGAAGGAAGGAAGGAAGGAAGGAAGGGTTGGTTAAAAATGTGCATTGACAACAGTGTCTCTATCATATAATTCGCTGTAATTTCTTAAAGTATCAAACTTACGCTTTTTGAACTTAATTCCGACGGGTAAGGGTCGCGGACGGTGAGATTCGTGGTTTAGAAAGGATGTCAAGTTTTTTTTCTTTCTTGCCTTTTTTCACCGGATTTGGTGTAGAAAATGGCCCTGGCTGAAGTATTTTTGGGTTGTGGTTTGCTCTACGTATCATACATACGTGAGACCGAGTGAAGGTTCAGCGAAGCGGGTGCAAAACCTCCCTAATTGGGGTATTCTGTTTCGGACTTAGCGGGTTTGTGTAATTTTTGCCGTCGAAATAATGTCAACCACCGGGAAGTTCTTATTTTCTGGGCCGTATATCGATCGTATGTGAGCGCTAAAGAGAAGAATAAAGTTTATGAGAGACAGACAATGTTCGGTGACTTCTATTCCAACAATTGAGCGTGAAGAGAACTTCTTAAGTACAACTCATAGTGACTACAGGATCATACGATTTCCTTCTCTTCTCACGCCATTGTCTTACCCCTCATTCCCCTCTTTGCTTCCCCGCTTTGCTATATCTACTACCCAGCTCTGCCACATATGTTACCCCGCTCTGCTACGTGTCCTACCCCACTTTGCACATGATTCACCGACTTCCAGACCGAGCGGTCAATTCTCCGTATTTCTTCTAACATCTTCTTTCTTCTGGCGTGGGGGTTGAGTGCGGTGAGAAATCCAAGGTGAGCGCCGGTGATTCACAATACCACCCCTCACCGGGGCTCCCATCTCTTAACTCTTGTTCGTGAAGGGTTTCCGTATATAGTTCGCTTGTATTGTTGCCACCGATATCTGTGTTTTGCAGAAGGAAGGCACTGTGATCCACAAGTCCCAAGTCGACCGCGTGTTTAATAAAAGTGGGCTGAGGTAGGGGTTTAGTAAAAATGTCGGCTGTCATATCTGTGGTAGGGCAGTAGTGGAGCCCGATAGTTTGATCAGCCACATGTTCCCATAGAAAGTGATACTGTATATCAATATGTTTTGTATGGGCATGAAATTCGGCATTCCGCGCCAAAGCGATCGCTCCTTGATTGTCGACATTGATGTTTCTCATCTCGTCCGCATGCCTGATTGCCCCAAGGTCCCCCAGAATGGCCTGCAACCAGATAGATTCCTTAACCGCTTGTGTTAAGGACATATATTCAGCTTCCGTAGATGATAATGCCACCGTACTTTGTTTCTTGCTGTTCCAGGAGATCGCCGCTCCATTCAACAGAAACGCGTAACCTCCAATAGATCTCCTGTCGTCCCCAGACCCCCAATCTGCATCGGTATATCCGGTTCCCCTTCCTTGTCTCCCATACCATAATCCCTGGCTTGGCGTACCAGCAAGATACCAAAAAATGCTCTTTACAGCTGTCCAGTGGCTAGGGCGAGGATTAATGCTGTATTGGCTGACCTTCGAAACCGCATAGGCAATGTCCGGCCTTGTACCCAACATTGCGTACATCAAGGAGCCAACTGCAGACTGGTATCTCCTGCGTTCGTATGGTGTCGCCTCG
>Ga0307509_10008555_pt1 | contig 13007 bp, 16 predicted proteins | sample 10_EM_MG_FD_202245 | JGI IMG/M metagenome (GOLD analysis project Ga0307509, IMG submission 202245) | Populus trichocarpa ectomycorrhiza microbial communities from riparian zone in the Pacific Northwest, United States - 10_EM | ecosystem: Host-associated > Plants > Roots > Unclassified | place...
TGACTCCGGTTGTTGTCATAACAGTTAGCCACTGGTATGACTTCGATAGGAAGAGTTTTTCCACCTGCGGTTGTATTGGAGATGCATTGCAGAAACTCATATCCTATTGACGGAGTTAAGTGTTCCCGAGTTGGTCCGACACTTCCAGCAGGATAATTCCTGATGGAGGGTAGACCTCGGACAAACCCTGAGCAGGACAGGGTGCTCGCACAAGGTCGGAGTAGTGGTGAATGTCAAAAGGCTTAAATCTGATATCTACTTAAGTTTAAGCGTTTGGCATTCTACTTCGATAACCAACTTTTCCTCAAGAGAACTAATTGAGTGAAGCTTTCAGCTTAACGATATTAAGTTTAACCGTTCTGATTCTTCGTGAATTATTTACTCTATCTTTATCTTCTACTTTGAGTTTTGGTGCGGTCGCAACCTTAGAGTTCACCTCTCTATAGGGTGCCCCCGTTACACTAAGAGCCCATAGAATGTGAGGCAATCGACCTCTAAGTTCTAGGATGACTTTGCCGGTGAAGGTAGGGTAGCTTGGGTTCCTCAGTAGGGTAACTGGGACCTATGGGCATAATGACCAAATTCCCAAGGTAGGGTAACTTTGCCCTCTTATGCCTTTAACCATTCAGGAAGTCCTCTAGGCGACCACAGAAGTCGTCTCGGAGGTCCGTGTAACATTCCCATAATTCTCTTGCCCTTATGCGAATGTTCTCCCGAAAGGTTACCCTGTCTAGTAGAGTACCTCAAGGTTACTCAACAATTCCCTAGGCCTTATCCTAGGTTTACCAGCTATTTGTATAAAGTATACGAGACCATACCACCTCTGATTACCTCTTGGTATACCATTTGGGCTAAGGTGATAGTGATTGTAGCTACCTATCGTAGGGTCGTTACAATGAGCTTGCTCTAGGGGATAGAGTCATACCTCCTCTACCCTCCCCTCCCTTTAGGTTCACCCCTTTGGGCTTTCTTCTCTCTGGGTTGATGGATTTCGTCTTCTTTTGATGATGTTTCCTCTTCCTACCCTGCTTTTGCTCTGCCTCCCTTTGAGCACTTGCACGGTTCGCAACACTCTTCTCAACGCCCATTTTACAGACGGCCGGGAACACTGTTTGCAATAAGAGAAAACACTTCAACAGGCCACGGTCCATTTCTCTGTTCTCTCTTTTCTTTCAGAGGCTGCCTAGTCCAGACACGAACACGGTTACCGATAGTTTCCACGGCATAGAGTTGGGTCTACCCCTCCTTCTCCTCTTCTCCTTCGGGTCGGATCAGCTGGCACCCTACTGCTTCTACACCCTGGGCCTCTGTTCCCTTCTGATCTCTGGGCTTGGGTGATTGTCATGGCTGTATGCATAGCTTTTGCCTATGTCTGGAATAGGGGTTTCATGCCTGCCGCCTCTGTTGCCTCAGGGGGGACATGCGCTCCCTCCCGGTCTCGTTTCCGGTGGGCATATGGTTGCTACTTCGCCCTGCCACACACTTCTGTTTGTGTTGGTTTCAGTTACCGATCTTTCTCTTGGTAGTCTTATCTGCCCTTTGGTCTGGGACGTAAGTGCCGCAGGTAAATCTACCTCTTTGGGTATGGATCTATGGCCTACGGCATTGTCCTGCTGGCTGCTTGGCCTCTCCCCTGCTGCGGCAGAATGGCGTCAGTTGTTGGGCTGTCAGCGGGTTGCTTAAGGGTTTGGCTGGGACTTTTCTTCCCTGAGTTTGTTGAGGTTTCTGTACTTTCCTTTGTTGTTCACTGTTGCGGTAAGGGCTTTTCTTCTAGACTGCACATCTGTGGAGGTTTTGTTGGTTCGTTGTATTCAGGCCTGTATGCTCTTCTGTCATTTCTACCCATAGTCCCGGGCGCTTTGGTGTCGGGCAGGGTCAGGGGGTTTTAGCACAAGGGATGCGGGATGGACTGTAGGTTGAGGTTTTTCCTATCTTAGAGCAATCTGCATACGTGAGTTTGTACCTTAAACAATACTGAAATGTTGGAAGAAAAAGAAAAAAAAGAGAAAGAAAAACAAGGTACAAACACCGCCATCCTCCGTCTCCTCTACACACCTGACGATTGAAATCTCAACACCACGAGATTATCACCACTTTTCCCAACTCCACCCCCCACTATGGGTTCGCCCTACATCAGCAAAAATACTAGCCTGCGTCCTGTGCGTCCTATGCGTCAGATGCACCTGACACACAGAACGTCAATCGCGAATCAGGACGCACTGGTCGCACACCTAACACCCAGGACTCACCAGGCGCACACCTATCGCTCAGGACACAACCAGACGCAGCACCTAATCCTCAGGATGCAACCAGACGCAGCACCTAATCCTCAGGACGCAACCTGACGCAGCACCTAATCCTCAGAACGCAACCAGACGCAGTACCTACTCTTCCTGAGATAACTGAAATAAGCAACGGGTCCCCCCTTTACCTGTTTCTGACCTTGGTCCCTCAGGTCACAATATATTTCATATCATGAAAAACTATTAAATTTACTACTAATAGTCTTCTATTCTTCTAATATACAGCTCATTAGACCCCCCTCTTTGCACCCCTTCCCCCCTCTTGCCTCCTCCGGGACCATAAACCTCCATGGAAAATTGGCACCTCAGAACCCTCTTTATACCGGCATGTAGCTGGCGTCGAGCCCAATGATGCCCAAGTGACAGATTCAAAATCGGTTGAGCGGTTGTGGAGGAAACAGCCATCGAGTTCAGGATTGTTAGAGACAAAAGACCACTCTCAGAAGGGTGACGAACTCCATGAATACTGATGCCCTAGAGACGTACCTTATACCGGCGTGTAGCTGGCGTCATGTCCAATGACGTCCAGGTAACAGAATCAAAATTGGTTAAGCGGATGTGGAGGAAACAGCCATCGAGCTCAGGATTGTTAGACACAAAAGACCACTCTCAGAAGGGTGGCGAACTCCATGAATACTGATGCGCAAGAGACGTACCTTATACCGTCGTGTAGCTGGCGTCGAGCCCAACGACGCTCTGTCTTTAGATCTGGAATTGGGCAAGCGGTTGTGGAGGAATCTGCTATCGAGTCCTGGGATCGCCAGCATCCCCTCTCAGCCTTCCAGAAACCCCCCCCCAGAGTAGATAGCGATTTCATGAGTATTGAAGCGATAGCGACGCCCTTTATACCGGCGTGTAGCTGGCATCGAGCCTAATGACGTCCAAGTAACGGATCCAAAATCGGCTCACTGGTTGTGGAGGAATCTGCCACCAAGCTCTGGGATCACCAGCATCCCCTCTTAGCCTGCCCAGGACCCCCCCCCAGAGTAGATAGCGATTTCATGAGTATTGATGCGACAGTGACGTTCTCTATACCGGCGTGTAGCTGGCACCGGGTCCAACGACGTCCTGCCTTCAGATCTGGAATCGCCGAAGCGGTTGTGGAGGAATCTGACATCGAGTTCTGGGATCGCCAGCACCACCCCTTCTGCCTTCCCAAGACCCCCTGCAGAGTAAATAGTAACTGCATGAGTATTGATGCGATAGAGACGTACCTTATACCGGCGTATAGCTGGCGCTGAGACCAACGACGCCGTGCCTTTAGATCTGGAATCGGCCAACCAGGTGTGGAGGAATCTGCGATCCAGTTCTGGGCTCGCCAGCATCCCCTCTCAGCCTTCCCAGGACCCCCCTCCAGACTATGTAGCGATTTCATGAGTATTGATGCGACAGCAACATCCCTTATACCGGCGTGTAGCTGGGGTCGAGCCCAATGACGTCCAGGTAACAGATCCAAAATCGTTCGAGCTGTTGTTGAGGAATCTGCCATCGAGTCCTGGGATCGCCAGCATCCCCTCTCAGCCTTCCCAAAACCCCCCACAGAGTAGATAGCGATTTCATGAGTATTGATACGACAGCAACGTCCTTTATACCGGCGTGTAGCTGGCGTCGAGCCCAATGACGTCCAAGTGACGGATCGAAAGTTGGCTTACTGGTCATGGAGGAATCTGCCATCGAGTTCTGGGATCGCCAGCATCCCCTCTCAGCCTTCCCAAGACCCCCCCCCCAGAGTAGATAGCGATTTCATGGGCATTAATGTGACAGGGACGTATCTTATACCGGCGTGTAGCTAGCGTCGAGCCCAGCGACGTCCAGGTAACGGATTCAGAATCGGTTAACTGGTCGTGGAGGGATCTGCCATCCAGTTGAGAATTAGTAGAGACAAAAGACCACTATCAGAAGTGTGGGCGATCTCCATGAGTATTAATGCGACAGGGACGTACCTTATACCGGCGTGAAGCTGGCGTCAGGCTCAACTACGTCCAAGTGACCGATTCACAATCGGCTTAGCGGTTGTAGAGGAATCTGTCATCGAGTTCTGGGATCGCCAGCATCCCCTCTCAGCCTTCCCAAAACCCCCCCCCCCCCCAGAGTACATAGCGATTTCATGAGTATTCATGCCACAGGGACGTACCTTATACCCTCGTGTAGCTGGCGCCGAGTCCATCAACCGCTCAGTGTCAGATTTAGGATTGGATGTGTAGTTGTAGAGGAGTATTATGTAGGATGCCCGGGAATATGGATGTTGATGGTGATGATGAGGGAACAGTTTGTCGGGTCGAGTATGAGGCTAAGTGCCGGGAAACCATGATGAACTATGCCAAGAAATACTCAGGGGTACCCCTGAGGCGAGCATCTCTCAGTGGTAAATCATAATGAGCAATGGTTTTGAGGGATGAGTCTGGATGCACAGGAGGCAGAGTGGCTTTGTCTTATATGTCAGGACGGAATGTCATGTATTAGTTTCGCTCCAGATGCATGGAATTTGAGCGGGCGTTGCCAGGGAACTCAGGACGCACAGGACGCAGGGGACACAACTCAGGAAACACAGGATGCACGGGACGCAAAGGACACAACTCAGGACTTACAGGACGCAGGGGACACAGATTCAACGTCGCCTGAGTCAGGACGCAACAGCGCAGTATCTGACGCAGGGTAATCTTTTGCTGATGTAGGGGGTGGAGTGCATCTCCCCTCATCTACTCCCGCCCTTAGGCTTATCCCTTTGGGCTTTCTTCTCCCTGGGTTGATGGATTTCGTCTCCTTTTGATGATGTTTCCTCTTCCCATACAGCGTTTGCTTTGAGCCTCGCTTTGAGCATCCGCACGGTTGGCAACACTTTTCTCATCGCCTAGGTTACAGACAGCCGGGTACACAGTTTGAAGTTTGAGAAAACATTTCAACAGGCCACGGTCGATTTCTCTACTCTCTTTCTCTTTAAGAGCCTGCCTAGTCCAGACATGAACGCGTCTCCGATAGTTTCTACGGCACAGGGTTGGGTCTACCCCTCTTTCTCCTCCTCCTCTTACGGTCGGATCGGCTGGCACCCAACTGCTTCTCCACCTTTTTGGCTGGTACCCCCCACTACCTCACTGGTATCCATAACTACTTCTTAAACCATTCGGACTATGACCACACTCCATCACGGCTTGCCTCTGGGAGGATGGTATTGCACTATCTCCTTCTTCTTTTCGAGTATTGTGCTGATACAGTTGGCCCGTTCGGCCTCCCCAGGACTTCGATTATGCCGAGCCTGGCCACCCCATGCTGATTGTATAGGAACCTCTCAAGTGGTTGCTGCTTTGTTTGATTTTTGTTTTTTCTTTTTGTCCGGATGAGTGTGCCATGAGTTTTCCTGACTCTTCCTGCTTGTTCTTTGATTTAATTCCTTTTTTTCTATCTTCTTTGCTAGTCAAGGGTTTCTTGATGGGGGCGAGATGTGTGGTTGGTTCCACACCAGTGGGGCTTGGAGGGTTGGCTTTTTCCCAGGGGTATTGGAGGTTTTTTTATGCCATAGCGTGAGCTGCATGCAAGATTTTGTACCTTAAAACAATAATCATATGATTCAAAAAAGAAAGAAGAAAAAAGAAAAAAGAGAAAAAAAGAGGTACAAAAACAGCCTTCAGCTTTAACGCTATGGCCAACAAAAACCGTATCCTCCTCACCCCACGAAACATCCAAACCCCCAAGTCCCTCTTGTGTGAGACCAACCACACATCTTGCCTATCGCCCAAACAAATCCAACGAATATACACGTACACCCGAAGGAAGTAGAAAGGAAAGAAACAAGCAGGAAGGAGAGGAGAACTCTTAGTGACATTTACAAAAACCATAAAAGTGAATAAAGGGAATGTATAAACCCCTAACAAAGGAAAATTACGTCTGATAAGTGACGTGTATCAGCCTGAGCTAGGAAATGAAAGTATCTACCTGCGCACCGGAGCGGTACCGGGAAACGAAGCGATGCCCGATGGCACGATGGGAAAGCAGGCGGAGGAGACTCTGTTGAGGGGTCCCCGGTGGGTGTGCCAAAACGGGATTAGCGACGGCCAGGAGGACAGGCGTAACCGAAGCAGGTTTTTATATAGCGACCGAAGGTCGACCGCAGAAAGGGGGCAGTAAGGTGCCAGCTGGGGAGGTGGGAAGAGGGGGAGGTAGGAAGAGGGTGAGTGGGTGTAGCTGTAACTAGGCAATGGGACGAAGAGCAAGAAGGTAGAGGGAGGAGGATGGGAGGAGGAAGGACTTCCTGACACTTGAGACAACAGACTAGAGTAACCACAGCCGATGCTTTTCCGAATGCGAAACAAAGATGAGGTGGTGAAGTTACTAACCGAAGTGTTCCCGACAGGACCACATAACCGAGACGGAAAGGTACTTCGCAAAGGGCTTGGAAAGCTCAGTGCCGACCATGAGCGAAGATGACGGAATACCGACTGTGTAAAACCTAAGCGAGGTGCAAAGGAAGTGCAGGGTAAGGGGGGAGAAATGGTCTTCATGAGTGGGAGTCAACGATGAACAGGAACAAGAACCCCGTGGAGGAGGGGGTAGACCCCTATGCGACAGGAGAGGTGGTAGCATCACTCCCCTAGGCAAGAGCCATCAAGGGGGAGGAGAGGGGGAGGTGGTGGATCCCACAATGATTGCCCTGGTGTTGAGATTTCAATCACCGGAGTTGTAGGGGAGATGGTTCGTGGTCTAACCACTGTGACTTTTTTCTTTTTTTCTTTTTTTCTTTTTTTTTCCTGAACCATATGCATTTGTCTAAGGTACAAAGACAGCATTCAGCTTTAACGCTATGGCCAACAAAACCCGTATCCTCCTCACCCCAGGAAAAATCCAAACCCCCAAGTCCCTCTGGTATGAGACCAACCGCACATCTCGCCCATTGCCCAACCAAATCCTACAAACATACACGTACTTCCAAAGGATGTAGAAAGGGAAGAAGCAAGCAGGAAAGAGAGGAGAACCCTTAGTGACATCTACTACGAAAGTATAAAAACATAAGGAATGAATGAACCCCTGACAAAGGAAAATTACGTCTGATAAGTGACGTGTATTAGCCTGAGCTAGGAAGTGAGAGTATAGACCCGCACACCGGAGCGATGCCGGGGGATGAAGTGGTGCCCGATGGCAGGATGGAAAGGTGGATGGAGGTGACTCTGATAAGGGGTCGCCGGAGGGTGTGCCAAAGCGGCATTAGCGACGGCCAAAAGGACGGGCATGACCGAGGCGGGGTTTTCGTATAGCGACCGAAGATCGACTGCGGAAAAGGGAGCAGTAATGTGCCAGCTGAGGAGGTGGAGAGAGGGGAAAGGGTGTAGCTGTAACTGAGCAACGGGATGAAGACCAAGAGGATGATGGAGGAAGGATGGGAAGGGGAAGGCAATTCAAACGCTTGAGACGACCAACTAGTGTCACCGCGGCCGATGCTTTTCCAAATGCGAAACGAAGACGAGATGCTGAAGTTACTAACCGAAGTGTTCCCCGACAGGACCAAGTAGCCGAGACGGAATAGTACTTCGCAAAGGGCTTGCAGAGCTCAGCGGCGACCGTGAACGAAGAAAGCGAAATGCCGACCGTGCAAAACCTAAGCGAGGTGCAAAGGAAGTGCGGGGTAAGGGGGAAGAACCGAACTTCATGAGCGGGAGTCAACGATTAATGGGAACAAGAACCCCGTGGTGGAAGGGCAAGGCCCCAAAGGGAGAGGAGGGATGATAGCATCACTCCCCTAGGCAAAAGCCATCAAGGGGGAGGAGAGTGGGTGGTGGTGGATCCTACGATGATTTCCCTGGTGTTGAGATTTCAATCGCCGGAGGTGTAGGGGAGATGGTTCGTGGTCTAACTACTGTGACCAAGTCTCGCTTATATTGACTCTTCACACCAACAACCCTAACCCTTGTGACTCATAACTCGAGTCATGCGGTCCTATGACTCATCACGAGTCATGCCCGAAATCCCTCAAATGACTCCTATGAGTTACTGGGCAACATACCGTAAACCAATTAAATCACATAATTCACGTCAGGTGCGCAAAGCGCATCACCTGAGTGAAACTCGTGACTCTTAATATGAGTCACTCGCGAAAGTCATTACATCATTATGACCCACAATCATGAGTTATAGAAACATCAACCAATCATAATAAATAAATGACATGCAAGTGCGAGTCATGTGAGAACTATCAGTCAACTGACTACATAGCATGAAACATAAACATACCTTATGACTAATAACTATTAGTCATCTGAAATCTGCCTTACTTAGTCACGATTTATGACAGAGGGTATTTTTACAATTAGGTACTCTTATAACCACAGACCCTGATAGCTGATTCCTCCACAGCCGCTTGACCGATACCGGATCTGAAGATAGGGTATTGCTGGGCTCAACGTAAGCTACACACCAGTGTAAGATACATCTCCATCGCATCAATACTCATGAAATCTCAGCCTACTCTGAAGGTAGTCCTAAGAAAGCTGAGCAGGGTACTCTGGCCATCTCAGAACCCGATAGCTGATTCCTCCACAACTGGTTGACAGATCCCAGATCTGAAGACTGGTTCTTGCTGGGCTTGACGCCAGCTACAGGCCAGTATAGAGTACATCTCTGCCACATCAATACTCATGAAATGACTGTCTACTGTGACGAAGAAGCTTCCCATAGAGGTAGTCTGTCTTGTTCATGCCATCTTTGTATATAGGGCCTCTGTGTATATTAGAGCTTAGCTGTAGAATAATTATATATAAGATTATGAACTACTATCTTGCAATGGATTGTATTGTGATGCAGGTCAGGATCAGGTAAAGGGGGGTCCCCTCACTTAATTCAGAAAGATATTCTTGTGCATCCAGGTGGCAACTGAATTTAAGGGGTACATCTGCTTTCGTCCAGACACACTGTCAGCTAGGCCCTGTGTCTAGATTCCAGATTAATGTTTTGAGCATCCTGTGCATCAGACGCTTAGGACGCTCTGGATGTATTTAAGAATTTTTGCTGATATACTCTAGTTGTATGCTCACCAAAGACACTCTCATTGGAGCCCTTCTCATAAGACCATATATATTGAGGCCAAATCAGAAGCCAGAATCCATAAGTAATAGATTATCATCTTGCTGAACCTATGACTGTTTATCTCTTATTGGTTGAGTTTGCCAAAAACCAGATAGAAGAGTGCTTTAAGCTAGAGGTCAGTTGATGGGGCGATAAGTTTTCAGAGTCAAACTGTGTTTGCCCATTCTGAGAGGATTGGATTCAGTTTGTAGATACTTTGTTAGTATGAGAGTTAGATGTAGCCTGTGAATACTCAGATGCAGTATATAAATATTAAAGTGAGGTCCACACTTTAGAACAATTATCAAGCACTGGAGAAGAGATCTTATCAGCTATAATGAATTGAAAACTACCAATAGTTCAGTATATACTTTAAACTATATAAACTATATCTTATGTATTTTATAAATTTGAGAACCTTTCTTCTAGGTTGGCGGAGAATGTGATTCTTCAAAACTGTCAATTGTGATAATAAGATAATAGGTTAGAAAATGCACGATATTACTTGTAATTATTAAGTCTTGCTTTAAACTTACTACATTTTTATTGATTATTTCTTATTGTAATTCCCCATAATAGGAATTTTGACTTGAGTTCAGATAATAATTTTTCTCTTAAGCCTAAAGCTAATAATTGCTAATAAGGTTGCTGATAATAGAATTCATTTTGAGTAAGCAGTTATAACTGTATTTATACAACTGACATAATAGAAGGAATAAAGCATAGTGTAAGTAAAAATATATCTAAATAATTGATTAATAGTGTAATTTTGTCCGCTGAGATGCATAGCCAATATTACAATAACTTCTTTAAGGCGAAGTTGACTTACCAGGCTACTTCAGACAAGATATATTATCTTGACTATCTACTTTAGATATTCCTTATACATTATGAACATGCAGAATGCCTAGGAAAAACCCCTTACAACTCAATAAAATGCTGTTTATTTCTTGGGGAGGGAAAGTACCGTTACTATCAGCAGCTAGTTTGGCCGTTGCAATATCCCTAGGTCATTATTTCAAGCTATACTTACTATTTCTTTCATTATCAAATAAAGAGCTCACTCCTTTCAAGTGGCATGATATTGCATAGGAAACTCTCCCGGTTAAGCTCCTCATCAACCTAACCAGGGTGATGCCCCCTTCGTGAGAAGTGCAGGGGTTGATTACAATAGAGAGGGGATTTGCTTTTACTCATGAGTGGTCACTCGCGAAATTAATTAATTCGCAAAAGAAAGGTATCACCCGGGGCCCAGTTTCGACAGCAGTAACAGAACTACTTTGAGATCACCATCTAGTGTTCGTTGCTTCCCAGGGAGTTCGGTTGAGAGACGGCTATATTCAAAGGTACCACTTGTTACTATGGTACAGCTCTTTTTTTTCAGCTCTTTTATTTCGAACATCCCCAGCACTGTCACTGGTCATCACTCGCTCTCTTCAAATCCTTCAATCTGAAGAAAAACGATAATTCCACTTTTCAACCTTATATATGCGGCCCCACCTCGAACTTACTGACTACAATAATCGTCCATAAAGGTTTAGACGTAGATTCAGAAGCCAAGGCGTGCATTCAGCCGGCATAGCACACCCATACCAGACACATAGGCCACAATTTTCCCTAGCAGACCAAGAATTCGCAGTCGATAACAAATAATTGGGTTGAGATACAACATCCGGTACTTCTAACACTCCCCAAAGGGCTTGAGTAGACCGTAGCACTCCCCGCAAGTCCTCAACATCCTCGGATGGACACGTGAGCTCTCGAGCACTCATTGGCAATCTGATATATAAAGTGGCATATTCTTCAACGGGCTCCCCTCCCAAACGCAGTGCCCTGGATTACCAGCGCCAGTGCCCGAGATAACACAGTTCTATAATAATATTATCGAACAACGTCCCATAGGCTCACCTCCGGAGAGGGCAAACCGGAGAAACATCCCCCTCTAGAAACTTATTCCATCAGTCCAACCCGTGCCACAGCTAGTCTAGGGATAGATCATATCTACTGGTATCGGGCAAGCGCTGCCCCATTGAGAACCAATCTAGTTTCTCTAGTCAGCTCCCCAAGGGACATCTCAGGAATACCAGAAGATTGGGGGAAAAATAACCCTATCATACCCATCATAATGAATCCCAGGAATCACAGCTCATTCTTCAACATATTGTTCAAAGGTTTACTACGGTCGCACCCTGCTATAAGGAATCGTTCATCAGGGAAACCTCGTTATCACGAATGAACCCTCTGGGAATTCACACCCCTACTCCCATACAAATGGCCCCCGCTATAAGGAATTTCTTCTAAAACCTCGCTATAACGAAGAAAAATGCTCCGAATTTTTGGCCTTCGTTATAGCGGGGTGCGACTGTATTCCGACAACCAGGATAGCTGTTAACCTATAAAACCGGCAATCCTTGGCACCCATTCAAACCACACACCAGAAGACTCAAGTAATTCACCCCAGAAAACACCCACCACCTTGTGAAAGCACATAACCGATGCAGCCCCCTTCTACCACCTTCGGGGAAAGGGTCATAGACCTTATGAATAGCTCTATCACCCACACTCACTAAGATACCATTACTAGCGAAGCCATCCTCTCGGTGGTGCTCCTGCTCATTAGCAGAGAAATGCTTAGTAATACCTTCAGATCAATTGTCCTGAATCCCCCCGATGCCCCCTTGCCCCATCCCCCTGAAAGTGCTGATTGGACCCGAATTTCCCAATCCCCCCCCCAGCCAGTCCTCCCCAGGGGCCCGGTGTAGCCAGAGAGTAGGGAACACTATTGGATCGGGCGGCTCAGATGCCTAGACTGAGCAGCGCGGTGATGGTAATGATCATGTGCGTATTTCACTCTGAGACACAGCATCAGGTCGAGTCACTCGGTCCCACTCCAGAGGCGCAAATATAATTTTTTAAAAGTTGCAAAAAGTGCACCCCAACGTGCAGGACAGGTAGCCCCTCAAAACAAATACAAACCACTGGCCAATAAGTACAGACCACTAGATACTGTATTTCGGACAGAAAAGAAATGCTTTGAATAAACTCGACAAAATTTCTTGAACCACTCAGCAACTATATAATTCAGAAAGGGTAATATTACTATTTCTTTAAGTGCCAAGACCCCGCTAGAAGCTTTTTCCATCAATTGAGCTAAACGTCACTCTTCAGATAATAAGGGGGGGGAAGAAAAAAAATCCTAAGTTAGCCCAGATACTTTTCCAGTAACTTGTGGCAATTGGGTCCTTTCCCACTAGACTTCAGATGCGCGGGATGACCTCGAGCAAGGCTATTAATCAACAGCTCCAACTGGGGTCAGACTGCGCAAAACTTTATGGTAGTGGAGGATGTAAAGTCTTGGCATATAGGAGTGCAGTTCTCAACACCTCACTCGAATGATTGATTATAGTACGAGTTCTAGTTTTCCAATCATCCTCTGCATTATCCCCCCCCCCCCAAACCTCAGTGCTAGTGCCCTTCGTTTCTTGGAAAAAAGTTCCATTTTATTAAACTAGGATCGACGGCGACGACAGTATGGCGACAACGGAACGAAACGGTAAACGCCAAGGAACTCACGCCTAAACGATCGCACACAGGAAAGGGGAAAAATCTCTTCGCTAACAACAACAATCTCTCGCATCCACGACACTCAACAAC
>Ga0307509_10008556_pt1 | contig 13005 bp, 14 predicted proteins | sample 10_EM_MG_FD_202245 | JGI IMG/M metagenome (GOLD analysis project Ga0307509, IMG submission 202245) | Populus trichocarpa ectomycorrhiza microbial communities from riparian zone in the Pacific Northwest, United States - 10_EM | ecosystem: Host-associated > Plants > Roots > Unclassified | place...
CAAACACCTATTTTTTCAAACCAACCTCAACTAAAAGTACTTTTTATAAAACAACTTTTTTTAAACCACAACCACAACAGCTACCGCAATACCAAACACACTCTTAAATATCCAAATAACTCAGCAAAGAGTAGCCTTTTCCCGAAATTGTTAGGTGCTGGTACTGTTGCATCTAGTAACACATACTTGGAACCCTCAGACCCAGTTATTAATGGTCTAACAGGCTGGTGCACGCGCAGAAAGAAGTTTTGGAATGGCTCAAAAGAAGTGTTGTTATAGTACATACTCCTAAAGTGGCCCTGCCATAGTAAGTTCTGGTCCATTCCATTGCAGGATAAGACCTGTGGGAGGTATCCTTGCAGCTCACATTTGACTCCCCTGATGATACGGGTCAAATACTCTAAACTGCTAGTGGTTGCTTAGGTTTTTATTTATGATTGGTTAGACCATGGATAGCAAAGACATTGGTTTAGATCGTTATATTTGGGGTGAATGAGCTCAAGAGTCTTATATTATCAATTTTGTTTTAATGACACTCATTTTTCTAAATTTCTTAATCCAATCACTGTACTACTGATTCGTCAATACCATTGGACCACCTGTTACTTATGGCGTTATTTGTCTGTTAATTTTGGAATATGCTCTTTTATATTTGAAAAAAGTCATAAAAAATAAGAAATAGATAATGAATTCTAAAAGCTTACAAACATTAAAATTATAAATATTAAAGTCCTAACAATGATTATTAGCCCTTGCATATAATTAATCATTTTAGAAATTAAAAAGAAAATTAAACTAATAAAAAATAAGATAATCAATTCACATTAAAAAAATAAATGAAAACAAAATCTAAACTAAATTGTTTTAAAAAAAAGACATATCTAGATTTTCTCTCGCATTTTTTTCATGAAAACCAAACTATTACAAACCACATGTCCAAATTCTTATGTATTTCATTAAAAAATCCAATTTTGTTACGTGGTTTCCAACTTTTTTACTATATGAACTCTTTTTAGATATAGTTGTTTGATAATAGAAGGGTTGTGCTAGTGACTAAAAGTTTGTTTGGGATTTAGTTGAATTTCTTATAATTTTTTTAAACTGGTGCGATAATGAAAGGTTGTAATGGAAAGGATTTTTATTATTTAATTGAGCCTTTTGTTTCTTTTTTATTTTCACTCAATTTCATAATTGTTTTTTGTTCTACAATTTTAATTAATAAAAATGTAATTATAAATCAAGGAATGATAAATTGGTCGGTTATAGTTTTGTCAATTTTATTTATTTGGTTCTCATATTTTCATTTTATGCTGTTAACATTTTTTTAAAAAAGACTAATTTATTTCTTATTTTTATATGATATTTTTCTAATATAAATAAGTATATTCCAAAAACTATTTCAAAGTTATTGGTTAAACAATACCGTTAGTGATGGAAGGAATAACATTATGGACAAAACAATGGTACAAAGGTTGAATTAAGAAATCTCAAAGATGAGGGACCTCATCAAGATAAAATCGATAATATAGGGATAATATAGGGATCCTCGTGCTTGTTAACCCATTATATTTTCTTAAGAATTCATGGTGCTCTGCTTTATGCTCGCTGCCCAGATGTTTTCTAGTCTTTAGTCTCCTTTGTTTGCCTCGAGTTTTGATGATTGCCATGGATAGAAAAATCATCAATCAAACCATTTCTGTAATAAACAATGGTGGTAGTTTTGTTGTCCAAATAAATGAAGATTAGCACATGTTTTTCACCTTTTCCGGAGGTGTTACACTCCCAATGAGATGTGCCAACCATTGATAAGCAACAATTCTTCCAATGCAAATGATTCTCATATCATGTTGGAGAATCTATTGCAGATGGCAACACTTCGTTGCTCCAAACAACCTAGATAATCCATTAGAGGGGTACATTGATGCTGCAGATGGGCTTTCCATGGATAAACAGGGGAAATTCAAAACATGGGAAATGCCACAGGCCCCTAGGCAGCATGCACAGTCAAGGTCTTTGTGTTTCTGAAGTTTGTCTTGGAGATGGCATAGAAGGCTTTTACCTCTCCTTTGGGATTGGTTTGGACCAACTCTTTATGCCTGCTTCTTAAGTCCCATCTCAAGCAGCTTTCCAGTCCTTCATTTGTTCAACCATGAGAATATAACAAGATTCACACTTCTCCCTTGCCAATTTCTTTGCCCCATGTCTCGTTTCTAGCACCATACAATAGTCAAAGTTCTTTGAGTGATGATTTTCACATTCCCTTAATTGTGTTGAGAAAAGGAAGAAGAAATAAGGTTGAAGCCAGGAAAAGAAAAGAAACATCTATATTTGTATCTCGAGGCTATTTTCTCAAAGATTAGCCATGTTGCTTATAAGGTTTAAAAAGTTAAAATCAATTGATGTTTAGTGCAGTAAGAATGTTTGCTGCTGATGAAAAGATGGTGGTGGATAATAGAATGTCGGAGCCCATCAATGAAGTCTTGGAGACTTTGAACTTAGATGAAACCTTGGTTATTATAGTTAAGAGAAGAGATTGGCTTTTTAAAGATTTCCAACTCACTCTTCATGATGATCAAGTGTGGCCGGCCATGAAGGGTATTGAAGAATTCCTTGTTTTTGATTGCAGTCTTTCTTGGGTCTGTTGGTCCTTGTTTCTCCTGATCTGGGCACCATTATGTCGTATGAAAGCATGTTTCCAATTTCTTGTGTTGTAACTTTGGGCCCCCCAGCACTTTTGTTGTGTTGGTTGTTTAGTATCTTAGGCTCTTTACCCTGTGTGTTTGTCTTGGCTGGGCCTTGCTCTCTCTAGGTTGTAGCTTCTGTCATGTCTTATTTTCATCCATGTGAGTTATAATGGTGGTAGTGGCGCTCTTTAGTTTTGTCTGGCTTGGTGTTGCCTTATCACCCATCTTTGTTTCCTTTTTTTCTTTCTTTCTAATAAAGAGTACTACTTGATTTATGTAAAAGAAGAAGAAGAAGCAAGTTGAAGATTGAGATGATTCTACAAAAGAATGATCCTTAGCAGAAGAAGCCATCCTGGATTACTTCTTTGTCCAGCAACTCACAAGTCATGAGCCTCTTGTCATTCATGATCTTAGTGAAATCTATAAGCTACTCACTACAACACCAATGGTCAATAAAATCAGTCATCATATTGAACAAGCATCAGATCTAAAAACTTAAGCTTTGAAGTAGAAGCCAAATGCATAAATATCATAACAACTATGCTTGAGTAATCCGTGTTATTAGTTGTGGCTTTAATTTGTGTTCATTTGAGAACCAACAAGCATTAGCTGCAGTTCATGATGTAAAACACTCAAAATTGTATTAAATGATTGAAAATCTATTCCATTTTCTTCATAATTTCTGTTTGAGGTCTGTGGCTTTGCACATTGATGCTATTGCTTACTTCTTTGCAGGAAAAGTATATATTCAAACATCCTCAACCAAAGAGACCAGAGTCACTTAGGATTTATGAAGCTCATGTCGGAATGAGTAGTACGGTGTGCATCTTCTCCCATTATGTCTCATGTTACAAGCTCTTATTCGCTGCTTCCTTGTACTGGTGATTAAAATCATTCATGATTGGATGGTGTTCAAACATGTAGAGCTGTTTTATATCTTGGCAAATATTTATTAAAAAGAAATTGGGAGTTAATGCAGAATGCTTCTTTGAATTGTCATGGTAGAAGTATCTACAAATGCCTCTATAATGATGGAGCATGACCAGTCACTATACTCATGCTTCACTAATCCTGCCAAATAGTGCAAGATGACATTTTCTTAAAGAACAGTGGTCTGTACCAGCAACCTTGTTCAGGGTTCTGGTCCTCCTCAAAGCCTGGACAATGCGATATGCCCGAAACCATATTGTCTTGCCCTTGCATGATTGAACGAACACCAATCAAAGGCAATGGTTTAGGGTACTGTCATAGTGATTATTTTTACTACATACTTCTGATTTCCTTCTTTCAATTACCACGCCAAATTTTTACAATTTATGTATTTTGTTGAAATATCTCTGCATGATGAGAATGGTTAGGTTATAGATCTTAATACATTATGGCATGACCTTTATTTGGACTCTTTAATCTTTCTCTTGCTTATTCCTATTTAATTTGCAGCCTCTTCATTCTATCCCTCGTAATTTTGCCACTTCTTAAATGCAGGAGCCATTAATCAACACATATGCCAACTTTAGAGATGATGTGCTTCCTCGGATCAAAAAACTTGGTTATAATGCTGTTCAGATTATGGCTATTCAAGAGCATTCATATTATGCTAGTTTTGGGTATTTCCTTTATTTAGGATAAAGCTCCACTTTCTATTATTCCCCTTTTTTCTTTTACATGTATATTTTCCCAAAGCTTGGTGTTCATTAGCATAGTGGGCAGTTTTTGCTTCCCTGTAAACTCACGAATTCCTTTTGATGATATGAAGGTACCATGTCACAAATTATTTTGCACCCTGTAGTCGATGTGGAACCCCTGATGATCTGAAGTCTCTGATAGATAGAGCTCACGAGTTAGGTCTGCTTGTTCTCATGGATATTGTTCACAGGTAACTTTCCATTAAGTACAATATGTAGAAATGACTGGTGTAGACTCAAAACTTTAAATTCTGATGATTTTGGCGAATTGACTTCTATAAGTTAAAGAGGAAGAAACAAACTTGAAAAATGCATGAATTATGGAAATTATTATTTGGGTGTAGTGGCTTTCAAATGTTCATTCTTGAATAACCACTATTTACATCTTTGTATTTTAGTATTTATTAGAAAAGTTTGAGCCATCTTAAAGTAAGAATATGTTCTGAAGATTAAATGGAATCTTGAGATGAAAAGTCATTCATCTAGGGTTATGTGCAGGAATACATGAATCATAACCTTCATTAATCCGTAGCTTTTATTTATTTTTCACTAAACCATGTCTTTGAGACAAGTTAACAATGGGCAAGAACAGAACCTATCATTTGTGAACTCATCATGCTATCATTCAGTAAGTTTGGTATGATAGCAGCTCTTTTCTTAAGTGTGCTTGCTAATATTTTGGGTGTCACTTATTCTGTTTGATTGGATAAATAACTTTTTTAATGCTTTTATTCAATCTTTCATTCCATAAATCATAGTGAACATTCATTACCGATTATTACTTGATCTCCTAGTAATAATCTTTCTTTTGGTTGACAACTAATATCAAATGAATCCAGCCATGCATCGAACAATACTTTGGATGGTTTGAATATGTTCGATGGAACTGATAATCACTACTTCCACTCTGGTTCACGGGGACATCATTGGATGTGGGACTCTCGCCTTTTCAACTATGGGAGCTGGGAAGTATGTGCTTGTTTGAATCTTCAGCAACAGTATTTGTCTGGAATTTTTATTTTTCATTTGTCTTTTTCTTATAGTTGGTGAGGACTAAATACTTGCTCATTGGTTTAGGTACTGAGGTTTCTTCTTTCAAATGCAAGATGGTGGCTGGATGAATATAAGTTTGATGGGTTCAGATTTGATGGTGTGACTTCGATGATGTACACCCACCATGGGTTGCAGGTATCATTTAGGTTCTTTAGGGTATATTATTTTTGTTTGCCTAATCAGGTAACAATCTCTCAAGTTCTATGAAGCCTTGGATGTGCTCAATTAGAGGGATAAAAGTTATAGATGCTTGATTCTTAAACCTTATGTGACTACTATGGCTAGGCTCATTATGCTTATTTTGATGTTTCCTTTTATCTCTATTAGGGCTATGGGTGGTGGAACTTAATTGTTTGGTGTTCTATTTGACTTATGATTGAATGACAGATATTTTCTTTGGTTATTTTTTCCAACTTGATGCAGATGACTTTTACTGGAAACTACAATGAGTACTTTGGATATGCAACTGACATAGATGCTGTCGTATATCTGATGGTTGTTAATGATATGATTCATGGTCTCTTCCCTGATGCTGTTAGCATTGGTGAAGATGTAAGTTTTTGCCCCCTAGAGGAATCAACAGCTACAGTTAATCCAATGCCAGACCTCTCTGCTTGCTCATGTTTATAATTTTCTTTTTTACTTTGCAGGTCAGTGGAATGCCAACATTCTGCATTCCTGTCCAAGATGGTGGCGTGGGATTTGATTATCGCCTCCACATGGCCATTGCTGATAAATGGATTGAGCTTCTCCAGTATGTTGCCACTGAAACTCTCCAACCTCTTTTTGACTGCCTTGAATCTGCATCTTCTTGTTTGATGCTATTTTAAGGTCTTTTCTGGCAGTCACTTTCTATTTGTACTGGGTGTAGGAAGAAGGATGAAGACTGGAGAATGGGTGACATTGTACACACTCTCACTAACAGAAGGTGGCTGGAAAAGTGCGTTTCATATGCTGAAAGTCATGACCAAGCTCTTGTTGGTGACAAGACCATTGCATTCTGGTTGATGGACAAGGTTATATGAGTTCTTTCCCATATCATTCCAAAATCAAAATTTATGCACATGTTTATTAGAGAATATTGTTTTTCTCTTGACTGTTTACACCAGTGGGAGAAATGATGCATTAGGTAGAACAGAAAAATAATGGTTAACATTTGAACAAGTTTAAAGTTTGAAGAAGAGAATGAGGTGCAGGGTTTGTAGAAATTCTAACTATTGTAAATATTAATTAAACTGATTTGTCTTCTACAATACTTCTGATAGCCTATTTATTGTAGTTATAACCATTGTAGGAATAGAAATTGCCACAAATCCTAGTTGACTACTATCATTAAATGTCAGATATACATAACTAGATCGAAATAGCATAAGGATTTGTGAAACTAAAAAAGAACACCAAAATCAGTAAGGAAAACAAACTTTTCTTCGCAATCCCCATGGAGAACTTGACTCTAGCAAGAAGACTTTTTGCATCTGGTGCATATATCTAGGGCTTAGCTTTCTTTATTCATCTTATTTTATCAGAGTACTTTCTTCAGAGTTGAAGTAGGGTGAGGAGGAAACCAGCAATTACTGCAGATATAATGGCTAAAACTATAAGAAAATTGAAGCTCAAACTTATAAACATTGATTTGCCGGTTTGTAGAGAAACCTCTACAGTATATTTATAGGAAATAAAAGATGTCTGTAAATTAGCCAAAGCAACCTTATTTATATTAGTTCCAAGTCTAAATCCTGATCCTTATAGAGTGAATCACATTTCAAAGTTACATGAAAATTGAAAAACCCAAATAACTAGAGGATTCCTAAACTAAACAACAACACTAAAATTACTAAGGAAAATATAAATTCTTCCAAAAGTTCATGTGCCAATCAATGGATGCAGGGTGGCAAGAGGAAAACAATAGAAACAGAAAATTCGGCACTGTAATGGCTAAAACTAGAAGGATATTGAAGCTGGAACAGGATAATAAGTTTAGGGCTCGCCATTAAACCTTTAAAATTTGAATAGATCTACATCTATCTTCTATATGACCATTAAATTGATGAAGTTTTTGAAGTTGTTGAGTAATTGTAGGCATGATCCCTTTCAATTATAGTGTCATGTCAGCAATACAATTTTTTTTCCTAGGCACACTGCTTGAACCATTAGGATGTTACTATTTAGGGACTCCAAAATGTGTCATTTTATTTGTATTTATCAAAGGAAAACATGTCATTCTATTTTTTTTTGTGTTATTTCATCTTAAACATTTGGAATGAGGAAAAAAACACAAAATCTTAAATTCTTGGGATGAGACACCATGTCGTTTTGCTTTATATATAAATGTTTTCCTATAGAGCAGTGATCCCAAAAGTTACAAACTCCCAAGTTATTAAAAAATTTACCATTTTCTACTATATTTTTCTGTTTTTCTTCCTACTCTACATCATAAAACCCTATGGTTTATCAAGCTGGGAATCAGTCTTCTAATTCTCCATTTGTCTCAGGATATGTACGACTTCATGGCTCTTGATAGACCATCAACTCCTCTTGTAGATCGTGGAATAGCATTGCACAAAATGATCCGGCTTATTACCATGGGTTTAGGAGGAGAAGGATATTTGAATTTTATGGGAAATGAGTTTGGACACCCTGGTAAGAATATTTATGAATTTTATTACCATGGTTATTACTATTCTTTAATGTCTTCTTATTGGTTCTATCATCATTTAATGAATTTTTATTAAATTGGTAGCTTTTATAATGTCGGTGTGCTTTTCTTTTATTCTTCTCAGAGTGGATTGATTTCCCAAGGGGCGATCAGCGCCTTCCTACTGGTAAAATTATTCCAGGCAATAATAACAGTTTTGATAAATGCCGGCGTAGATTTGATCTAGTAAGTTTATGCCTGATTTTGAAACCTAATCTGACCATTGCAGTTTATTCTTGGCTCAATTGGAGCTTGAAAAAGTGTTGGTCTTAATAACCATTACTTGCACTGAAAAACAAACTGATGAACCCACGAGGAATTTTAAGAATTGTTGAAACAAAGTAGCTCTTCCACCTGGTTTCTGGAATTTACTCACATCTGACATGTGTTGATTTTTCATGCGTGCCCAGGGGGATGCAGAATATCTAAGATACCATGGAATGCAAGAATTTGATCGGGCAATGCAGCATCTTGAAGAAATCTATGGTGTAAGTTCCTATCATACTGTTATGTAGCATAGTTTTGGCTGCTGGTGAGCTGCATTTATGGATTATGAACTTATATTTATTTATTTGCTTGAATGCATCTTATATTAAGCAAGGTAAAGGAGCCAGTGTCTCCATATTCTAGCTTGATTCGTTTTTTCTATTTCATGTCTGTGGGCTGAGATGGTGGAAGCCTGCAATTATTTACTTGTATCACATGGTTTCAAATCTCTGCAAGATATTGCAAAGCAAAGCGTATCTCATTAACCTGTAAGAGAGTTGAAATCATTTCAAATCATGTCCCACCATACCACATTCCAATAGCAACATATTTGCAAACATTGAGCTATATTTTTCTCTTTTCATAAGAAAATTCAACTTTTCTTTCTAGGTCTTCAAACACACTGGTACTGTTCTTTTTAACTGTTACACTTGACTATTTATTTTAAAAATATATTGACAAGCTATTTTAACTCTAATCGAGATTAGAAAAAATATTCTCCATCTTGCTTGTGAAACAGCTACGGTTTAAGCAGATTGCTCGCATTTAAAAGTCTTTCACATTTTAAAGTCTTTTTAAATGTACTTCATTTCCCAAATTTTTTTCTGTTCACTTCTCTTGGTTTGGAATTTTAGAGTTTTACACACTGAAATTAGCTGACTATATCTGTCCTTGAAATTGCTTTATCTTTGGTGCTTAATTTAGACTGTTGAACCCCATCCCCAACAAAGGATCATTCTCACCTTCATTTCTATTTCAATTATTGGCATGAAATACCGAACCAGCAAATCTATGAGTTTGCTACCCTGTGCTTGCAAAATTTAAGATAAATGTGAAAAATAAATTAAAAATGTTAAGGCTTAAATGGTAACTGTTTTTGCAGTTCATGACATCTGAGCACCAATATATATCACGGAAAAACGAAGGGGATCGAGTTATTGTCTTCGAAAGAGGGAACTTGGTTTTTGTCTTTAATTTTCATTGGACCAACAGTTATTCAGATTACCGAGTAGGCTGCTTAAAGCCAGGAAAGTACAAGGTATTCACTGTAACCTTTTCTAACCTTTTCTATATGCTTGCACAAGTAATAAAGGTTATGAAAATTAAAAAAAACAAAAACAAAATCAACAGTGCTAATTGTGCCCGCCCTTTTGTATGCTCAGTATTGATTAATCTATGTTTAGGAATGTGTAGGCTTTCAATTCAGTTCAGTTCTGTTTATAGATATCTTGTAAATCCCCAGCATTTTAAAACTTGTAATCTAGTTGATGCCTCGTGCTGTGCTAGTTTGCCTCAAATTTTCCACTTCTATTTATAAAACACATTTTGTTCTTTGCCTGCAGATTGTTTTAGATTCTGATGATCCATTGTTTGGAGGCTTCAAAAGGCTTGATAAGGATGCTGAGTACTTCAGCTCAGTAAGAAAATTCTCTCAAGTTTGTTACCTGAATTTAGTTTCATCCTCATCCGTCTTCCACTGGGCAATTCCTTGTAAATATTAGAATATTTGTCAACATTTATGTGGTGATTGTGCAGGAAGGGTGGTATGATGACCGGCCTCGTTCCTTCCTGGTGTATGCACCAAGTAGAACGGCTGTGGTCTATGCTCTGGTGGAGGATGAATTGGAACCTGCTGAGAGTGAAAATGAACCTGCTGAGGGCTGATATTGATCTCAACAAAACCTTTCTCGATTTAGGAATGGCATCAGGCATCTTCAATCGACATAGTACATGGAGGACCATGATTTAAGTCAATCCTAGTGCCATTGCCAGCATTTTGTCATCCAAGCACAACCAAGAAAAACGAGCAAAGGCAGAGATTATGCGAATTGTTAATCAGTGGATCAAAAGAAGACCAAACAATGTTGAACATGTAGAAAATTTTGTCTAACATCTGTGAAGTATTTGCTGGTCAAGTCATCGTGCCCCTCCAAGTTCAAACCAGGCCTCTTCTTGTATAGGCACATTGTGATGCTCCTGTAAATAATGGCGCATTTATAATAAAATGTGATTGTCTGATTAGTTTTTCTCATGCGAGTGTTGTGCTGATTAATGGCGCTCGTGAGGGTAGCAGTCACCGGGTGGCTATTCAATTTGGAGATTTGATTTTTATTATCATGCATGTTGCCTGACCTGTCTCATTTTGTTTCCATGTATGCAGAAGCTTGGCCTTTTTAACCTTTTTTTATGTGCCAGGGAAGTAGCATTTTTTTCTTTTATGGTGTTTTGAACTGCCATTGCTTCTGGTTACCATAGCCATGGCCAGAAAAGGTAGTTGCTTGAAACAAGGCATGTGTTTCCAGGCCATCATTTTCTGCTCCTTAAATCTAAATTATTAAATTTTAATAATTTAGATTGAATGAAAATGATTTATTACATGATAAAATGGCAACAAATTATTTTTCATTTAATTTAAGTCGTTGAATACCGGATTAATGGTGATATTTAAAACCATAACTGGTGATGACATGAGCTGATTTAAATTGAAGAATGAAGCATAATTACGCAAGAGCGTAACACGAAAGAAAAAGGATAGATAACCTGGAAGGCTGCAACTACAAGCCTATATATGGATTAAAGGACCAGGCACCTGATTTGCCTCAACTTCATGCATGTCTGAGCCGTCAGATGAGAAGGTTACCTTCAGCCAAGGCACTCATCACATTAAACATAACAAACAAATCATGACATGATTTCAATCAAATAACACAACACACCGTCCACTGAAAGATTTTGACTAGGATGTCTGTAGCAACCAGAAAACCCAACATTATTAGTTAATGCACGTATTGATGTGTGTGTGTGTGTGTGTGTGTGTGTGTGTCTATGCATGCATGTGTTACTACACCACAAACTAACCTAAAATAGATCAAGTTTCAGAAACAGTGGGGCGACATAACTGGTGCAGAACATTCGTGGGAGATGAGTTTGGTAGTGGAGGACCTCAGCGCCTCAGCAAGAGGTCCCCCCATTGAAGTCACCACCTGGTTTGTAATTTTTGTGCCCCATCCTGCAGCAGCCCAATTGCTTGTATTGCCTCTAGGGATCGGGGCTGGGACTGGCTCCGGCTCCTCCTCTGCAATATTATTCCCAGTGGACAATTTCAATGACACATCTGATGCTGGTGAGTTTCCAGGCATTGAAACGGAGAGGCAGGTTAAAGAGTTCATTGAGCTTCCAGCATTCATATTGTCGGATTCATCAACGGATCGTGGCCAGTCATCAAAAAAATGCCACAGAATGTGGCCATCAGACCTGTTACCAACCTCATTTGGAGGTGGTGGTCCAATTAAGCCCTTGCTTTCAGTTTTGGAGCTGCAATAAGGGTGAGCAAGAAGATTAAAGCAAAAACAAAACAATGAAAAGGTAGTTTGGTCCAATTCTTTCAGTTTGAGACATATTTCTAAGAATTTCTAAACTGGGGTCGGTCCCATCAATTAAGGACATTATTCGAGATTCCATCATCATGTTTCCTCCTAGTTAGTTGAAAATTCTGCTTAAACTAACTTGTTTCTTAAATCCAGAGGATCATCCACAAGAATATCTTTGATGAGGTTATTAAATCATTAAATTAAAGCCTGGCTGCAAGATTACCTATGATTGAGATGAATGGAAGGGGATTCTAGTGTATGCGAAAAATGAGTCTCATTGACCACCTCTGATATGGTTGGTGTGGTGCTGCAATTGAAAGCAGCAGCTGATGCGGTACCACCCGCACCTCCAATACCAATGCAAGTGATGTTAGTGGATATTGTAGGTGTGGGATTTTCCACAGGCTTTCTTGAACGGTTGCGGCCACGGTGCAAGTGGCGCTCGCAATACTTGTGCCCTGCCACCACGTCTCTGGAGCACCGCCATTTCTTCCCATCTGTTCTCCGGCACCGACCTGGCTCCGGATCCATGGCTGCTCTTCCCCAATACCCTGTTTGCAATACTACGTACTGACGATATTAAACCACGTTGATATATATGGGCAAACAGTAATTAGTTAACTATATAACCACAACAACTCCGCATTTTTTTAGAGAGGTTTTGGTTATAAGCGCTTACAAGATGGCTGATAATAAGAGCAATGTAATTGAAGAGGATGATGGAGGAAATATGGAGGGGGGTGAGAATGAAGAAGGGTTTTCTTGATTGGTTGGAGGAGCTCCGGAGGAATAGCTGCACCGGCTAACATGAATCTGTAGATCAAAGCCTGCAGCTCTAGCTCTTGCCACTGTTCCAGGCTAAAGTAATTCCCCATGATCTCTAACAAGCAGAACAAGCACCATTAACAAAAGGAAAAGAAACTTATATCAACTAGAATTGATTAAGGGAGTAAATTGAGTACGTAACATTTGAAGCAAACCATGAAACTTTCTTTAATTAGGCGAGGAAGAGGGGGGGTGCAAGAAAAGTC
>Ga0307509_10008557_pt1 | contig 13005 bp, 9 predicted proteins | sample 10_EM_MG_FD_202245 | JGI IMG/M metagenome (GOLD analysis project Ga0307509, IMG submission 202245) | Populus trichocarpa ectomycorrhiza microbial communities from riparian zone in the Pacific Northwest, United States - 10_EM | ecosystem: Host-associated > Plants > Roots > Unclassified | place...
ACTACAATAATATAATGAATTTTTTGTCCCTTGGTTATTTTATCTTTTGCTTTAGCTTTGGGGGTAGGATGGTCTTTTCATCATGACATAAATATCTTTTGAGAATTGAACGGGGTTATTTTGGTAAATAAATTTTTAAATGCACAGTGAAAGTACTAATATAACCCTTTAATAAAATAATCTAATGCTTTTTGCACAACATATTTCTGTATTTTCAATTTTTATAAAATAGTTGAATTATTACATTACCCTTACAATTCAAATTTTTTAGCCTTGACTTTTGGGGCTTGGTTGTAATTTCACCATGTTTTGGTTGTTAATACTGTTTAGTCATAAAGGTATTTTTGGTCTTTACATCCAAAAAAATAAAAAAGTTGCTAACGTGTGCCTCACACACGCGTGGCTGACTCCAACGGTTGTAATCGTGATTCCGTCGTATCATTTGATTTGTCTTAACATCCTTTTCTTCTATGGGTAGCGTGTGTATGGTAGTTCGACCTGAAATTGTTTTTCTTTTTCAATCTTTCTTTTCCTTCTCTTTCTTCATCGAATTGCGTGTTGGCCATGCAAAAATTTATACCAACCTTTCAATTTATTTTTTCTTTTGATTTAGTCTCTTTTCTCTTATTTGCAATTGTTTTATTCAAATTGATTGTTTCTAATTGATTTTATTTTTGATTTCATCCATGATCATTTGGTCTTTATTCTTTTAATTTTTATTTGTTTTGTTTTGAATCATTTTCTTGATTGTTTTTTTTTATTCCACCATAGGTATTTATTTTCATTTAATTTTTATGTCAAATTTGGTCCTAATTCTTTTAATTGCTATTTTTTAAATCATTTTATTAATGGATTTGTTTTGTACAATTTCATCCCTGAACATTTGATTCATTAGATTTTTTTCCTAGATATTTAATTTCATTTACTTTTTTATATCAAATTTAGTTCTAATTCTTTTAATTGCTATGTTTTTGCATTGATTTTTTTTCTCAATTTCATCCCTCAATGTTTGTTTTATTAAGAACCTTGCTTCTTTGTTTTTTTTCAGGTTTGTCTTTAATGACGTCACCCGAGTCTCATGACCCGGGTAATAGATCTAAAGGATTAACTCAAGTCGACTTTCATATTTTTTTTAAAGTGTTTTGTTTATATTTTTTTGCTAGTGTTTTTTTTTTCTATTTATAAGGACATCCTAATTTCATGTCGTAGGTCATATATTATATTTTTAAATTGGCTTATAATAAATTTCTTGATAGGACCCAGATTCAAGGTTTCATAGGTTGCGTGCTTTTTAAGATTTGATCATATCCATGATGCCTGTCTGGGTTCACTTGGTTTTCACATATGTTTTCAATTTCATCCCCTATGATTTTTTTAATCTTTAAATTTTGGTTTTTATTTTTTAATTGATATTTATTTTATTTTTTTCATTAAATTACATCTTTTTTTTAGTTTTTCTTATCAAATATTATCCTCATTTGTTTCATTGCTTTTGCAGGTTTTTTAATACTTTTAACTCAATGTGACTCCCAAATTATAGGCTCATTGCATTAAAAAAACTTATTTTATAAACTTTTGAAAACCGTTTTTAGTTTTTAACACTTGTTACTAGTTTTTATTTTATTGAAAACAAACAACTTTTTGTAACATGCTTTCAAAATTTTGAAAACAAAACAAAAAACAATCTACCTTAACTATAATGATTTTATTGATAGATATCCTCAATACATTGAATCTATCAACAATTAATAAAAGTAGAATAATTCTATTATTATTATTATTATTATTATTATTAGTGAAAATCTCAATTTAGTCCCAAATCTATATATTCATTCTCAATTGAATATTTTTATGTCCCAAACGTTTTTAAAAAAATCCCAATCAAGTATTTTTATAAATGTTCACCAACATTTTCATTAAATTTCATCAAATTGATGCCATTTTAGTGCATAAATATGCGCAATAGATAAAAAAAAAAATGTTAATGTTCATCAACTTTACATCAATTTTCTTCAAACAGGCACCATTTTAGTGTATAAAATAAGCAAATTAAACTTAAACTATTAAAAGAAATTGACAAAAATACACATTTAAAAAATGCAGGAAATGTTAGAGACCTAATTTATAGATTTGTAATCCAATTGATAATAGATATATAGGTTTGGGATTAAATTAAAGTTTTCTATTATTATTACTATTATTGTTGTTGCTGTTGCGGCAAGTACAATGATATAAGTAAAGATTTTAAAATTAGAATATCGTTTCATTGTTTTTTTTAAAGTAAAAATAAACTTTATATTCAAATGATTTAAAAACAAATAAAGAAAGAAAGAAAGAACATATTTTCCATTTTTCTTATATAAAACATGATGTCGGTTAACTTATCAAGATCTCTCTCCAAAGTGTTATTCCTTTTATATAAACTTGTTGGAAAACAAACTTCTCCGACTTTTTTTTCAATCTATTGACTTTTTTTAGAAAAAAAAGTCCTCATCACTTTTGATTTAATTGCAATAATGTCCTATATCTATACATTAAGAGGAATAAGTTCAATTTATCCTTATATTTAAGGTCAAGTCTCCAACCTAGTAAATCACATGATTTTGTATTTTTATTTAAAGAGGACTTGATTGAAAACTCATAAATATATAAATAAAATATAATTTAATATTTATATTTAAATAAACTTTTAAATAATTTAAGAGCTTAAAATGGATCGGTTGGATATTAAAATCTTTTTTATTTTATTTTATGTTCAATAAAAAATAGAATATACATCTTAAATAAAAACTTCTAATATAATCTATCATTTGTTCAAGATAAAAGTAATTAATAATAAACATATTGTAAAAAAAAAATTCATTTAAAGTTTATTTTGTTGAAAACAAACTACGAGCAATTTCTCTATCCTTAATTTACATAGAAGTGATAGATGGAGAATTTTCATACAAGACACATGAACTAATCATATTGCTCCACTTGTCGGATAATAAACTCCATGATACGGTCATAGGGGTTCGCATCACTCGAATAAATCTTGCTATCTTTTTGTATATGAAGATAGATAAATAGATATTGATTGATCAGACATCAAACATGGGAAACATTATAGAATCTTTCCAGGAATTTGTTCATGTTTGGCCCTGAGTTTAAGTAATTGAACTGACGTCCTAACTTACATTAATTAATTGACATCCCAACCATGAACAACAGCCACTAAACTTATAACATGTTCTTGAGAAGTGTTAGGCTCAAATCTCTCTACAACAAAGAACAATTAACAACTACTAAGCATAAAATAGCTCCTTTCAATCATTGCATTGAACAAGAAATCAGTCCAATCTGACCATATGTATAAAATAACTTACTTTTGCCTTATGGTTTTGACGTCATGATATAAAACATAATTTTAAAATATAAAAAAATATATTTTCAAACAAAAAAACCCTTTAAAAAACAACTACTGTTCTTTCTTTCCAGACCACGCTTTCAGTTCCGACATGCTATATGCTATGCTCTTGCATGCTGTGAGGCAAAGCTACAACAGTGAAGACAGATTTGTCTTCTGCAGAGCTTGAAACTCGGATTTCCATTCTGTTTCACCTTTCGCATTGCACAAACATTCTGGTCTCGGAGCCCCATTTCAATCACATTTCCAGGCTAACAGAAGGGGTCCCATGGCGAAACGTTACCAGACTTTGGTGCATACGAAAGGTAGTTTCCTATTGCATGATAAACTCAACCTTCGCATTGGCAAGGCGGTGTCTTTTTTATTAGACAAGTGGGGTAAATGCTTGTTTCTCATTAGACAGACAGACATCAATTAAGACGGTCTCGGCACAGTATGAGAGAGGGAGAGAGCAATGGTAATTACAAAGTTTTAAGAGTTGCAATTAGCAACCGTTGATATTAGACCAGCTGGTCAACAGTATATCGAGAAACGAATTTCACCAGCTATAATAATGAGCATATGAATAACTGATTTACATAGAAAAAGCTGATAGTGTAGACTTTTCATATCCATGAAGCAATCTTGCATCGAGGAACATAGAGATGAGGATTAAGCAGTAGCTGCAGCCTGTTCTTCAACAACCTGTGATACTGAGAGAAGGGTGCAGGTGAGGTTGCGGTCACCATAGACATTGTCGACACGACCTGATAAAACAGCACCGTAGAAGAGTCAATCAATTGATTAGAAAGGTATCAAGGAAGATGGACTTGAATATATCAACTCTGGAATGTATGCTGGATTCAGATTATTATATTCTTGAATTTAATTGACAAAAGACAATTATAAAACAAAGAACTTCTAAGAGAGATTAGTAACAATTATGAAACCAGATTTAGCTTTATGCATAGCTCATGTGTGACAGTTTATCTGAAAGAAAGTTAACCTATCCATGCAAAAGAAAGCGAAGGCAATCGAGGATAAGATTAAACAAGGCAACTGAAAGTCAAGATGATGAAATGGGAAGTATGAAGCAAGTAAACAATAAGGTGGGCATGCATACCTGTACTAGGCCAGAACTTGGCAACACGAAGCCAAGAAGCAGGGAAGGCTGCATATTCCCGAGAATATGGTTTTGTCCATGCATCTCCCATAAGCAAAGATGGTGGATGAGGAGCTCCCTGCATTTAGAATTTCCATAACCACTCCAAAGCTCATGAATAAGAACAGGTTCCAAAATGAATCAAAAGAACGCACAGGTAGAAAAAATCAAACTAAAATTGCCTTTTGTGCTTTCTAGGTACAGAATTAAAAAAATATAAAAAGCAATTTCACCTTGAGGACATTGTTGTGGATATCAGCTTTGCCTTTCTCAATCTCTGCAATTTCTTCCCTAATGGAGATAAGCGCATCACAGAACCTGTCTAACTCTGCCTGCAAAGATGTCGAATGCAACCGGAACTCAGTATGTGAGAAAGGGAGAGGAGGAACAGCATGGGAAAATGAAAAAAGGAGAGGAATCTACTACAAATCTTACCTTGCTTTCACTCTCAGTGGGTTCAATCATAAGTGTTCCAGGAACTGGCCATGACATTGTAGGTGCATGAAATCCATAGTCCATAAGACGCTTGGCAACATCTTCAGGCTCAATTCCAGCGGTGTTCTGCAATAAGAGTGTTTTAGATTACTCGCTTCTGATTAATAACTATGAAACAGACATGTAATAACAACTACCTTAACGCCTCTCAAGTCCACAATGAATTCATGGGCAACTGTTCCGTTGACACCACGGAAAAGAATGGGATAGTAATTCTGAGAAACAAACCAATAACAAAGACAAATCAGAGAACATACAAGATATTCACAAATTGATTTCAAGAGTAAGTTCATAACCCCAAAGTCTTATTAGAAAGAATAAAGCTACCATGCATGGTAAACACATCATAAAGTAGTAGTAGAAACAAAAAGCAAGGGTATAAACTGATTTATAAATGAAGCTTTACCAGTTTTACAGAACTTATTGATTATTGATTACAGCATGAAAGCAAGTCAAGGAAAAATTAAGTACCTCCAATCGCTTTGCCATGTAGTTTGCATTCAGTATAGCTATCTTTGAAGCATCAGTTAACCCCTTCGAACCCATCATCGCTATGTACGTGTATGATATTGGCAAGATAAGTGCAGAGCCCCAAGGCGCAGCTGAAATGGTGCCAAGAGGTTGAGACTGGTCAGGGGCTGGAATACCACCTGTAGGCACCTTCAGTACAATAACAAAGAAATTAAAAAAACTGAATGATCAAGACATGAAGACGATGGCATTTAGTAGTGGTAATTGCTGTAATTCCATAAAAAGACAAAAGTGATGACTGCTAAAATCATCACAAACAATATGACTTTAAAAAGGAAGAAATTATTTGCTCCAATTTCAAGCAGTTCGTATTCCTATTACCAACAGGATAATGTCAAATACAATAAAGAATGAAAATGTTTTTTCATGCATATCTTAAGTCCAACAGAAATTAAGGAAGCATTTCTCCCATCAGGGTCACATCATCCTTAAATAGAAGCTAAGCAAGTCTGTGTAGATATGGATGAAGTTGTTCATGGTAAAAAAGTAGATACCACAGGATGTGAAGGAAGATATGGTGCCAAGTGCTTCTGCACACCAATAGGACCCATGCCAGGACCACCACCTCCATGCGGAATGCAAAATGTTTTGTGGAGATTGAGATGGCAAACATCAGCTCCAATAAAACCCGGGCTTGTGAGACCAACCTGTAGGGACAAAAAACATAAAATCAATATGATAATATTTTCAATAACAAATCTCTCATTTACAAAGTAATAATGCAGAGATGTCCATAAAATGCCATTCAGATGACATGAGCTATTCAGTTTAAACCCCACAGACTCTGTATGGAAGACCATGAATCTCTAGGGATCAGCTCCACATTGTTGGTACTATTTGCTCATAAATTTTAAATGCAGTCTATAAAGCAAAACAATGCAAAGCAGTTCCTAATTTGAATTACTAAAAAGACATCATGGTCTGGCTTGCAGTCTGACTCGTAAACCCTCCAAGTGCACCTCTTCCCAGATTACTAGATTGAATTGCAACATTAGGATGCTGGATACCTTCTCTACTCAGAGACCCACCAGCCATCGTGGCAATAAAAGGTGAATTTATGAATTAAAGGATGTTGAAGCTGTCAATGTATTTTGCAGAAAATATTCTATGAAGTAACATCACCATATCACACAGGAAAGCTTATGGTAAGAAAAATGGAAAGGACCAACGTATCCAACACTAAAACCAAATGGAGATAGTTTGAGAACACAGACCTGAGCATTCATGTTAGCCCCATCCATGTATACTTGACCACCATTGTCATGAATTATCTTACATATCTCATCGATTCCTTCTTCATAGACCCCGTGAGTTGAGGGATATGTAACCTGAAATTTAATATAAAAACAGGGCCACATGAGAGGTTTCCAATGTCTCTTCCACTGAATTTTTGTCCAATACAAACTTCAATCCATCAAGGAAACAAAATAGTCACACCATAAGTGCTGATAGGTTGTCCCTATTGTCTTCAGCAGCCTTCCTTAGCTCTTCAACATTGATGTTTCCCTTGGCATCAGTTCCAACAGCAACAATCTTCATTCCACACATGGCAGCACTCGCAGGATTCGTTCCATGTGCTGAAACAGGTATGATGCACACATTTCGATGATGATCTCCTCTTGCCTATTGTATTCATTCAAATGAGAGACAGACATAAGAAACAGCCATATGCAACACAAAGAAACCATATGAGATTTGATGATATACAGCAAGGTTTGAGACCTGGGCACATGAGTAAAGTAAAGTAAAGTAAAGATATCAATATCTTTAATGTAGAGAAGCTACAGCCAAGTTATCCCTTTGTCAGTTACAATTCGAGGCTAGATATTTTCAAGATTCTAATGACAATAGCAACAACACGTTAAAACACCTATGCTCTCTGATGCGGGAATTCTTTTAATGGAGAGTCAAAGCAAATCAACACGGTTTTACTTTGAGGCATGCTTTTATTTAGTCTCGATGAGTATAACTCAATGCGATTGACTTTGCTCCTCGCAAAAAAAGAAAGTTTCAAGCAAAAAGGCATCAAGCATTTCTTGCTCTTAAAAGCAACAAATGCAGGAATAAGCAATCTTTTCATTGAATAGTTGACGTCACCGTACCTTATGATATGCACGAATAACCATAAGCCCAGCATACTCTCCAGCAGCACCAGCATTTGGTTGGAATGAGAAAGAGTCAAACCCAGTAATCGTACACAATAGATCACCCAAATCATCGAACATTTCCTATGACAGTACCAGAATTGAGCAAAGGTCAATTTGCTTCATACACAATATCTGTTCTCACACAACAAAAAACATAGCACATGTCAAGTTTCTGTTTAAGAAACACGTGCAACTATCTACCTGGTAACCTTGAGACTGTTCAGTAGGAGCAAAAGGGTGCATATCAGTGAAATTAGGCAATGTCACTGGCATCATTTCACTTGTAGCATTCAATTTCATTGTACAAGACCCCAGTGGAATCATACTGTGACACAAAGAAAGATCTTTTGATTGCAGCCTATGCATGTATCTGAGCAGCTCATGCTCGGTATGGTACCTGATAAAGTCAAACAGAAGTCAGAGTGGCTTCCAAATAATATCCCCAAGTAGTTCAGATTTTGAGAACTAGTCTATACGTGTTAAAGATTGGATGGGTCAGATATGGGCTCTCCCTTGTTAGACCAGATGGGATCACATTCTGAACCTCTGGTGCCAGAGATGCAGCTGTGAAAGGGACCTGACATTTGAAAGAATGTAATTCTTAGTTATTGTCAAAATTATGATTTATGGCAACAATCTTATTAGCAATTGCAGTAGTAGAATGGTACTTACAGGCTTTCCACCAGAAAAAACTTTGAAAAGTTTATCGACATCCTCTAAGGTGGTTGTTTCATCAAAAGAAACAGTAATCTGGAAAACAAAGCATATTCTGAGAATCTCATGACATATAGTTTTGTCAAATTTCAAAACAGATGGGATTACACTTACGGTTTTTGCATCTACAACTCTCAAATTTATCTCGCTTTTGTAAGCAGCATCAGCAATTGCATGTGCATCAGCACACTTAACCTTCACAGTGTCAAAGAAGGGAAGGCCCTGGACTTCAACTGTCCCAAGTTTCTTCAGTCCAACTGTGAATGCTCCAGCAAGACCATGGACCCTTTGGGCGATGGTTTTAAGGCCTTCAGGTCCATGATAGACAGCATACATAGCAGCCATGTTTGCAAGCAATGCCTAAACAGAACAAGAGACTCCTTTCAATTGAAGCACAACCAACACATATGCAATATGCCCGCTTTGGTGGTTTAGTAAAAATACTAGTAATTATGTTCCTTCCAATAATTTTGAGCTAGGCATACTGTGTATCGTAACTTTGTCAGAAAACAGGGCAACTTAATGAGTTTCATTACTCTATACAAGCAGTTCTCAGAATATAAATAAGAAAAGAACAATATAAACAGTAATCTCTTACTTGAGCAGTACAGATGTTGCTGGTAGCCTTGTCCCTGCGAATATGCTGCTCCCTAGTTTGCATCGCCATGCGCAGAGCAGGCTTTCCTGAAGAATCAACACTAACACCAATAATTCTACCAGGCATCATCCTCTTGTACTCTTGTGAGGTTGCCAAAAACGCAGCATGAGGACCACCATACCCCATTGGAACACCAAACCTCTGAGCTGAACCAACAACAATATCCGCACCCAGTTCACCAGGAGGCTTCAACATCGTCAATGCCAACAAATCCGATGCCATAACAACCTTAACTCCATGAGCATGAGCATTCTTTATAAACTCTCCATAATCCAAAACTTCACCTTCAGTCCCGGGATACTGAACTAAGACCCCACAAACATCCCCAGATTTATAATCAATGTCCTTAAGATCTGCGGTAACTACCTTAAGATCAAAACCTCCGGCTCTAGTATCACAAATATCAATAGTTTGAGGGTGACAATTATTAGCAATAATAAAAGTCTTTTTCTTTCCCTTTTGAATGTTATTACACATGGCCATTGCCTCTGCAGCAGCAGTCCCTTCATCAAGCAATGAAGCATTTGACATAGGCAATCCAGTAAGATCCGTGATCATGGTTTGGTAATTGAGCAAAGACTCCAATCTACCCTGAGATATCTCAGCTTGGTACGGTGTGTACTGGGTATACCAAGCCGGATTCTCCATTATATTCCTCAAAATCACAGGTGGAACATGAGTGTTATAATATCCCATCCCAATATAGGACTTAAAAACCTTATTCTTTGATGCCAGATAATTCATATGTTCAATCATTTGGCTCTCGGTTAACCCTCCATCAAACTTTGAGAACTTCATAGAATCAAGTCTGATAGATTTAGGCACAGTTGCATCTATCAATGAATCAAGAGTATCAAAGCCACATAACTCAGCCATTTTGGTTTGTTCTTCTGGGGTGGCTGAGTTATGGCGGCGAGGGAAAGTGTCACTTGGTTTCAAAGATTCAACAGAAATGGATCTTATCTGTGACCCAATGCCATAAGAACCAGCAGGAACATTATGGGATACAATATTTTTGGTTCCTGGCAATAGACCTGATCTAGGACTCCTAGAACCAAATGATGACAATGAGGAAACATACCTTGAAGGTGTGTATGATACAGGAGATGAAGAGTTTAACAAAGATGAATCATTTCTCGCCTGCTTGTGACTTTGCTTTGATTCATTAACCAGCCTTTTCAAGATTGCACGGTTAGCTAGCCTCCTTGCACGTTCCATGAGTGCAGCACACAAACAGAGAGAGAGAGAGAGGCAGAAAGTTTGAGTCTTTATGTATTTTTGGTAATAAACTGGGTTTTTTTTTTTTTTTTGTTAAAACTGTGAATGGAACTGAGAGGGAGGCGAAAAAGGAAATGGGGTTGTTGAGAGAGAGAGGAAATAAAGTGAAGTGATGATTATCTTTGCTCCATGGAACATGTATGGCAATGGGGGGTTGGTGATAATATAGTGAATTTTGTCTCCAAATAAAATTTAATACGAATATTTTACAGTGAAAGTTGTGTCTGTTTAATATTTAAGAAATTTAAGTATCGAAAAAGAAAAAGAAAATAAAAAACTCAAAAGCTTCAAGATCTGGTGGTGGTGGTTGGTGAGTGACCAGGCAACTAGAGGAAAAGGACGGTTTTGTGGATATCGCCAATCTGCAGAAAATTTACCGATCTCTAAAAAATGAATGGAAGTTATTGAACCAAAGGGGATTGAGTATCATTGGATCAAAATGCATTCCAATTTTCATTCAGACAAAAATAGAGGATTTTTATTTTTTTATATTTATTACAAATGCATAATTTCCATAATTCTTTGGTGGCACAAGCACTTTCACACTCTGCTTATCTTTTATGTCTCACCTCTTGTGCTTGGTATAAGGCTAGGATTTGGAGCAAACAAAGACAAAAGAGATGAAGATAATGTCTTTCTATTTTTTATTTTAAATGTTCAAAATTCACTCTAAATTTATGAAACATTTATCTTATATTTTTATCATCCTTGAACAAATACATGTTTGTTCCTTTTGTATTTTTTTTTTCATCATCTGAAAGCATAATCTCATGGTGGTATATTAATTTATTTTTCATGATATGATACGGGTAGAACTAAAAAAACTTTATTATAAAGCAAAGAATATCTAATCAGCGGAGAACTCTATGATATTGCTATTAAACTCGGTCCAGTGAGTCAATCTTGAAACTCTCAACTCAGCTTCTTGCCAAGTCCGAATTCTAAATTAAATCATAAAAAATTTATCTTGAAGTGATGCAGTCGACTTTGCAAGTTTAAGGGAACAAAAATCAAAGGAAAAAAATGATAAAAAAACAAAGATCAAATGTGCAAGCTCAAAGACAACCTGTATGATCAATAAAAAACAATTTAAATTAAAAATAAATTGAAGCTAATATTTAAAAAAAAAAACACCAAGATAATGACATATTGAATCGATTCTGGTCAACCCGGTTTAACTCATCAAACCAGTGGCTTGGGTTGTGGACTCCAACGGGTTCAATGATTTTTTTGTTTTAATTATATAATAAAAAAAATAAAAACTAATTCAAAATCAACTCATATATAAAATGATAAAATTAAAAAAAAAACAATAAAAATCATAAAAAAAATCCAATGTTAAAAGTAAAAAAAAAACAGGTTGCGTCAAGCGTGAGGATCTAAATGATGCAATGTGTAATAACCTTAAAAAACCCAAAAAATAAAAATATAAAAATATATAATTAAAATAAATAAATAAATAAATAAAGAGTAGAAAATTCATTGTTCATATGAACCGGCGGCCTCCCAATTTTTTTAATTTTTGTTAATATGACATTATTTATTATTCTGTTTGGAACAGGATTTCTTTTTTATTCCCGAAACCTCCATGGAACGTATCATGAGTTTTTAAAGTGCATTGTTTATGTTTTTAAAATTGTCTGAGGAAAATATTTAATTTTAACTGACAAATAAATATATTTTAAAAAATATCTTTTATTATTGAATAAAAAGATATAATTACGACGAAACAAAAAAAATCTAGGTATATAAACAAACCACACTTACACTTCACATACACATATTTGACAAGTGGCGCAGGTTAATTTAAGAAATTTTCTCATACTAATTTATATGAGATTTTTATTAAATATGAAAAAATAAATTAGTATCCATAAAAAATTGAATGATTTGTTTGCAGGCATTGTTTTTAGGAAACCATCACCATCCAATCATAGATTGTGAAATTTCCACACACACACATATATTTTCCATTATCACGGGGAGGGCGTCTAGTTTGGGGTGGGACCCAAAAGTTCGGTGGGGGTATAGTTGGAAGAATGGCGGAATCAACCTTGAAAGTTTACGAGTCAAAGTTTGGAGATGCTAAATTTATTAGCAGAGAATCTGTCTATTCGTCAGAGGACGAATCTAAGATCCCAGATCTGGAATTTAAGATATTCATGGTAGTACGTAAATATTATTTTTAATAGTATTTTTTATTAAAAAATATATTAAAATAATATATATATATATAGATTATTAGATGTACAATTCTAATTTTCTAACAAAATATTATTCCAAAAATGACTGTAAAAAACTCATCAGAAGATGATTTCTCAAGGAAAGAACTAAGCTTATATTTTTTTTATATAGATTATTAGGTTCACTGTCTAACATCATAGACCAGACAAATATAATTTTTATATATCATTAAACTTATCTGTATTATTTTGTTATTGATACACTGTTAATTATTCCATTTCATAACTATAATTATGCTATTAAACGCGAAAAGATTCACATCCTAAATGTGATTTATTAAATAGATTATTTGGAAAAAAATAATAATTTGTAATAATTTCAGTAACTACTTATCCATGATCTTAGATTATAGACCAGAGGATATTGGATCCCCTTTTTTTTTTTTAAT
>Ga0307509_10008558_pt1 | contig 13004 bp, 7 predicted proteins | sample 10_EM_MG_FD_202245 | JGI IMG/M metagenome (GOLD analysis project Ga0307509, IMG submission 202245) | Populus trichocarpa ectomycorrhiza microbial communities from riparian zone in the Pacific Northwest, United States - 10_EM | ecosystem: Host-associated > Plants > Roots > Unclassified | place...
TTTAATGGTCGAGGGCTCGAAGGCGCACTTGAAAAGAAATGAGATGAGGGCTCGAAGGCGCACTCAAAAGGAGGTAGGGTAGAAAACGCACTACCTTTAATGGTCGAGAGCTCGAAGGCGCACCCGAAAAGAAATGAGGTGAGGGCTCGAAGACGCACTCAAAAGGAAATGAGGGCTCGAAGGCGCACTCAAAAGGAGGTAGGGTAGGAAACGCACTACCTTTAATGGTCGAGGGCTTGAAGGCACACTCAAAAGGATGGTCAAGGGCTCAAAGACGCGCTCGAAAAGAAAGCGAGGGCTGAAAAGCGAGCTCGAAAGGAAGCGAGGGCTCAAAAGCGCACTAAAAAAGAAGCGAGGGCTCAAAGGCGCACTCAAAAAGAGACGAGGGCTCAAAGCCGCGCTCGAAAGGAGATAAGGGCTTGAAGATGCTCTCGAAAAGGGAGATAGGGTTAGGAAACGCACTACCTTGGATGAAAAATGAAAGGTTGGGGAAAAATACAGAAATTTTTCAGGTGGCTTAATTCTTATGGGCGGCCTGCCCAGCAATTTCAATCTTGGCCATTTCAAGGTGGCCTTCCATTTGATGGATCTCAACAGAAATTTCTCTTGTGAAATTTGCAAAACTCATTGCCTAATGTCTCAAAGTTTAGATAATATGCATGCATCCTTACCTGTTTTGAAATATAGGTCCCCATTTCTTCTTGTTCTTCTTGTTGTTTGATTGATGAAGACTTGCTATCTCTGATTTGGTCATCTTCATCGCTTGGCTTCTAGCCCACTTGAGTTGGCCCATGTAAGTCTCTTCCCAGATTTATTTACACAACTCAACCTTTGTGGTGCCCAATGTGACCTACTTCCTTGCTAGCGATTTTCTGTCTCGTCAACTAATTTGAGAGGATCATTCATAACCCTCGTCTCACTCCTAAAAACATTCGGTGTCACTAGTCGAAAGGATCAAACTGTCTTTTGTAAACCAAAATGCCCTATTGTCTTGTTGAAGGAAATGTTCCTCTCTTTTTCTAGAAGAGATAGATTTTCCTTAAACACAATGTTGCCCTCTTGTACTGGCCATTGCCCCCAAGTGTGCTATATTAGTGACTTAGACGAATAATGGTTTTAAGAGACCATTCTCTAATTTCTCTTCTTTTCATTTTGGTGAAGGAATATGGGTTTAGAATAAATCTTGAAATCTTGATCTTGCATTTTGAAAACAAAAATTGTTTTGATGTGAGCCTAAAACAATTTGCTTTTGAAATCTTGTAACTCCTTGGTTATTTTCTTTCTTGAAAAATAGATTATTTGCTCTTGTGTTCGGCAATGAGGTCTTTGGTGAAAATATACCATGAGGTGACCTTTTGTTTTTAAAGTGAAGGGCTCGAGAAAAAGCTCGAGGTTTTGTTTAAAAAAAAACTTGTCTTTTTTTTTAACACTCATTTTTATCAGCATGAATAATAACGAGTAGTTTGTTCTTGATGTCATGAACCTTATGAAAAAGTATTCTTGCATTTTGAGAGAATTGTTTATTGTTCCAGGTTGCTTACTTGCTTGATTAGAAATGACTTCTACAGGCACGTAACGTAGACTGTGGTTTTTTGCTATGAAAGAAAAGGATTCATAGGGCTCAAAGAGTGTTTCAGGGTTTCAAAGACCGAGGATCACTATCATCAGTTCAACTCTTGACGTCATTCATTTTTTTTTTTTGCCGCTCTTCTTTGATTTGCTGCTTTTTTTTATTGCTTTGCTAAAGCATACTCATTTTATCTTGGATGTCACTTTTTTTCTAGTGATTTGGGCATGCCCCTAGTATTTGAGTTTTTTGAGCTCTTATGCCTTTTTTGGCTTTCTCACTGCTTTTTCTTTTTTCTCATTGAATTTTTCTCTTGCCCCCCAGTATGGGGTGTGATCCTAGTCGGGATTTTTTTTTGAGAGAAAAAAAAATTATTTAGACTAAAAAAAGGATCGCAAAGGATGTACTTATTTCAGAACATGAAAGAAATAACAAAGATGACATTTTCTCATTTCAAGCGCAAGCAGCTATGATCAATAAACTTTGACCTCATCTAGTGTAATGGTTTGATCTTTGCAAAGAGATGCATTTCATGAGCCACGAGCAACGAGTTCACTACATATCATTATTCATACATTTAAAAACACATGTTTCAAGAGTCACGGGTAAGGGTGTTTATTCATTTCTTCTTTTTTATATATATCCATATTCTTTGGTTTATAATTTAGTCACCTCAATGATGGAGTTGCTTGATTCACTTGTCATTCTACAAGTAGAATGTCAAAAATATCGTTTTTGAATAAACATCAAGTTAATTGAGTTTTTTAAAATCATTTAAGTCCATGACCAAAATCTTATTTTAAAAAAAAAAAATATATTTGCAACATTTTGATATCTTTTCTACGATGAAAAAAAATAGATAGACGCGGTAGAGTACGGGTCACCTATCTAGTCATTAACTATAAATTAAAGTGAAGGGAGTTTTATCATCCCCCTCCTCAAAAAGCACTATCTATTTGAACAGTGCTTTGCTTTTCAAATTTTTTTAATCAATGTTTTTTTTAATTTTATTTTTTAATATTAGATTTATTTATTTTATTGAGTTGTCATACTATTATGACATAGATCGCGGGTTTGACGAGTTAATTCGGATGACTCAAGTTTTTTTTTTAAAAAAATTCAATTAATTTTTTTTTTCAATTTCATTATTTAATATTGAGTTTGTTGAAAATTATACTTCATGATTTATTTTGTATACTTTTTATTATGTTATTTCAACCTTATGACCCGAGAATAGTGCTTAACGAGTTAACCTGAGTTGACTCTAGTTTTTTTGTGTTATATTTCTAATTGATTTTTTTTTCAATTTCATCATTCCACATTTGGTTGGTTAGGAATTGAGCTTCATAATTTTTTTTTTTCTATAGGAATATCTTAGTCTCACAATCAAGATCGCAAGTTTTAGCATTTTAACCCTGGTTAAATTAGGTTTTTTTTGTTTTCTTTCTAAGAGGTTATCTTGTTCTCATGTTCCGGATCACAGGTCCTTCAGCATTGAATTTTTTTTTAATGGGTTGTCCTCGATTCATGATCTGGGTTGTGGATTTGACGATTTAACTCAATTGACTTGATTATTTTTCTTTTTTTAATGGACTTTTTTCTTGAGTTTTATCATTTAATATTGTGTTTGATTGAGAATCAGACTTCATAATTTGTTTCAGTTTTCTTGTTATTAGGTTATTCCGGTCTCATGACACGGTAATAGTGCTTAGCGGGTCAACCCAAGTTGACTTGACTTATTTTTTATTATTTTTTTAATTAAAATTTTTATAAATTTCATTATTCAATATTGAGTCTGACATGAGCGATTAAAAATTGGCCTTCATAATTTATTTTGATTTCCACTATATGAGGTTATCTCAGTCTTATAACCAAAGTTATGGATTTGAAAGTTAACTCAGGTTAAATCAGGTCATTTTTTATTTATTTTTTCTATGAGGTCATATGAATCTGATGACTCGGGTCAAGGATTTGGTGGATTGACTCAGATTATTTTTTATGTTCTTTTTTAATTGATTTTTTTTAATCTCATCCTTCAACATTTGGCTGATTAGATATTGAAATTCATAATTTTTTTAATTTGTTTTCCATGATATTATCTCTGTCTTATGACCTGAGTCGTGAGTTTTATAGGTTAACTCTGGTCACTCTTTTCGTTCCTTTTATAATTGATTTCTTTTTTTCAATTTCATCTCTCAATATTGAGCTGATTGAGAATTAATCTTCATAATTTATTTTAATTTATTTTTTATGGGGCTATCATAATCTTATAACCCGAATCGCAGATTTAACATGTTAACCCGGGTTAATCCAAGTTCATTCAATATATTGTTATTTTAATATTATAAAAAGATATCATCTTGAAAATCTTTTTGATCGAACTATGTTTTTACAGATTGTATGGATTGTTTTTTGACCTGCAAAGTCAATCGAGTTACATCGTGTAAACTTTCACACAATTCAAATTTTATTTTACCAGAAAAAAATATTAATAACATCTAACAAATTTTTTACTTTCAAGAAAAAATTAACCCAACTCAAAACATAGCGCAGTTTAATTATCTAGAGCTAAGTCTGTTTTTCTACAATACATAGCGACAGCGCTCGACTTCTGTTACTAATAATATCCTTCTGAAATCTCAATCTTTAAAGGTTGTCTTGAGGATGCGGGGAACGAAACATTCATTTGTACTTGTATACTTGCCTAAAGTAGATTCTCATTTTCTGCCTCTTCATCCACCTTCAGTTTCTGCCTAAAGTAGACTTTGATGCTAATCATTGTTGTCATCACGAAAACAAACACCAGAATGATCAAGATCATAGACCCAGTTCCACTTGACAATAAATGTACAATTGAAAAACCTGCACAAGTAATTATGATTTGAATGTTAAACTGATCTCCAGATCAAATTATTTACACAGTTGCATCTAAAAATGGCAGCAGAGGACCTAAATGGAAAACAACAAACTTTAATATTTTAATTTCTCAAGGATGAAAAGGGCATAAGTGCTTAGTAATTGTGAAAAATGTGTGTGGGTACTGTAGATAATACTTATAAGTGAAAAAAAGTGAGTGTGACATTTTAGAAAATGGGTGTTCTCTCTGGTGCCCAGGACACTTCATCAAATACCCAGAAGGTTTTTCCTAGTAATGTTTACAATTCAAAGTCATTGCCAATTTGACCAACCTGTTCCAGGCATCAGATCAGTAACCTCTTAGTCAGCAATGTCTAGTAGCTAGCAGTGGACCGGGATTAACACAAGCAGTTTATACTGTTGATCCACAATTTACACTTGACTACAAACAGGAATGTTTTTGTTGTGTTTTTCAAGCTAGCAAACGTTATATTCAACGATCAATCCTGTTCTATTTACTGTGTTGTGACTGCAGATACAAAAACTGAAATGGCCATTCTACAGAATTGCTATGTTAGAGAGGATCTGAAGAAAATGTAAAGATCACGAAAGGTGTTGACTTTACCTTTATCCTGTGCTATGCTGGGACAGCCTGTTTTCAGTCCTTCTTTGGACTGGAACACACACGAGCCTCCTCTTGATTCACAATCTTCACATCCAGGCAAACTCCAAGTCAATCCAAGGCCAAAACTATTGTCAGCAAGATAAGGACTGTATGAAAATGGAATGGGAATAGTTTTCAATTGCCTGCAAGAAAATGGCATGTGAAACGAGGATTCTACGGTGTAAACATGATTCCTGGAGTCACTCAAGCATGAAACTTCGTTGAGAGAAGGCGAAAGCCTGGTTGAACAGTTGAGGTATGTGAAATTCTTCAAAAGATAGTAATACTGGAAAGGTGTGCCAGAGGGGTTGAGATTAAGAAAGACTTCATGGACACAATTTTTGGGGTCAAGAAGACTGAGTTTTCTGAAGTCATAAGAGATGGATTTCACAACCAAGGGTCCATAAGATGGAAAATCAATCATGGTGGTGTTTTCTTTGCAGACAAGGTCGAAACCAGGTTGACCACAGTGCTGGGGCTGCCGGCCTGCTACCCGGAATGGGAAACGAATATCAGGACCGTCGTGACTGCACTTAACCGTTGGGCAGTTGGATTCAAGAGCCTTTATGGTTAGAAACATGGAGAAAAAGAGAATATAGAACATACAAGCATCCATTGATTGTAATAACAAAGACGCAACTCACAAGGTCCGGCAATACTAAATAGTTTGGCTGGTTCTCCTTGCTTCTTCCCCCTCTCTATGTCATATAGAAAGACTTGGCGCAAAGACCTTGTCTGATTGATATGTAAGCAAAATAAAAATCCATTTATATAGTCAACTGTCAGCTTATCAAGAAAATATTTACTCCTCGCTATAAATTAATTGCCTTCTAAGTAACTTGTTTCCTAGTACTTTACTAATTTTACCGAGGAAATCTTACGACTGCTTTTCCCAGTGGAACATACAAAGATGCAAACAAAATATATTATTTTCTATGGAAAAAAAGCACTAGGAAACACGTTACTTAGACGGCAATTAAATAATTAATTAATTTTTACTTTTCCTATTAGGCACCTCTTTTCTAGAGAACGTAAAAGACTGGAAGAGAGACGACCTTAACTGAGTGTGAGACTGCCCTAAGTAACATGTTTGCATTGTGGCGTTTATTTACTTTTAGTCTTTTACTCTTTTGTCATGCTGCTTTCGCTAAACAAGGTGCAAGAATATTTGCTTTACATAAAGTAATGGGTTTCTTGCAAGTTTCCTCAGGCCTTCGAAATTCGGTTTAATAATATTCAAGAGGCTGCTTGGGACCCAACTAGGGCATAGGAACAAAGTTAGTAGCTCCAGGTTGACTAAAATCCAACCGATGGCCTCTCTTTTACGAAATCTTTAGGCCTCCCTCGATTTGAAGGTGGATTCCTTCGAAAAACGAACTTCAAGGAAAATAATTTATCGTGTTCTTCACCCATTTTTCTTTTGTCTGACAGCATGTTGTATATTGTTAAAATTGAAGTAACGCTGACGACTTTGCAAGAGATTCTGGACATCTTGCCTAAAATTCATGCAATTTCACAGTATAAAAGTAAGTGGGTTGAATTCCTAACTGGGACATTGGTCTAATGGCAAAAGACTCGAAAAGTCAAGTTCAGACTTTTGTTGTTCAAGATGTGTAAATTACTCGTAGCCTTCCTACAAGCACTCTCTTTCTTTTTCTATTTTGTACCTATCGACAAAACCATTTCAGCAATCAACTTTATTCCTTTTTACTGAAGTGATAACTACTACATTCATGAATATGCATATTGAAAACTTCAGGAGATATGAATTGAATTAATGTTAAAGTTTCCATTTCTATAAATTAATATCATCGAATCCATTGCGGCCACGCATGGAATGCTTGACTCGCTGGATTGGCATTCTATTATATCAGCGTACACCGAACATGACCTTTTTCATTTGCATCAGAGTTCATGTCAATTCCAACTTAAAAAGAAAAAAAAAGTATAAACGATCCACATCAAGTACTCCAACAAAGAGAGCTTCTTTGAAATTGATATATATGAGCAGCCCGATTAGGGTTGTCTAACTATGAAAGTACATAAGCTGTTTTGGTACGAGAAGAGGCTGAGGTATAATAATTTATCTAGAGAAATCACAGGCACTCTGGGGCGAGATTATCATATACCAGGAAACATACACTGAAGCATTTAAATAATTCAGCCAAGGCACATTCTCCGATCTACTGAAGATCGTACACCAAACTACAAATAATAGAGAGATAGAAACAAAAGGAATTGCAGGACAAACCCTATAGGAGTTCCCTTGCTAGCCTCACTGGTTTCTCCTTTAAAAATGCAACTTCACCATTTGGTGAAGTGAGCAGATGATGATTTGAACCCTCTTCTTCGCTCCTTGATGTTGTAGATGATCCAACAGATTCCAACCCGTCGTCGTCGTCTACATCGGTATTAGATCAAGGTAAGAAAACATAATATTCATCAAAATACCAAACAACCACATGCAGAAGTCTCCTGGCCTTTACATGCACACACCAATGTAGAAGAGCAACACCCCTTCTTTACAATCAAAGCAGTCATTACAATGAGACCTAGAGCTCAATCATTTGAATGGAGATGGTTTCCCTAACTATATATGCACTGTTCTAAACCTGAATGACCACCTATGCAGGTAGAATAATTATGAGAGCCATGCATCACCATTTAAGTCCCAAACAGTGAGACAGCTAGGACAATCTGCAGCCAGCAGGCAGTTTAGGCCACAGATTTCCATTGTTCAAGTATGTCGCCCAATCATTGCTATCATGATCCATTTTCTACATTATCAAAAAAATCAACAAAGAAATGCTCCTGAGGTTTTTTCTAATTTATTGTACCAGGATGTTGTTGGGTGGCTCTACCTCTGCGTCACATGTGACTGTTAGTTTGCTTCTTGGGCTTTGACCCCATTTCTTATAAAAAAAAGAAGTAATCAAGAATACACAGTAAATCTCTTTGTAGAGGAATACAATTTTATACAGAGCCTTCATCAACTTTGGACACCCAGTAAGAAAATTTCTCTTACAGAAAAAATCTTGAATTAAAAGAGCAGAAACATGATTAATGGAACAAACTTACCAGAAAACGTTGGATGATCTGGAAGATGTCTAACTGCTGTGATCTGTATACTTTCTGGCAGTAAACAATTACAGAAAGAACCTGAAACTTCAAATAAAAACTCCTTGATCAGATTGGGAAAAAAAATAAAAGTGGACCCCAAAATCCAGTTTTAGCAGCTAGGCTATATAACCCACATTTATATTATTTGCAAATATAAAAAGCAACGTTGGTTATTAAACAGTTATTGTTAACATGCAAACAGTGGGCCAGGCATAGCTGGATCCAGCTCTAACATATATTCCAACAAAGAGCCACATTTAGAGTTGCGTAATTTATTTATTTTACAAAAATAATTGGTTACTTGAGCGTGCAGAGTACTAGGCCTAGAAGATCTCCAGTGGACTAGAAAGTAGCTTCTCATATAACATGATATGTGACTAACCTAATCGAGCCATCCGATTTACCCATCCAGGAATAGGCTTTCCAGTTAATCGCTTACAGACTTCATCAGTAAAGTGGTTGCAATTCTTGGCAATCAAATGGTAATTGTCTCCATGATATTTTGCAGACAGGTGTTCTATGAATGACCGAAATTCTGATCGAGACATGTTGGTGCTGCCCAATAACACAGACCGTCGAAAAATAAAGCCTGGACAACTTCTTGGTTCCACCTCAAACACCCCACTGGTAGGGTACTCATGGGCTCCGAAGCCATACTCCATGCCATGTACTGATTGAAAGATTAGTTGCAACAAATTAGTGCGCATAAATTTTCAAAAAAGAAATACTGTAGAAAACATGGACAGGTTGATATATTATTCACACAAACCTGATACTAGAGTAAAATACATATCACTGAATTTGAAACATTAAGATAGTTAGAAAATATCAATTCAGTTTGGTTTCGCTTGCCAACTAAAACTGAGATCAATTTGAAGTGCTATTAAGGATTATCAAATTACCACAGCTGTTAAAATTACTTTTAGCCAGATAAGAATTAAAATGCTTTTTTTTTTTTTTTTTGCTTTAGGAGTTTGAGAGAGCAGTTGATTGTGCCTCGATTTCCTCAGAAATTTTTCTCCTGAATAACAAAAGTGATAGCGATCTTTACTGTTAGACTACTTGCATATAACTATCTACAAATAGCCAGAGTCAGTGATTCAGATTAGAGCACTGCCAAATGCTGATAGGAACTGTAGAAAACACATGTGAAGCAAGCAAATAACACCAAAAAGGTTTAAAGGAGTCTTGCAGCATTATCTGATAAAATAACCCTAGTGCCATCAAATATGATCAGATGTGATAAGCTGAGATCTGATGGCACTGCCTTAAAAGCACCCATAACAACGCATTCTAAAGACAGTACCATGCTTGTAGGTGAAGTAGCAAACTCAAACTTGAGGGATCTTGCAATCATGAGAATTCTAAGTTGAGGGATAGAATGCTACAAAACTTGAGTGGTTTTCTTGTAGCCCTTCCTGGTAATCACTTGATTCCATACCTAACTGATGTCAGCTATTAGGCTATCTGTCCCGGTCCTGCACACAGTAAGCAACTAGCCGCAGCACAGCACCGGTGATTTTAACTATAGTAACCTTGAATTATCACATCCTAATTAAGCCTTTCCAGGAAAAGGAGTGTTAAAACCTTCCATCATCTTGCCAAAAGAAATTCATATCTCAGGGTCATACTAATGAACATCTAGAGGAAACTATCCTACATCCAGTACTAAGTTTTCCTTTTAACTCCAAAAGGAAAAGCTTCAATCAGATGTGACTAAGCCATCTCATGTCCACTATGTTAATACACAATGTGGTTAATTTCAAACAAAAGAACCCTAGAGAGGAGTGTAACGAGAGGAGAATTGGGCCCATGTGTCTAGTGTACAGAAAAAGCTTCACTAACCTCACATACAGTTAGCTGTATCCAATCTGACCAGTGATTCTCAATCATGCAAATTTGAAAAGATGTTAGCACTCCCCCACAAAAAAAGCAAACATATTAAATATGAAATATGTTTCAGTATTCCAAATCATCTATATTGTATCTCTAACAATACTGCTGCCAAAAAGAATAAATGAAACCAAAATCAATGAAATTAACTCTGTATTGTTAGAGATACGCTATAGATTATTTACAATATTTAAACATATTTCGTATTTCATATGTTTGCTTTTTTGTGGGGGAGTTTTAACATCTTTCCAATTTTCGCTGGTGATGCAACATCACTGGTGTTATTAAATTTCATATTTAACAACCAATTAACTTTACAAAAAAACAAGTAATAGAGAGAAACTAGAGGGCAAGCATTTCTATTTGAAAACCATATAGTGGCAAACAGGGGGGAATCGCCTAAATGAAGGGGAGTTGCTTATGCATAATGAAATTATAAGACCACATCATTAGTCAGTTTCCTTGCAAGTTAATGCAACCATTTTCTTCATGGCTACACCCAAATAACTTAAATAATCTCATCAGAGTTCAAAAAAATATAAAACTTTAAGAGATTATATTATCTAAATGATATTAACATAAAGAGTAGTGAAATCCACACTTTGCAACATACAATATTGTTTGCTAAAGAGATTGAACATTTGGATAACATTTTTCAAAATTTTACAGAACCTAATATAGATGAATCAAACTTTCTTTTCCACATTATATTTAAAAGTTGAAGGCAAATTATCAAAGCAAAAGAAGTCCGTCACAGTCAACATTTTCTTTCTAGTGTGCAATCCACAATACATTGTGGTTTCACAGTCTGGCATGATACAGATTTTCCAAGGCAGTTAGTCAAGGTGCTTGTGAGTTTCTATGGTTGTTCTTTCAAATATTGAGCGGATTTAATAAAGGTCTGCTTCTTATCATCTCCGTCTTCCCTCGTTTATATATTTCCAGTGCATTTTCCTGCACCCTCCCTCCCTCCCTCCCTCCTTACAGTAATTGTAGGAATACTTCATTTTTCCAATAAAAAATTAGGGAAGTCTTGTGAGCAGTGTCGTTCAAATTCCCTTGCAGTAGGAAATGCTGCTTAGCACGATCTTTTTAGTTAACAATGAGCATTTCTAAAAGTTAGCCTATTTCCACAAATACATGGTGTCACCACAAAGTCCACAAAGAAGAGACCATCCGTCCTTGCTCACAATCTCTTCCAGTTTATAACTTTCATTCTAAAAGTTTGTGAATGTGCAGACCTCTGAAGGAAATAAACCAGCACAAATCTGCTCTTTGCTCCCTCTAGATTAATTTAGGAAGATTGAGATGAGTTATGTTACATGTGCAGGATGACAGACATAAGAAAATTTGGATTGTGAATGTATCCTCCCAATGAAACAATAATTATTCTATTAGCATCTATAAAGCTAGATAATTTGCATATTTGTAAACAATATCTCTTTTGAATTAAATACAAAAAAGATTGCATTGCTTGCTTTCAGAATTAGAAGCACATTTAAGTCGCTATTTTACTGTATATTGCATCTTTTACTCCATGTCCACTTCATATTGGTTTAAACATTCTTTGACTGTGATAAATGCATCATAGAGATACATCGGTCCATGTCTCGAGATATCTTTGACTCTTATTTGCAAGAATCCTTTACTCTTAGGTGATCAACCCCATTGCAAACGCAAACTTCTTGTGTTGATCCTATAAAAAATGGTACACTTCTCTGGCTCATGATTCCCTCATCATGAATTTCAGCCTATCTTAAAAAGTCTCCAAAAATAGAAGTTTTACCCCAACATACCCCAACACCAAGAGCAAAATGAGATATCTATGCAGGTCGAACAGTGATTATCACTAGTAGTTTCCATTAGTCCACAACTATCATGCCGAAAGTGAAAAACCTAGAATACTCTTACAAGAAGCAAAATTCAACTAGAAATGCCAAAATTATGCACAATTAAGCAGGGGAAAAAAAAGATTCTATCATCCATTAAAAATCAATAAATTACCTTCAATACCGGAATGGAAGATCCCAAGACCAAACCAGTAGAGGTAGTTATTTATAGGTGTAAGATCATATATGTTAAGATACAACATCACACGACTGCTCCCTCCATTACTCTGCTCCTTCTCCGAGCTTGTACTCGAGCTCGAGCTCAAAGGAAACAACCGCATTGTTTGCAATCAACAACTCTGCAATTTATAGTCCAAAATTTCTATATCACAAGCTCACCATCCTCTACATCAATTCAACAGGGCCCTTAAAAATCATAATAACAGAAATATTACAAGAGCAGCATGGAAAACTGAAGCTACGAAAAGTTTAAGCAAGCAGTCTGGTAGCTGTGAATAGTGAAAAAAGTAGGGGGGGGATAAAAGAAAAATATGCTGACTGTTTAGTTTTTTTTTAATTCTTTCTTGCATTTTCTCGGAAAACAAACAAAGGATACAAAGAGAGAGTTAGTTTACCAATAAACTGAGAGTGGAAGGAATTGAAGCGACAAGCCCTAGCAAGAATTAAAAATTAGATACAAATAATCAGAAAAGAATTCAATTCTAACAGAAAAGAAATGGCAATATTTATTTATGAATGTAAGCGCAGAGAGCGTACGAAAGATTTTGTAAATATAGATAGATAATTAGGAAATTGGGTTTCTCAGGTGTGAGAGGATTTGAATCAATTTCCGCTGTTCTTGTATTTCCTTCCAAGGGAGGAGAGAAAGGGAGATAGATTGCTTCAATAATTAGAGCTTCTACGTGATAAAGTTAATTTTTATTTTTATTATTATTAATTGATTGATTTATGGATTAGGAAATTGTGTTTGTCACCTCCTCCATTTTCTTTTTTTAAAAAAAAAACATTCCATAATTCCGTATCTCTCACAGTTTCACATGTTTCTCATTATTAC
>Ga0307509_10008559_pt1 | contig 13004 bp, 9 predicted proteins | sample 10_EM_MG_FD_202245 | JGI IMG/M metagenome (GOLD analysis project Ga0307509, IMG submission 202245) | Populus trichocarpa ectomycorrhiza microbial communities from riparian zone in the Pacific Northwest, United States - 10_EM | ecosystem: Host-associated > Plants > Roots > Unclassified | place...
CCCACCTCGACCTCGACCGGACCAACCCGATGTGGGCCCACTGGTTCGACGGCCTCACCCGCGGCCGGCAACTCATCCGCTACGACGAGCGGGGCTGCGGGCTCTCCGAGTTGTTCATCATGATCGGCGGCCTGATCGACACCGGTGTGATCGACGAGGTCTCCAACGCGCTCGCGGACGCGATCGGCACGAACGAACTCGGCGGCTCCTTGACGATGCTGGGTGCCTCCGCGGTCCTGTCCGGGGGCGTGGACAACATCCCGTACGTCGCCACGATGGCGCCCATCACCAGCGACCTGGTCCACAACATGGGCGGCGCCGGCGACCACGTCATGTGGTGGGCCCTCGCCCTCGGCGCCGACCTCGGCGGCAACGCCACCGCCATCGGCCCTCCGCGAACGTCGTCGTCCTCGGCATCGCCGAACGCAACCGACAGCCCATCACCTTCTGGCAGTTCACCAAGTACGGCCTGATCGTCACCTCCGTCACGGTGGCCATCTCGCTCGGTTACGTGTGGCTGCGCTACTTCGCACTGGCCTGAGCAGGGCCATCGCGCCGCAATCCGACAGCGAGGAACCAGGAGAGAGGTCACGGGTGCTGCACGCTTGGGCGATACGTCATTGCCGCTACCGGCTCAGGGCCCTGGCAGCGCTGCCCGAGGGAGGATGGTCCGGCGCCGGTCACGGGTGCGGTCCGGTTCCGCTCACTTGGGTGGCAGGCTCGCGGCGAAGGCGTGCCCCTCGTCGACCCATCGACCGAGCGCCTCGTCCTCGGCCAGGGCGGAGGAGTCGACCAGGATCCAGCCGCGCATGGGGCGCCCGGTCATGTCGACGAGGCGGGTGCCGGGCTGGGCCAGGGCCGCGTCGGTGTGTTCGGGCCCGACGCGCACCATGAGGTCGCCGCCGCTTCCGCTGCCACTGACGCCCACTGCCATGTTGCCCCGGTACAGGAAGGCGATCCCGCCGAACATCCGCTTCTCGGTGACGTCCTGATGTACGGCCAGCCGTTCGCGTACGCGCTCGGCCAGCCCTTCGTCGTATGCCATGGGAATCCCTCATTCCATGCCGGTGAGCCTGAGTTCGAGGTCACGCAGGTCCTTGCCGAGCGACGTACGGACCTGACGGGCCATGAGGGGCGCGGCCATCCGGTAGAAGCCGCCCCCGCCGCCCTGGACGCGGATACGGGCCGTCGTCCCCGAGGAGTGCGGGGCGAAGGTGTAGGTGACGTGCATGGGCATCGGCCCGGCCACCGACACCATGTCCAGCAGCCGGGGCGGTTCGTGTGCGGCGACGCGCAGGACGTAGTCGATGCGCCGGCCCAGGAAGTACGCCGTGCGGGTGACCTCGGCGCCCACACCGAAGCCACCGCTGTCGGCTTCCCTCGTCAGCTCCGCGCTGCGGATGCCCTGCGTCCATTCGTCGTCGTGCCGCCAGTCCATGGCGTGCGCCGCCACCTGCTCCGGCGGAACGGGGATCATCCGTTGCGCGGACACGTCGATGGTCATCGCACCGCCGCCTCGTTTTCCTGCCGGGTACTCGGTCGTACTCGGAGCTGAGACCAGGATCCTCGCGATGGACGGCGGACGCACGACGCGCGACCGGGCGCCGTGCGAAAGCGCCGGGTGCCGGTGCGTCATAGAGGGACACGACGGGATCTGTGCGAGACGCTGTCGCCGAGCCACGGCTCGGACCGGATCGGGGACTCGCCCCGGCTGTCCCGCGCGAAGGAGCATCCATGACCCAGTCACCGCCCACCCCTGACGCGGTCGACGATCCCTACCGCTTCGACGACCTGCGCGCCCTGTTCGTCAACTGCACACTCAAGCCGTCGCCGCAGCAGAGCCACACCGAGGGGCTGATCGACAAGAGCCGGGCGATCATGGACGCGCGCGGGGTCACCACGGACGTCGTACGCGCCGTCGATCACGACATCGCGCCGGGTGTCTACCCGGACATGACCGAGCACGGCTTCGCCACGGATGCCTGGCCGGAGCTGTACGAGCGGGTGATGGCCGCAGACATCCTGGTGCTGGCCGGGTCGATCTGGCTGGGTGACAACAGCTCGGTCATGAAGAAGGTCATCGAGCGGCTCTACGGCGGTTCGGGACTGCTCAACTCCGCGGGCCAGTACGCCTACTACGGGCGCGTCGGCGGCTGCCTCATCACCGGCAACGAGGACGGCGTGAAGCACTGCGCGATGAACATCCTCTACAGCCTCCAGCACCTCGGCTACACCATCCCGCCGCAGGCCGACGCGGGCTGGATCGGCCCGGCCGGACCCGGACCCTCGTACCTCGACCCCGGCTCGGGCGGCCCGGAGAACGACTTCACCAACCGCAACACCACGTTCATGGCCTGGAACCTGATGCACCTGGCCGCCATGCTCAAACACGCAGGCGGCATCCCGGCACACGGCAACCAGCGCTCCGAATGGGACGCCGGCTGCCGCTTCGACGCGGCCAACCCCGACTACCGCTGAGGTGCGCGCCGCCGCTGGATGGTGATCGCCGTCGTGGTGAGCACGGCTTCATCACGTCGGGCGAACGCCCGGACGGCGGAGTGCCGGTGGACGGCGATCAGCCCTTTGACGGACCCCGTTCTGCAGTCGGGGCCAGTGTGGAAAGGGCATCCGGTCGGGCGGCCGGTCACCCGCCTCGGCGGCTTGAGCGCGCCACCCCACCCGACGGTCGCACCACGTCAGGGGCGAAGCGCGACCAGGAGATCAACCACGTAGGTCTCCTCCACTTCCTCGCGAGGAAAGATCCTGCCCAGCCGTTCCCGCTCATCGACGAAAAACGCCTGACGGTCAGCTCCTTCAAGAACGAGGAATGCCGACCGGCTGCCGATGTTGTCGAGATGCATGTCCAAAGGGACAGTGCGGTTCCAGCGCACTTGACGGCGCTCGACCCGCAGACCCGTCAGCCCCGCCAGCCGGACGGCATCGCTGTCCGAAGGGCGCACCGCAGACCTTGGTTCCACTCCGCAGTGGTGTGCGATGCGCCCGTGCTGCTCGCGGATCCACGGCACGTCGAACGCCGTGGTGTTCCACCAGATCGCCAGCGCGCCGCCCGCCCGCAGGACGCGCAACGCCTCCGGTACGGACCGGGCGGGATCGGTCCACTGCCAGGACTGGGCATACGTGATCAGGTCGCAGGAAGCCTCGGCCAGCGGCAGAGCGTTACCGTCACCTCTCACGATCGGCACTCCGGGAAGCGCCTGACGGAACTCGCCGGCCATGGCCTCACCCGGCTCGACAGCGATCACGTCAGCACCTCGTTCCCGCAGCAGCGTGCTGGCGATTCCGGTACCCGCGCCGACATCGGCGACCCGAGCACCGGCCAGACGACAGCCTGAGAACTCCTCGACGCGGTCAAAGAGCGCGGCTGGACAGGAAGGGCGACTTGCCGCGTACTGAGCCGCGGCTGCATCGAACGACTGGGCGCGAGAGCTGACGGTCATCCCCTCATCATCACCTCCCTGCGCCAGACACCCGACCACCGCCAACCCGGTGATTGTTCTCGGTTACGGCACAAGCTAGACGGCGGTGCGTCCGGCGTCGGCCGGGCACGACTGTGTCCCTGCCCGAGCCGGTGCCTCCGTGCCTGGTTGTCAGGACCTCCCCGGGCCGGTCGGCTGTAGGCGTGCCGACCACGCCGTCCGTCCCCGGTCGGCACATACGAAAGGTTGACTCCGGCGCACGGCCGAGCTCGGCGAACGGGCCACGCCGGTCGATCTGAAATGTCGCCGAGCCGGTGCACCCGGCCGATTCCCCTTCGGTCATGCCGTGGAGGGTCCGACGCGATCGGTCGGTCGCGCCCTGGTGTTCGGGTCGTTCCATCAGCCGTAGCCGGTGATGCGGGGCGCATGACGAAGCCCTCGCCGGTCTCCAAGCCCCGTGTCGGCCGGCCTCGTTGAGCAGGTCGGTCCGACCGCGACCAGCGGTGCGCCGATGGCCCAGGTCTCCGCGGGGGGTGCGCGGCAGGCTCCATGCGTAGGTCTACGCCGATCCGTTGGGCCGGCCCTGCCGTCGACCGTCAGGAGTCGGTACGGCCGGTTGCGTTCAGCGGACAGGACGGCGCCCCGGCGCATGCAGCACAACTGCCCAGGGCCTCCCCTCCGGTTCCACTCGCGCGCTCTGCCCGCCGGGCGCCTGCGTCCTCCCGCTCCCAAGATCGACGGGCGCTCGGTAAACCTGTCGAAACCCTGTCATCCCTCAAGCGGCTGTTGCCCGTTCCTGCCGACCGTCACTACGGTGCTCATGGAGATTTCACAGGGAAATCCGATGGAAGGGTCTGTCATGCCCCTGCCAGAGCCCCAGACTGCACCGTTTCCGGCTGCGACTGCTTCCCTAATCGCTCCACCTGGCCCCTGAGCGGGCCCGTCCGGCCGACCTCGGCTCGCTCGACGCCGCCTTGAAGACAAGGTCTCCGCCTTTCCCGCGGCTCAGCCCCATTCGGCCGGGCTTGTCACCGCGTCGCCTGCCACGACATGGGCTGGACCTTCCAGGCTCAGCCCACTCAAGTCCCCACACTGCCATCGCACTTCGGCCCGCGACGCGCCCGATACGGGGACAGCCCCCGGCCGCCGTGAGCCACCACTCGACCGGCCCCCAGCCGGCTCTCACCCCTCCCCACCAGCCTTCGGGCGGGCCCCGCCCGGAGCGGAAAGAGACATCCATGAACTCCACGGACAGCGAGCCTCTCGACTATCTCGTGATCGGCGGCGGCCCCGCGGGCCTCCAGCTCGGGCAGTTACTCCAGGCGGCCGGACACGGCTACCGGATCCTGGAAAGTGGCCGAGCACCCGGCACCTTCTTCCGTACGTTCCCCCGTCACCGCAAGCTGATCTCCATCAACAAGATTTACAACGGCACCGACGATCCCGAGCTGAATCTCCGGATGGACTGGAATTCCCTGCTGTCCCCGGACGACCGGATGTTGTTCACCCGCTACAGCAAGCGTTACTTCCCGCATGCCGACGATCTGGTGCGCTATCTCGCCGACTTCGCCGAGGCGTTCAAGCTGGACATCAGCTACGACACCCGGGCGGAGCGGATCCGGCGTCACGACGCCGGCTTCACCGTCACCGACCAGCACGGGCAGGACCATCACGCCCGACGCCTCGTGATGGCCACCGGGCTCACCCGGCCCAACACCCCGGACATTCCCGGGATCGAGACCGCCGAGGACTACTCCGTCGTCTCCGTGGACCCCGAGGACTTCACCGACCGGCGCGTCCTGATCATCGGCAAGGGAAACTCCGCCCTGGAGACCGCTGACAACCTTGTCGAGACCGCCGCGGTCATCCATGTCGCCGGCCCGCACTCCGTCCGCATGGCCTGGAACAGCCACTACGTCGGCCATCTCCGCGCGGTCAACAACAACTTCCTTGACACCTACCAACTCAAGTCGCAGAACGCCCTGTTGGACGGCAATGTGCTGTCCGTCGAGAAGGATCCCGGCGACGGCATGTACCGCGTCCGCTTCAGCTTCTCCCGGGCCGACGAGGTCGTGAAGGAGCTGCGCTACGACCGGGTGATCGTCTGCACCGGATTCCGCTTCGACGCCTCGGTGTTCGACCCGGAGTGCCGCCCCGCCCTCGTCATCGACGACCGCTTCGCCGAACTCTCCCCGGCGTACGAGTCGGTGAACGTCCCCGGCCTCTACTTCGCCGGAACACTCATGCAGCAGCGCGACTTCAAGAAGTCCACCGGCGGTTTCATCCACGGATTCCGGTACGCCGTCCGCGCCCTGAGCCACATCCTCGACGAACGCCATCACGAACGGCCCTGGCCCCACCGGGAGTTGGAGAGCAGCCCAGCCGCGCTCGCGGACGCCGTGGTGACCAGGGTCAACCGCAGCTCGGCGCTCTGGCAACAGTTCGGCGTGATCGGGGACCTGATCGTCACTCCAACCGGCGAACCCGCCCGCTACCACGAAGAGGTGCCGGTCGCGTACGCCCACGAAAGCCAACTCACCGCGAACGGCGACTACTTCACCGTCACATTGGAGTACGGCCCCGACCACGACAAGGTCGACCCCTTCGACATCACCGTGCGCCGCACCGCCCAGAACTCGGTCGACGACGCCTTCGACGCGGCGTACCTCCACCCGGTGATCCGCCACCACGGCGGCGGCGAACTCCTCGGCGTCCATCACATGGCCGAGAACCTGGAGAATCACTGGGAGAGCCCGGAGGCCCATCACGCCCCGCTGGCCGAGTTCTTCGCCCGCGAGCTGGGCCGTCGGCCGGCTCCGGCCGGGCGGTGAGCGGCGTGCAGTACACCGTCCACGACTTCGAACGTGCCGCGCGCGCCCGACTCGACCCCGTGTACGCCGACTTCATCGCGGGCGGGGCCCGCGACGAGATCACCGTACGGGCGAACGAGGCGGCGTTCACGCGCCTGCAGCTGCTGCCCCGGGTGCTGCGGGGCAGTGCCGCACGGGAGCTGGGCATCACCCTGCTCGGCAGCCGGGCGAGCATGCCGGTGCTGCTGTCCCCGACCGCCTTCCACAAACTGGTCGATCCGGAGGGGGAGTTGGCGACGGCTCGGGCAGCGGCGGCGGCCGGGGCCATCATGATCGTGGCCATGGCGTCCACGGTGGCGGTGGGCGAGATCGCCGATGCGGCCCGCGCCGCAGGTGACGACGTATCGCTGTGGTTCCAGCTCTACATCCAGCCCGATCTGGACATCACCGAGACGCTGGTGAAGCGGGCCACGGACGCCGGGTGCACCGCGCTGGTGGTGACTGTGGACTCCCCGGTGCTGGGCGCGGGCGAACGCAACCGGCGCAACGGCTTCCACGACCTGCCGCCCGGCCTGCGTTGCGAGAACCTGGTGGACCTGCGCGACGGCGAGCGCGGCCACGTACGCCAGATCGCCATGTCCTCGGAGCTGAACTGGGACCACGTCGACTGGCTGCGCCGGACCACCTCCCTGCCGATCCTGCTCAAGGGCGTGCTGCATCCCGAGGACGCCCGGATCGCCGTACAGCACGGTGTCGACGGGCTGCTTCTGTCCAACCACGGAGGACGCCAACTCGACACCGTGCCGGCCACGTTGGAGCTGCTGCCCGAGATCCTCGCGGCCGTCGCGGGCCGTATCCCGGTCGTGCTGGACGGCGGGATCCGGCGCGGCACCGACGCCGTCAAGGCGCTGGCGCTCGGCGCGTCCGCCGTGGGCATCGGCCGGCCCGTGATGTGGGCGCTGGCCGAGGGCGGCGAGAAGGGCGTACGGCGGCTGCTGGAGCTGCTGCGCGACGAACTCGACGACACCCTGGCCCTCTGCGGGGCGTCCGGACTCGCCGACCTGACGCCCGATCTGGTCCGCGTGCCCACGTGGGGGCCCGCGCTGCGCCCCGCCGTGGCCCCGGGGGCGGACCGACGATTCGGCGGGGTGGTCGCGTGAGTCCCACCGGATGGTTGATCACTGGCGCGGTCGTGGTCCTGGTCGCCGGTCTGCCGTACTGGCTGCCCAGAATCGTCGTCGCGCTGCGGGTTCGGATCTTCGCCTGGGTCGGCGGCGAGGAGGGGGTCCGGGCTCCGGGCCGCGAGGTGCCCGCCGAGGAGTTCAAGAAGGTGTACGGGCATCCGGCGGCGAACGGCCGCAGCCGGGGCGCCGCACTCTCCGACCTGTTCTGGTACTGGCTCTCGCCCGGTCCGGAGGTACACCAGGAGCACCTGGAACCCGGCCCACGCTACGACGACGTGGCCCGGACCACGCGGCAGATCCTCGCCGGGCTGTCCAGGGAGCAGTGGACGGAGCTGGTCGGCCGCTGCACCCGCCGTGTGCTCGACGAACTCGACGGCCCCGCGCGCGTGCACCGGGTCAGATTGCGGGACCTGATGATGCCCGTCTGGGCCGAGGTCTACTACGAGGTGGTCTTCCGCGCGTCCTGCCCGCGGCATGTCCGGGACCTGATCACCGGCAACGCCGACGACGTGGTGAGCGCCCTGAAATGCACCCGCCTCAGGCACATGGACCGGCGGGCCCGGCTCACGGACTATCTGCGGACGCGGTTGGCGCACGACCCCCCGCCCGTGCCGCTGCCGTCCGCGCTCACCGCGCGGGAGCAGGCGTACTACCTGCAGGGCACGTTCTTCAACACCGCCGTGGTGCAGATGTCGGAGGCGATGGCTCACCTGCTGCTCGCCCTCGCCACGCACCGGCCGGTCCAGGACCGCCTGTTGGCCGGCGAGGAGGACCCCGACTTCCTGGACCGGGTCGTCAACGAGACGCTGCAACACTTCCCGCTGTTCGGAGTCGCCCACCGGATCACCTCCGGAGAGATCCCCCGGGACGGGCGGGACCCCATCCCGGCCGGCTCCGTCCTGTTGTTCAACTACCCCGAGTACCAGGGGTCCGGAGGCGACCGGTTCGACCCGGACCGCTGGCTGGAGCCCGACACCCGGCCGTCAGCCTTCATCCCGTTCGGGGTGACCGCCAACCGGCCCTGCCCTGCGCGCGGTTTCGCCGTCCTCACCATGCGGGTCGCGGCGGAGGAGGTCCTGCGCCGCTTCCGGCTCGACTCCTCGGTGGAACACACCCGTTCGCTGCCCAGTCGCGGTCCCTGTCTGCTGATCCCGCGCTCCTGGGCTACGGTCCGCAGCCGATCCCGGCTCGCTGTGATGCGCTTCGCCGACCGGTGGGAGGGCGTCTGGCGCAGCCTCGTCCAACTCGTCCTCGGCAGCTACATGGTGTGGGACGCCCGACGCCAGGGCTTGTGCCGGAACTACTTCGCCGCCCCCTCCGGCGGCCCCGCCACCTCCGTCACCGTCGGACGTTGAGAGGAGCGCGACCATGACTCCCGTGGAGCTCGCTCCCGCCTTCTTCCTGGCCGTCGTCGTCATTCTCCTGACGTGCCGCCTGGTCGTCCTGGTGGCGGGCCGTTTCGGGCAGCCGCCCGTGGTCGGCGAGATGATCGCCGGGGTGATGCTGGGCCCCTCGCTGTTCGGACTGATCGCCCCGGGGATCTCCGCCCAGGTCTTCCCACCCGAGCTGAAGCCGGTGTTGTACGTGGCCGGCCAGATCGGCCTGGTGACGCTGATGTTCGGCGCCGGCTACGAGTTCAGGGCGCACGCGGGGCGCGGCCTGGCGGGCACCGCTGTCGCGGTCTCCTCGGCCGGCGTGGGGATCCCGCTGGTGCTCGGCGCGGGGTTGACCGTCGTGGCCCATGGCCATGTCGGCATCTTCGTCGACGGGGTCTCGGTATGGGTGACGGCCGCGTTCGTCGGTGTCGCCCTGGCGATCACCGCCTTCCCGATGCTGGCCCGGATCATCACCGAACGGGGGCTGGCCGGTTCGCGGTTCGGCTCGCTCTCCCTGGCGTCGGGGGCCACCGACGACGCCATCGCCTGGATCATGCTCGCCGGGGTGCTGAGCGTGGCCTCCGGCAAGGTGGAGCCCGTCCTGAAGGCCGTGGGCGGCTCCGTGCTGTTCGTGGCCGTACTGTTCCTGCTGGGCCGCCGCCTGCTGGCCTGGATCGTGACCCGGCCGGGGCTGGGCGCCGACACCAGGATCCTGTTCGCCGTCGCCATGCTGTTCTGCGCTGCCTGGTTCACCGACATCATCGGCCTGTACTCCGTGTTCGGGGCGTTCTGCGTCGGGATGGCCATGCCGCGCGCCGAGGCGTCCGAACGCCTGGTGCGGACCATCCAGTCCGTGACCCAGGTCGTGTTCGTACCGATGTTCTTCACCTACTCCGGCCTGAACACCCGCTTCGACGTCTTCGCCGACCCGTCCGTGACGGCCTTCGGGACCGCGGCGGTTGTCCTGGCGGTGGTCGGCAAGTTCGGCGGCTGCTGGGCCGCCGCCCGGCTACGCGGAGAACCCGCCTCGGTGGCCGTCCGCGTCGGCGCCCTGATGAACGCCCGGGGGCTCATGCAACTGATCGCGCTCAACATCGGGTTGGCGGCCGGCATCGTCAGCGAGGAACTGTTCGCAGCCCTGGTGCTCGTAGCCCTGGTCACCACGGTCATGACCGTTCCGGTGCTGAGCCTGCTGGACCGCCGGGACGCCAGATCGCGGCCGACAGAGGAGGCACACGAAGGTGAGGAGCCGGTGGCGACACTGAACTGACCGGGGGACGGGCGCAGTTGTTACAGAAGGCTGAGGTGGCCGTCGAATCGCTCCCGTCCCACTCACCTCATGGACAACTCAGGTCCTGCCCTCGACCGACCGGAGGTCGCGGCGAAGACCCGAGGAGTCGGGCATGAGCAGGCACAGCACACCAGGCGAAGGTCTCCGTTACAGATCAGGCTGACCGTCGCCGGAGCGGGCATCCTCGCCGCCGTGTGTGGGGTGCCTCTATGTCTTTCGTCAAGCGAGGTGTGGGGTTCGGGGTTCGTAGAAGGTGCCGTCGCGGAGCATCGCGAGCAGCACGTTGATCCGCTGTCGGGCCAGGCGGAGAAGTGCCTGGGTGTGGGTCTTGCCTCTGGCTCGGCAGCGGTCGTAGTAGGTGCGGGAGGCGGGATCGTGCAGGGCGGCGAACGCGGACAGGAACATTGCGCGTTTCAGCTGCCGGTTGCCGCCTCTGGGCGCGTGTTCGCCGTGGATCGAGGTCCCCGACGACTTGGTCGTGGGGGCAAGACCGGCGTAGGAGGCGAGGTGGGCGGCGGTGGGGAAGCTGGTTGCGTCGCCGACGGTGACCAGCAAGGTGGCGGCGGTCCTGACCGCGACCCCCGGAATCGAGGTCAGGACCGGGGAAAGAGGGTGAGCCTCCAGCAGCTGTCCGGTCTGGGCTTCCAGCGGAGGGGATCGACACCGCAGTAGATTGAAATGTGGTGTTGTGTCCCAGCGGGGGACGCGCATCGAGACGGCCCGTACGGCCGGCCTAGGGAAGTGATCCCGGTGACCGATGATTGGGGCGACCCGGACCTGGTCACGGCGCGGGCCCGGGAGAGGTTGCTGTCCGGTGAGGTCGTCCTGGGAGGCCCGCGCGGTGCCATCCTGAGTTCGTGGCAGCGCTGTCGGTCACTGGCCATCAACCCCGACCGATGGGCCCCGCCATATGAGGCCGATCTCGACCTGGACGCCCCGTTGGTCCGCGCGGCCGGGCCGACGCTCGACTGGCTGCAGTCCCGGATCACCGGCACCCGGGCCCGTGTGTCACTCGCGGACAGTCAGGGGAGGAAACTGCTGCGCCGCGTGGGGGAGGCGTCCCTGGCCGGCCGTCTCGACGCCGTCTCCGACGCCCCCGGCTTCTGCTTCGCCGAACACGCGGTCGGCACCAACGCCATCGGTCTGGCGCTGGTCGAACGGCGCCCCTGTCACGTCCTGGGCGCGGAGCACTTCACCGAGCACACCCAGTGCGATGCCTGCGTGAGCGTGCCCATCCGCAACCCGCTCGACGGGCACCTGGAAGGGGTCATCGACTTCGCGTGCGACGTAGCCGATGTCACGCCTGAGGTCGAGTACCTCATGTACGAGGCGGGCCACGCGATCGAGCGGCGGATCCTGGAGCAGGCGAGCGAGCGCGAACGCGCCCTGCTGCGGACGTATGTGGCAGCCGAACGGCGTGTGCACGCTCTGGCCCACTCCGCGGGAACGCCGGTGGCCCCTGACGCGCTGCCCGGTGACGGGGGTGGGCACGAAACCCCGCCGATCCTGCGGGAGAGGGCCGCCGAGCTCGTCGGTGCGGGGCGTCGGGCCGCCGTAGAGGTGCCGCTGGGGCACGGGCTGACCGCCACGCTGCTGTGCAGGCCGCTGGTGACTCCCTCCGGGGTGGCCGGGTTCGCCGTAGAGGCACTCTTTCCGGACGGACCGCTCCAGCACGTCGCGCAGAGTACGCCGGACACCGCCGGGGTGCGGCGGCCCGGCGGCCCGCAGCGTGCGAGCGCCGACACCCCGCCGACCCCGTGGCAGCGTCGTCCGGGCCCGGCGGCCGACCCGGCGTCGTACCCGATGGCCGGTACATCCGGCATACCCGACGCCACCGGCCCGGCTCCTCCCCGCCGTACCAAGGGCGTGCGGCTGATCAGCGTGGGAGAACAGGGGATCGGTCGTCTCGCGGTGGCGTCGCGGCGGCGACTCAGGCTGTTGATCGAGGCCGCCGCGCACATCGGCACCACCCTCGACGTGACCCGCACCGCGGAGGAACTCGTCCGGGCGGCCGTGCCCGAGCTCGCCGACCTGGCCATGGTGGACCTGGCGGAGCCCGTCCTGCGCGGGGAGGAACCGGGCGGCGCGATCGAAACGGGCACCATGCTGTGCCGCACCGCGCTGCACGGGTTCCACGAGGGGCTCTCGCTGTACCCGGTGGGTCATGTGGCCGGCTTCCTGGCCACCACCCCGCAGGCGCGCTGTCTGGCCGCCGGCCGAGCCGTGGTGGAGGCCGACCTGAGTGCCGCTCCGGGCTGGAAGGCGCAGGATCCCGAGCGCGTCGAGCGGATCCTCGCGCAGGGGATCCACTCACTGATCACCGTCCCGCTGATCGCCCGTGGCGTCACCCTGGGCGTGGCCAGCTTCTACCGCAGGACCCAGCCGGAACCGTACGAGGAGGACGACGCGGCCCTGGCCTCGGAGCTCGCCACCCGTGCCGCGCTGTGCCTCGACAACGCCCGCCGCTACACCCGGGAACGCGCCACCGCGCTCACCCTGCAGCGCAGCCTCCTGCCACGCGAGCTTCCCGAACAGACCGCGGTCGAGGTCGCCCACCGGTATCTGCCCGCCCAGGCCGACGTGGGCGGCGACTGGTTCGACGTCATCCCGTTGTCCGGGGCCCGCGTCGCGCTCGTCGTGGGGGACGTCGTCGGGCACGGCCTGCACGCCGCGGTCACCATGGGGCGGCTGCGTACCGCCGTGCACAGTCTCGCCACTCTCGACCTCGCCCCGGACGAACTCCTCGCCCGTCTCGACGACCTCGTCATCGACTTCGACCGGAGCCGGACCGGCGGACCGGACGACGCCGAGATCATCGGCGCCACCTGCCTGTACGCCGTCTACGACCCGGTCTCGCAGTCCTGCACGCTGGCCCGCGCGGCCCATCCGCCGCGCGTCGGGGTGCA
>Ga0307509_10008561_pt1 | contig 13000 bp, 13 predicted proteins | sample 10_EM_MG_FD_202245 | JGI IMG/M metagenome (GOLD analysis project Ga0307509, IMG submission 202245) | Populus trichocarpa ectomycorrhiza microbial communities from riparian zone in the Pacific Northwest, United States - 10_EM | ecosystem: Host-associated > Plants > Roots > Unclassified | place...
TTCCGTCGTCCTAAGGCAAGACTGACACGAAGTCTGCTCTTCCGAGCTTGATCCATATTCTCGTCAATCTGGGAGTCGCCATCGTCGGCTTCCTGGGGATGCATGTAGATAGTAGTGGAGAGGGAACAATTGATGAGAATCGGCCTTTGTAGTAAGCATGCGATGACTCCGATAACCAAATCCTCTGGATCACATGACTAGGGGAGCTCAAAGTTGACGTTTCTCGGTTTCGGTTTTAGTTTATTCTCGGCCGTTTCTTGATGCCGAGTGATGCGTGAACTGACTCAGTTGTTACATAATCACCTGTGATATCTCGCGAAGTTCGGTGAATGCCGTTACATATGAACATCACATGACCTTCAAAAATCATTGGGCATTTCGATACAACTACAATCCGTACTCAAATTAGGCCTGCACCAAGTTGTAGATTTTGATTATGTGTATGCAGATCAGTCTTTGCATTTCACAAAAACCCATTTTGTGCTTAGTTATTAGCCAAAATGTGCCCATAGCATCATTTATCCAATAACACAATAAAATCTTGTCCTATTGACATGAAAAATTTATAGAAGTGTGTATGACACCCTTCTACTTTTTTTAAGGCAACATATCTTGAGTATTATCAGAGTTAAGTATTTAAAATGTGAAATATGGGATGAATTTCCCATTTTGGAATGGGGATTTATAAATAAACAGCACGCATGTGCCAGGTCACACCGGGTCACATAAGGTGCATAGATACGATCACTCGGCATCAAGAAACGGCCGAGAATAAACTAAAACCGAAACCGAGAAACGTCAACTTTGAGCTCCCCTATTGTACTACTATATCTGTGTTGCCTAGCTTTAGTCCGTTCAGCATTTACTATATAGAGCTTCTTGAATCAGGCTCTTGAACTGTATATCTAAGTATGTCACTGCATTCAAAATTATGGATGTATATTCATGACAGACCGACTCTGCACCATGACATTTGCAGTCCAATTGGCCCGGTTTTGCGCTCGTTTTGATCATCTTAGCTCTTCGATTAAAATGAGCGGTTCATGACTTTCCGGTGCTTGGCTTACCTAATGCAAACAACTGAACTCTGCCTCTTGTTCTGGATCAAACTGCGTTCTCCAACCATCCTAATTGTCTGCCACTTTGTAGGAGAGAATTGTAATGTGTTCCGCTCAATGAAGAGCCTAGCTGACTCTTACTACTAGATGGCACACAGGTGCTGGTCGTTTGACGAGATTGTAAGGGCCATTGCCACAAACCTTGTAACAGACAGGGCGAAAGCATCAGCTGTCGCATTAGCGAGTTGCTCCAAGTCTCTCCAACAACCAGCTCTTGGAGAAGTTTGGCGGAGCCTTTGCAGTCTTGCACCCTTGGTTCTATGTTTCCCTCCTAAGATTTGGAAAGTCCGGGAAAACAAGCTGGCAAGTATAAATAACGGGTTTAGAAGGCGTATCATAATTAACCAAATCCCATTAGCATTTCAAAAGAGCCCCACTCCAAGTGGAATGGACTCGATTTCAAAAGCAGTACGCGTCGAAGGTTCGATACCTTGCAGTAGAGCTTCCGAATTCCAAGATCTCCTTAAGCTTGGATGCTCTTCATATACTTCAGCATTACTTTCCTGGTAGTCCCCTCCTTCCCAATCTTGTGTCACTGAGCTGGATTAGCAACAAGATTTATTTTCCCTTCGCATCACTGTTCATCTCGCCCTCATTGACATCAATCTTTATCATGCGTGTGCACGACGAGGCAGAACCCATATTACCCCTAATTATCAACAAGCTTTCCACGTTGTCGCACATAAGAGAACTCGTAATCCATCGATGGTGCGGCCCCATGTACGATCCTTCAATAGAAGAGGCTTCCTCCCAGCTGTTCATGCAGTGCAACCAGCATCTCCGTAGATGCGAAGTCGACTCGCCCATATCTGCTGCTGCACTGGGACACACCATTCAGCTCCCATCTTTGGAGGAATTCCAGCTTGTCATCCGCCGCTCATTTCAGCTTCCAGACCCCCTACCTACTGTCGTGTTCCCGAGCCTTCGGAAATTAGAGGTCGAGTGCAACGGGGATCCTGCCTGGCTGAAATTGCTGTCCTCTGTTGAAAACCCAGTCCTGACGACCATCAAGATCAGGTGTCCAGGGTCGGCCGTCGAGCGGTTTATGGAGACATTCCAACCAGTTATGGCTGGATGCGGGATGCACGAGTGCTTTCGAGAATTATGGATGGACAGTCCAGATGACGTTGAGATCACATCACAGATGATAGCATGCACTTTCTCATTCAAGAACCTGACGTCCTTAACGCTGTTCTCCGAGGTGCACTGCTCCGTCCTTTGCAAGACTGTCGATCTGACCGATGACGATATCGATCTATTGACCAATGCGATGCCATGTCTCGAAGATCTGGCTGTCGGCAGTTCCACCCCTTGCGGGGTTCCTTCTCAGATCACCTTCAAAAGCCTCTATACTATATCTCATCGGTGTACACGATTAATGGGCCTTATGATCCACTTCAACCCTACCTTGCTTGTGACCAAAGTAGGCGCAGATGAATCCTGGGATGTTGCGCTTGGATTGTCAGATCACAAAACCCTTCCATCCGCCGATTTATGTTCTGTCAACACACTCTTTGTTGGGGACATTCCGTTGCCGACGCAACCCAATGCATCCTGCATTTTGGCTTTGGGGTTAGTGGGAGTGTTCCCCCGCCTAGAGACGATCGAGTACGAGAATGGTGATTGGAAAAAGGTTGTAGACTTAGTGGGAATTTGCCAACGTATGGGCTGTTTTCTATTTGGGAAGGGTTACGGACTCCATTGAATGCAGTATTAGTCCTCGCACACATGCTATTATGACATCCCGAGTCGTCTAGGTACCTTGCAAGTTGAACATCTCCGTTCACCTTGCTGCATCTCGAAAACCATGTCGACCACAGAAATTTTAAGGAAAACGGTGAATGCATTTCGGATGAGATTGCGAAAGAGTTTACCTGTTCAGGACGTAATCTCTATTGCCGGCTGAACATAGACCACACAGGCTTGACGATATCGGCTTTGGGGATTGGGAAAGACTCGGAGATGTCAGGTTGACTCTCAACTTGGGAAAACATAGGGATAGCAACTTGCTGCGTCTATGACAGATCTGGAGAGCCCTTCTTTGCGATACTTTTAAATTGACATCTCTGCAGGGTGAGCGTTTTCAAGATCCCCCAAGCTCGGACATCTGTGCATAGATTATAGTTACTGGACATGACGATCCTATTGTTGCTTAATGTACAAACAGTATCAATACCATTCTGTTGTTTCTACTTTGGATTTTGCCCAAACCGCCTATAATGCATCAGTTAAGTTATTCATCTTTGACAATTACTAGTTTCCCGTTCTCAAGCAACCTCTTCAGCTCAGATTTTTTTTTTCAATAAATGGAAATGAACAAGTAAAGCATCCGGGTGCCCCACAGATGTGCTGATATACAAGACAATGGGGTGACGGAAGACCGGGAGACAGAGGAATGCAGAGATGGTGGAAAAATCGGGGTCCGGGACTATATTTTTAAAATGGATGTGAAGAGATAGGTGGATGGCAGAATGGGAGGATATGCCGGCGTTGGAGACGAAGAAAGGTGCGAGGAAGGGAAAAGAGGAAAAAAGCTTTCCGGAATGCCGAAATATGACAGGAAAGCGGACAATGACGTGTTCTAGGAGGGGGAATCGAAGCTCTGGAAGGACAGCCTTTGGACGATAGTCATGGGAAACTGGAAACTTGATCAGAAACACTTGAAACTTCGTTCTATCAGAGAAATCCGTAACGCACCACAGGAAGTATGACTGAGTTCTAGATTGACCAAAGGTGTCGGAACAAGCTTCTAGCAACGTTCGAAATGAGGCCAAATCCGTAGCATCGGACATGCAAAGCGACAAGGTGTGTAAGGTGCTGCTCTGCACCCAAGATACTACCCTTGTCGATTTAAGTTGACTGTCGACCCGAAGGGAACATAAAGGAGGGTAGGTGGACGTAGTTGGACCTCCTAAATCCGTACATAGAGTTGTAAGTCTCTAAGGTTTTTGCAATGATCGAAAGTATCGAGGGGAAATGCATTGATATTGGCAATACCGACTACCTTGATAGTGGGCAATCGAATACTGTTTCGAAGAGCGAATAGCGGTCGCGACGACTTACCATTTTTAGAGTAAACAACCGAAAACACTACCATGATAGAGTAGGGTTCGGCATAGTTTGGACACATGTACAGCTTCTACTGCATATCGAAAGATACTCAAAGTGTCTGCTATCTGGCTTTACACTACCCAAACCTCGTCTTTTCACAAACTTTCTCTGACTGGTTCTGTATGGTTAGGAGTTTGGGTGTGTGGTCGTGGTGTGGGTCCTCTGCAGCAGGGTTTGGGCATGGCACCGTACCCGAAGCCTTTCTCTTTCATTCCCCCTTGGCCACGACAATGTACGAAGGTGGAAAACAGCCTGGTACAGTAGTTTAAACGTTTAAGCTCTACCTCTCTGAGCTGTCGAATTAAGTTGCGTTCGATGTTTTTATCTGCTGAATGGGATCCTCTATCTTTTTCGATTTACAATCGGCAACCACCACGACTTTAAACCGGGTCTCACATATTTCTTCGCTACATGTATCGGCATCCCAACTATGGAATACTGGCGTTTAGTAGTGTTCCTTATCCCACCGAACCACACTTTAATTGCTCCTCAACCATGGTTCCTTGACATTCGTGCCATACCTCTCTATTCAGCGGTGGTAGCTCTAGTATGCATTTAATCTGTTTGTCTTGTCGATGGCTCCTGTCCGACTCTAAGCAACGTGTTAGACCGACGGTGGGCAGGTTTTGGGAACGGAAGTAGGGAGAGGGAAGCGATTGCTGGTTCTGGATCTTCTGCGGTTCCCTCTTGAGAGTCACTCTTGGTGTGAACCTTTAAGTAGGGTGCGATGGCGTCTGCGTGTTCGCGGGAGAGGGCGGAGAGGCGGATACTGGCAATTTTGGTCCCAGATCTTTTGGATCCATCAGGTTGAGACTCCTTGTTCAAGAAAGTCAGCTGTTCCTGCGCTATGGCAACAGAGAAAGGTGCCGCCTTACGAACTATTGCGCCCAGTCCTGATCGGAATCACTATTGAAAGTGGACTTTACCACTGGCACCTTGATAATTTGACGCTTGTGTCATTAATGGCTCCTTACCCCGAATGCGATGGGATAATGGCCCAAGTCGTACAGGACGCACCTTAATCCTGAAACTGTGCATGGCAGTTCTTGGGATTCAAAGTAACATCGACGTTGACTTCGCAGCCCTGGGGCCGTCCTTCTAGCCCAATAACCATAGCCACACCTCCTGGTGCGTGTGTGGCCTCCGTAACACGGCATGATTCCAACTACATACCCTGGTTTGCGTTTTCCACTCACCGTTCCTTCAACTCTCCTTCACCCCAATCTCCACGTATGACAATACCATAGGGATTACACCATCACTACATCCCGAACATGGCAGTGGATCTCTCCGTGGGGATTTTGAAGTCCTCAACTGGAGAAAGCACTTTGCGCCTGGATACTGCCAAGAAAGCTGGTAAGGAGGATCCTAGGAACCGGCTGTCCCTCTTCCACCTACGCCTTAGAGTTGCCAGTGCCTTCTCGACCTAGGTGATTGGGTGATCGGGAACGTCGGGGAGCTTTTCAATCCCTCATTGACAAACCTTTCACTAGGGTTGAAGCCTTACAAACTATGAAACCTCTTGTTTTGTCTTTCTAGGATGTGTCTGATACCGAGTCCTGAATTCCTCTTGTCAGTGTCCGTTGACCCATCGATAATATGAGTCCACCCTCATTGCTCTTGGGAAATTGGGAATCAAACCGCAACTCGAGTATGAACACCGCCAGCTCACAACACATTTGTCTTTGCAGTTTGCACGAAGCATTATCATTGATGCACCCATCTGGCGTCACCATGACCTGTACTAACCTAACTTAAATTCTCGCTGTAGATCATCCCGTCTCTACAGACAACTCAAAGATTGGCAGTTGAGTCTATAATATATGTGGACAATGGATAATTCATTTACGTATGCGTCCCCATTACTGAGCGGACGGTGGCACTAATTTCCATCACCATTCCACAAGCGTGTCTGTCACACAACTTGTAGCTAAAAAATGAAAAGATGATAACGCTATATACTAGATGTCGTCTAAATTTTGAGATGATGTTTTGGAAAACCGGGAACAGGCGACAATACAAATCACTCATTCCGAGTCATTCGGATCTCCAGCAAGTAATTCAATATGAAACACTACTGGAGTCCTTCAGGCACTACTTGCCATTCAAATGAAATTGATAATAATCACGAACCTGATTTAAAATGTTCTCTGGACTCGAACCGCATGCGCAAAGTCGCCCCGGTCTTTCCGAAATAAAATTTGCAGTCTTTTTATAGAGCATCTAGTTGCCGGGCGATCGCAGGGTCGGCAAAATGCGAAATGTTAATTGACAACGTCCTCGATTCGCACGACCTACATAAGTTTCAATATGGCTTTCTATACCGTTCCCTCCTCGTTCGCGTTGAGCGCTCCCTGGTTCAAAACTTTTTTACCTTCGTGCAATGTCAACAACGATCGTCGCTGTGCCTAATCCATACACTCCCATGGCATGGGTGCCTCCTGATATGGCTAGGAGACTCACAGTCCAACTGTATGCCGCAGTCGGATCGTTAGCAGTAAGCAAGCTTATTCTCAAGGTTAATCACTTTAGATGAAACCCCATAATTAGGTTCTCTTGTGGGACATCCTTGTCCATATTCCTCAAGATTATACCATGATGACAAAGAAGCAACTTAACATCTCATCTCTTGTCTACATTATCGCAAGGTATGCTTAAGTCCGTCCCTGATGTTCGAGATTTGAACGAGATGAACAGATTGTCGGGACTAGCCTATGTGCTCGGTCTTGTTATCGTCGAAAGTGTGCCGTTTCCCCTCCCGTAAAGGATTTATATACATATAAACGAATTCTAGCAGCACCAATTGGCAACTGCGACTACATCCGTCGAGTCGGTTTTCTGTACGCTGTTGCTCTCCCATTCACCGTCCTTCTCCTCGTTTTCCGTGTCGTCGCTCTATATAAGAACAGCAAATACGCCATCGCTTTCTTCGGTCTGTCTTGGCTTGCCATTTTGGCCAATTCTATTGTTGTGTCTATGGGCGTAACAGGCATGCAAATCGAAAACACTCCGTATTGCGTCGAGATAAAGCCCCAGACAGAGTCGATACTCGGTGCGATTGGTCCCGTCATCCACGATGTTTTGATTTTCTTGGCGACGGCATGGATCTTAATGCAGAACTCATATATAGAAGCCAATGCCAGTGTGAAAAATTCTCTTAAAATTATGGTTCTAGGAAGGCATCTTCCTGCATTCTCTAAGGCACTCTTACGCGATGGGCAGCTTTATTTTATGTAATTACTCTTCTGGTTGCACGAATCGCCCACAACGCTGACACCGTTTTCCTAGGGCCACTATAATCTTCAATATTTTCTTCGCGATATTGTACTTTACCCCACAGTCGTTTTTCACACCCTGCACCTTCACCCTTCCGACTTTCGTTCTAATCAACACCATGTCATGTCACGTTTACCGCAACGTGCGGCTTGCAATGCTCCGGCACTTCACAGTGGCCTTTCCAGGAGGATTTTCGGCTTTGGATCAACAGCAGCAGATTGGTATTGCATTCTCGCCGAGACGGTCGAGGCACAGCGCGCAAGAACTAGGTCTTGACGCTGCACGAGACGCTAGTAACTTGGCTAGTCGAGAAAAGGTGGACGTGGTTGGGTTGGACAAAGCTGAATCAGGGAATTCGAAGGAGAGCGTAACAGAGAAAGTGGAGGTTTAGACCATCTTGCTACGACATTGCAACTCAACACTCAGTAAAACTGTGCTATAGTAGGTAGAGCATCTTGTATATGTATTGTCCTTGTAATTATATCTTGTATCAAAACAAATGATGGCTGATAGAAAAGGGCAGTGACTTAAATTGTATATCTGGCTTTAATGCGCTGCTCATTATAACCTTCCCAACTTTTCGTTTGCACGAACATAGGTATCATAACATTTGCAAGTGTCTGGCTGGGACGATTTTGGTGCTGATCCCAGATCTGTTGACTTTGGCCTCCTGTTCAGATCTGTTGCCGGGCCACAGCAGAAGAGGAACGTGTGACCTACTATTGACCGTGTTTCGACTTACAAACTATTCCGTAAAGTCCCCATCGGTGGAAGCGGCCTCAGGAAGGTCGTGTCGGTAGTTAACGAGAGTTGTACATGTTGAACCCTAGAGCAATTTGATACTGACCCGGAAGCTGAAACTGTGGCCTTTGCCGTTGTTTTGAACTTGAATTTAGTGCGCGGGCCGTCCCTCATCATCCTCGTGACAAGAGTCACCATGATTTTTTTTGGAGCGCTATCCGTAACCCCCGGGCCAATCGTTTGCCAGTTCCATTGATGTTTGACACGTTTCCCGTCTGGGATTTCCTTCTCCATTTTTCTGAAGACTGAATTGCGAATCATTTCTGTCATCGTTTACTGAATTGCAAGTTGATTACGGTGAAACCGTCAGCTCACCTCTTTTTTCTATTGTTCGACCATTTTGGGTGGCAGTCTAAACCGGCCTATCCGATGCAAGGGCTAACAAGCAACGAATTACGTTCCTCTTCAGTCCGACCCTGGTAGTCAATATTGCTTTACGAACCGCAGTTAATACAGTATGTTGGAGTCCGTCAGGTACGTCACCTCTACTTGATTATAATCTAGAACTGACCAAATCTTTCTCTTTTGGGGGTGCTGCATCTCCAGGCGTGCATTTGCTTTAATATTCGTTTCCAAAACAACACCCTTGAGCACACTAAATACGCGCTCACGGCCGCGCTGGCAAAAAGCGAAATTGGGATTTTGATTGGATTGATTGATCGTATGTGGGATTTAAATTTATTTCACCCAAACATCACAATTCATTGGATCTTGCCATTTCCCTCCCCGTTCGCGTCCAGACAAACCCGCTTCAAGTTCTTTACTTTCATCTGGGCAATGTCAACGACGACCATCGATCTACCTAATCCATACACGCCCATGGCGTGGCTGCGCCCTGAAATGGCTAGGAAGCATGCACTCCAACTGTACGCCGCAGTCGGATCATTAGCAGTAAGAAAGCTTATTCTCAAGGGTAGTCGCTTTAGATGAACCCCTAATTAGATTCTCTTGTGGGACATCCTTTTACATATTCCTCAAGATTATACTATGATGACAAAGAAGCGACTTAACATCTCATCTCTTGTCTATATTATTGCAAGGTATGCTGAACTCTGCCCCTGATGTTCGAGCTTTTGAAAGACATAAACAGAATTTCGGGACTAGCCTATGTGCTCGGTCTTGTTATCGTCGAAAGTGTGCCATTTTCCCTTCCCGTAAAGGACTTACTTATTTACAAACAAATTCGAATTCTAGCTGCACCAATTGGCAACTGCGACTACATCCGTCGAGTCGGTTTTCTGTACGCTGTTGCTCTGCCATTCACCGTCCTTCTCCTCGTTTTCCGTGTCGTCGCTCTATATAGGAACAACAAATACGCCATCGCTTTCTTCGGCCTGTCTTGGCTTGCCTTTCTGGCCAATTCTATTGTTGTGTCTATGGGCGTAACAGGCATTCAAATCAAAAACACTCCGTATTGCCTCGAGGCGAAGCCCCAGACACAATCGATACTCGGTGTGATTGGACCTATTGTCCATGATACATTGATTTTCATAGCGACGGCATGGGCTTTTATGAAGAACTCGTACATAAAGGCCAATGTGGACAATGTCTTGGACGTTATGGTTCTGGGAAGGCATCTTCCTGCATTCTCCAGGTCACTCTTGCGCGATGGGCAGCTTTATTTTCTGTGATTATTGTTCTGGTCGCACGAATGGCTCGACGTTAACGCTGACACTGTATCCCTAGGGCCACTATAATCTTCAATATTCTCTACGGGGTATTATACTCTATCCCAGAGTCGTTGGTCATACCCTGCACCTTCATCCTCCCGACTTTCGTTCTAATCAACACCATGTCATGTCACGTGTATCGCAATGACCAAGGCCTCGCAGTGGCCCTCCAAGGAGGACCTTCGTCTTCGGATCAACAACAGATTGGTATTTCATTCTCGCCGAGGCGGTCGAGACACAGCACAATTCTGATCCAAGAAAAAGATCTTGAGGCTGCACGAGATGATAGTAGCTTTGCTCGTCGAGAAAAGGTTAGGTTGGAAAAGACAGAATCAGGAAATTCGCAGGAGAGCATAACAGAGGCAGTGGAGGTTTAGGGCACCTCGCCACGACATTGTAACTCAGCACCTATAACTGTAGTATTATAACAAATGAGAAGGAAATCCCAGATGAAGCGTCAAATGCAAGTCAAATGTACTAGTGTAACGACATCAATGTAATTTTCAAATGATTGGGCTTACGGGTAACGCTCGGCGTCCACCTTACAATCAGAGTGTAATCCTGTTGTGAGGATTCGGAATGGTGACGAAATTGGAGACACGTTACGGTCCGACTCAACGTAAGCCTTTATGCGTAAGCGAATAAATATTGAGTAAATAGTACACATTCTCTGAAGGCAATTACACTACTCTCGATGACCCAAGTGTTGTCTTTCGGACTGCACCGTTTCATTGGCGTGAAACTCGTCCCAGACTTTTCGAAACAGCGTTTTACAGTGATCACATGCTTCAGACACTGACCGGTTCGGCAAAACGCGCGGTTGGGATATTTTTAAAATTTTTTGATTGATGGTATTTACATAAATTTGAACGTTGAACGTTCAACGTTCAACGTTTGCTGAATAGGACGGCGGAGGCCGATGTCCAAATATGCAACGTGATGTCCCACTTTTCCATGTATTTATTTCACGCAAGCATCTTGGGCTTTCCGTCCCCGTTCGCATCGTGTGGCCCTTGGTTGATCACAAACAGACAACCCGCGTAAAGTTCTTTACTTTCATCTCTGCAATGTCAGCGACAACCATCAATGTGCCCAATCCATACACGCCCATGGCATGGCTGCGCCCTGAAATGGCTAGGAAACACACACTCCAACTGTATGCCGCAGTCGGATCGTTAGCAGTAAGAAAGCTTATTCTCAAGGTTAGTCGCTTTAGATGAACCCCCATAATTAGGTTCTCTTGTGGGACATCCTTGTCCATATTCCTCAAGATTATGCTATGATGACAAAGAAGCGACTTAACATCTCATCTCTTATCTATATTATCGCAAGGTATACAGAACTCAGTCCTTTTTGCTCGAGATTTGAACGAGATAAACAGATTGTCAGGACTAGCCTATGTGCTCGGTCTTGTTATCGTCGAAAGTGTGCCGTTTCCCCTCGTAAAAGGATTTACTCCTAAACAAATTCGAATTTTAGCTGCACCAATTGGCAACTGCGACTACATCCGTCGAGTCAGTTATTTGTACGCTGTCGCTCTGCCCTTCACCGTCCTTCTCCTCGTTTTCCGTGTCGTCACTCTATATATGAACAACAAATACGCTATCGCTTTCTTCGGTCTGTCTTGGCTTGCCTTTCTGGCCAATTCTATTGTTGTGTCTCTGGGCGTAACAGGCATTCAAATCAAAAACACTCCGTATTGCCTCGAGGCGAAGCCCCAGACACAATCGATACTCGGTGTGATTGGACCTATTGTCCATGATACATTGATTTTCATAGCGACGGCATGGGCTTTTATGAAGAACACTTACGTAAAGACCGATGCGGAAAACTCCTTTAACATTATCGTTCTAGGAAGGCATCTTCCTGCATTCTCCAGGTCACTCTTGCGCGATGGGCAACTTTATTTTCTGTGATTATTGTTCTGGTTGGGCGAGTGATTCGACGCTAACGCTGATATTATATCCTTAGGGCCACTATAATCTTCAATATTTTCTTCACGATAATTACCTCTATCCCACAATCGTTGGTCATACCATGCACCTTCATCCTTCCGACTTTCGTTCTAATCAACACCATGTCATGTCACATTTATCGCAACGTGCGGCTTGCAATGTACCAAGACCCCACAGTGGCCTTCCAAGGAGGACTTTTGTCTTCGAATCATCAACAACATATTGATATGGTATTCTCATCGAGGCACGGCACAGTTCTGACCCAAGGAAAAGATCTCGAGGCGGCACAAGATGATAGCAACTTTGCTAGTCGAGAAACGGTGGACAAGGTCATGTTAGACAAGACAGAGTCAAGGAATTCAAAGGAGAGCACAACAGAGAAATCGGATGCTTAGGGCATCTTTGCTATGATGTTGCAACGTAAAACTGTGCTATTGTGTACGTAGAATATTCATGTCGTTGTAATTTTATCTTTTATGATTCAAGAAGGCAGTGGCTCTCGAAACAGAGTCTCGAATTGTATATCCAGTTTTAGTGCGCTGAGCATGCTTCACAACTGACCGACCTTTCGTTTGCATGAGTTTACTATAAGGTATTTGCAAGCCTCGTCTGGTCGGCAGGATTGAACCCAAACCACTTCGGTTGACTTTGAGATTCGAGAGATCCTATGGTCGCCTTCCTGTTCAGATAAGTCGCCAGGCTGAAGAAAAGTATGCGACCCACTATTGATTGCGTTTCCACATACAAACTATTCCGTACAGTCCCCATTGGTGGATGCGACCTGTACTACCTCGAGAATCTGGTTGTTGTGGCGTAGTTGGGAGCGTAATGGATAAGACCAATCGTCTGCCAGTTCCATCGGTGTCGTTAAACTACGTTTGACATGCAGGTCGCCTTCTGGGATTTCCTAAATTCCTTCTACATATTTTTGAAGATCCCAAGTTCCCGCTACCGAAGGTAAGGGTTTTAGGGGCAGATGTGACGTCATCGTTGGCAGGAGTTGACAAATCCTCATTTTTTCTTGATCTCGCAATAGATGACTGCTGGAAACTGGAGTGCTGCTTGACGC
>Ga0307509_10008562_pt1 | contig 13000 bp, 16 predicted proteins | sample 10_EM_MG_FD_202245 | JGI IMG/M metagenome (GOLD analysis project Ga0307509, IMG submission 202245) | Populus trichocarpa ectomycorrhiza microbial communities from riparian zone in the Pacific Northwest, United States - 10_EM | ecosystem: Host-associated > Plants > Roots > Unclassified | place...
AAACTTCAATTTATCTATGAGATGTAATCCAGGCAACTCTTCTGGGAATACATCTCGAAACTCCCTCACATCGGGAATACTAGCCAAATCTATACTACCCTTTTCCAGCTCTCTTACATGGGCTAACTAAGCAAAACAACCTTTCCTCAGTAACTTTCTAGCCACCAAGACTAAGATTACACAACTTGGAATATCTTTTCGTTCCCCTTTAACCACTACTCTTTTATCACCTATTCTTTGGATTGTCACCGTCTTGGTGAAACAATCCACTTATGCCTTATGTTTACTTAGCTAAGCCATGCCCAGATTCAAGTCAAAATCATATAACTCTAACGGCAAAAGATTTACCCTCAATTCTGATCCTCTAATATATAGTTTTACCTTTCTATAAAAAAATTGTCAAATCTCTGGCACCTACATCTGATTTATAACTCTTTCCTTTTTTTTTCCTAGCCAAAGCCCAGCAACCTCAACATCCTCTTCACCATGGTAAGTCATACAACCCATCCCTTTCATACACCTCACCCACTACACTATGGTGACCACTTCCCCTGATCTAGGAGTTGTACTGGAGGCTCCTGCTGCCATTCCAACTGCTACAACTCTCACTATATGATCCATAGAAGTAGGATCCAAAAATGGGTTTGACCCGGCTACCAGTGCCACTGATAGGGGTATATTATCTCCCCCCATATGTTTGATACATCGGGCATTGTTACCCCAGCCTGACGGGACAATGAGTCACCTCGACGTCTCACTGACTCGCCCCTTTCAGAGTATACTGATGTTGCAGGTACATGAGAGGAAGTGTCTGCCAAGGGATCCCAATCTGGATCACTTTCGTAATGAAGACTCTGATCACTTCCCCGAACTGGGAATGGATCAGTCCTGGCTCCTTGCCTTATTCTCACCATTCTGAACCACATTTCAAAACCTTATACTCATTCTTATCCACGAAATAGCAACCTGAGCTCTGATACCAAAATGTAACATCTCCATATCTGGGATAAAGCAACGATCTCATGTTAACTGATAAACAAAGTGATTAAATTTATTTATTTTTATATCTATTCATGGTGTTTGTATTAAAGTCTACCGAAATTTCGATGGAGTCTCCCCTATACCAGGAGGTCCCAAGTTATCGACATACGACCTGTTTACACTTCTAATATACCGCATCTCCTAACTCAATTCAACCCAATCATCCTGGGTCTCAATCCCATAAACATTCATTCATATCAACCACAATGTTTATGATATACATTGTACAACAATATCATTATGGATGGATAAAGTTATAAACATGCATACATGGAACATGATTATACAAACTACAGAATTAAATTCATTTATTCAAGTTTAAACATCAATTATACAAATTGAGTTATATAAAAGTTGTAATATTACCAAATATAAGGGTATACTCTCTAGAACCTAAATTACAAAAAGTGAACATAAGCTAGAATCTACTCTCGTCGTGCATGCGATGGCCTTGAAAACAAAATACATATTATTGAAATATGAATATCACAATAATATAGCAATACAAATATCCAGCAATTTAAAAAGGCAAACATGCATTCATATTTTATTCACTTCTCCCTTTTGGTTTTCATTGGAAACTCTTTCTCCTTCAACTACTAAAAACATTTTCCTCTTCCATTATCAACCTCCATTTAAGATCTCATAAGACCACCCATGATTATTTCCGCTTAACACATTACCGATACCACTTTCACTGTTATCATCATCACCCCGTAGGAGTCGATGCAAGGTGATCCCCTTACCCGGGATCCTAACATACACTAAATGTATGCTAGTCAATACATCTTGATCCCTTTACCCGAGATCCTAACATACACTAAATGTATGCTAGCCAATACATGATTGATCCCCTTATCCGGGATCCTAACATATACTAAATGTATGCTAGTCCAAACACGGCGATCCCCTTACCCGGGATCCTAACATACACTAAATGTATGCTAGTTCACGCCCCAAATCACACTTCTCATGTTTCCTTTGTCAACGATAATTTCATCACTTGGCAATTCACACAACAACCGTTCACCTTGAGTACACATACATTCAGAATACTATCCAAAATATCAGCACCATTACGCAAACTTTCCTCCTTTCTCCTAATATCCAACATTCGGTAGTTCACATCTCACATCAATAACATATTAAATCATAGAATTTAACTAGAAAATATAGGTGCGGATCACCTACCTATAGTAGAAGCTCTACTCGTGCTGCCCCTGTTGTTGCCGCTGCATAACGTCTGTGGTCCCTCCTGGTAATCACAGGCATAATCTCATAAGTGATCCTTATTCAAAGTTATATTTCATACTAACCACATTAACAACCAATACAAGTATTTCTTTCAATTATTCATTTCTTTATATTTTATGTTCTCTCATTTCATCTATTTAAACCATCATTCTTTGTCCAACTATGGTTATCATTCTTTTCTTTATATTTAAATTATTACTGTTTAAACCTCGAACTGTTACTGTCTGACCTCTCCTTAGATTTTTAACTATATCTAGAGTTATAGAACTCCATTTCAAGCAAGATTGGTCTTGTTGGAAAGCTAAGACATGAGGCTACAAGTTCTCTGAAAGAAGGAGAACCTCGTTCTTCCTCTAAGATAGTCAAAATCGCTCATCAACAAATATTTGGACAATTACTGTCCAACTGTTACTGTCTTGTTTTTGAACCGTTACTATCCGACCTCTCCTCATATTTGTAACTATATCTAGAGTTATAGAACTCCGTTTCAAGCAACATTGGTCTCGTTAGAAAGCTAAGACATGAGGCTACAAGTTCTCTGAAGGAAGGAGAACCCAATTCAACCTCTAAGACAGTCAAAATTGCTCATCAACAAACATTTGGACTGTTACTGTCTTGTTTTTGAACTGTTACTATCTGACCTCTCCTCAGATTTTTAACTATATATAGAGTTATAGAACTCCGTTTCAAGCGAGATTGGTCTCTTTGGAAAGCTAAAACATGAGGCTACAAGTTCTTTAAAGGAAGGAGAACCCAGTTCCGCCTCTAAGACAGTAAAAATCGCTCATCAACAAACATTTGGACTGTTACTGTCCAACTATTACTGTCTTGTTTTTGAACCATTACTGTCCGATCTCTCCTCAGATTTTTAACTATATCTAGAGTTATAGAATTCTGTTTTAAGCGAGATTGGTCTTGTTGAAAAGCTATGACATGAGGCTATAAGTGCTCTGAAGGAAGGAGAACCCACTTCTGCCTCTAAGATAGCCAAAATTGCTCATTAACAAACATTTGGACTGTTACTATCTAGATATTGAACTGTTACTATCTAGACATTGAACTGTTATTGTCCAACTGTTACTGTCTAGATATTGAACTGTTACTGTCTTGAACCATTACTGTCTAGGCATTGAACTATTATTGTCCAACTGTTACTATCTAGATATTGAACTGTTACTGTCTAGATATTGAACTGTTACTGTTCGACCTCTCCTCAGATTTTTTACTATATCTAAAGTTATAGAACTCCATTTCAAGTAAGATTGGTCTCTTTGGAAAGCTAAGACATAAAGCTCCAAGTTTATTGAAGGAAGGAGAACTTAGTTCAGCCTCTAAGACAGTCATAATTGCTCATCAACAAATCATACTTACTGCCCTACAGGGTCTGTCATGACCCAGTCTCGGTTGATAACCCATAACTAGAGTTCTACAACTCCAAATTGAGTAATACCAATTTCCTTAGTTAGCTAACATCCAAAACTACAATTGCTATGAAGGAATCTGGTTCTAATTCCCCCTGCCCTTTACACATAACTTTCACAAACTACATTTTCTGGGTAAATTATCATGGTTTCACATCCCCAATCACATACCACACATGAATTAACTTAATTTTAACAACAAATACTTTTCCCCCAATTCAAGTCTAAGAACCCTAATCTATAACTCACATCAAGGCATCAATTCATTATCGAATTTGAAATGACTTATAAGATCATGTTTAGAACACCTTACCCGGTACGAATTAAGGTTTTGATGTTCAACTAGTTGAAGATTTTCAACTCCCTCCTTTCTTATCTAATGACAGCCAGCCCTCCATCTTCTCTTCTTGTTCAATTTTCTTGTTTTCTTCTTATAATTAAGTTATACCTCTTTTCATTTCTTATAATTTCACCCCACAACTTTTAGTTTAGTTTATTTTCATTAATTTAATCCAACCCTCAACATTTTCGGGTTGATTTATAATGTCTCGAAATATTTCGTCCAAAAACTTATATCCAAAAAATTCTGAATTCCCGTTTTTATTTAACCATATGCATGAATTTCTTCACTTTTATTTCTCAAGTAGTTAGTTTGCAATCTAAGCAACCTTTGTTTTTCCTCGAGGTTTACATTAGGTCTGGTTTATCTTGATGGAAAGCTAAGACATAGGTCTAAAACTGTCATGAAGAGTCCAAGATTCAAATATTTCGTTTTTAAGTTCAAATCTTAGCATCAAAAGAGACGTCTGAATCTATCCTGTAGCCCAGACACTGTTCAGTGTTCAGACCATATCTCGAGTTCTAGAATTCCAAATGAGCTCTAGTGTTTTTTGTTGAAAAGCTGAGACAACTGCCCATAACTTTCAAGAAGACTATGTGCTCGAATTCTGATGTTAGCAATGATGTTTTGGCCAGCCAACAAAGTCAATAACCAGCCAACAATATCAATAACCAACCACCATGTCAATGGTTGGCCACCAACTAAATAGTTAGTCAACCAATCAATAGTTCTGAATTTTATCCTATAAAAGGAGGCATTTGCCATACATTTAGGCATCTTGGTTTTCATATGAAGATCATTTTCTTGCTTTCTCTCTTTGTAATGTTCAAGTTTTCTTTCATGCCATTTCAATCTCTTGTTTATGCGTTTTCATTTCCTTTCCTATACTTAGTTAACTTTCATCATAACTATGTTCTTATCTAGTTTATTTATGTTTCTCTTCTTCATAATGTTTAGCTAAGTTTATTATGTCAAGGTGAAAAGGTTTCACTAGTGGTGTTATAATAAGTATAATATAAACTCAACATGGACTTCAATGTTATATGCAAGAAAGTTTGCAATTAACATGTCTTATCTTTTTATCTTTCTAATTATTAATACCTTACTTGTTAAATGATTAATCTAGATTTGTGTTGTATAACACTTGGTACAATAAATGCTTGATCCTTCATAGTCTTCGGCCGACATCGTTGTTATGCGAGGAACTTGATTTGTTGTTAACATAAGTTAGCAACATGAATGCCTGATGATATTTATAAGTATGATGTTACAAAAATAAGATAATTAACATGATCATGTTAATAATTTATAATGAGTTTATACTTTACTTATTTCTAATACTATTAGTGGATCCCTTAACCTTGATAATTGTTTTATCATTGTTTAATTCTCACATCAATATCACATCAAATTCTCCTCAACTCTTTGTTATTTATATGTGTGTGTGTGTGTATAATTTATATAGTTGACCTCCCTATGGTTCGACCCCGGTCTTGCCGGGTTATTTATTACTTTGACACTCCTGCACTTGGCATAAGACATCAACTTTTTGATCGTGTCACCCGCCAGCACATACAAGGGAATCAGCTCTATGGGAGGAGAACGTCTCTCTCTAGATTCTCTCTCAAGACCGGCGCGACTGAGAGCTCTTTTTTTTTATCAAATGTAAGAATTGTATAGATAAAATAACAAGCTGGAGACCAGCAGTACATATATACAGACATAACCAGGCAAAGGGAACAGACTCCCTTGAACTAACTAAAAGCAAGACTATCTTGCTTAATAGAATAATACAAAGCTACCAAGCCTAGAAAGGCTTGTTCAAGGGAACAAGCTCCCTAGGACAAGCGAATAACCAAACAACGTGCTTAACAGAGAAAAATACAAAAGACCAAAGGAACAGGCTTCCTTGGACAGGCTAAAACAATTAAACCCAGCAACAGACACTGCCAGCAACCAATCAGCAGTAAGCCAAGCGTCTGCAGAAACTGTAAAGACATCAATGATCCAACCACTGCATAAAGCAACACCCAGGAAGAGGAGACAGCCAGGAGCAGCAATCCAGCTTCAACTATAAGCAAAGCCAACAGCCAGAAGCAAGTAGGAACAAGCACCAGAGGAGGCTAACATTCAGACCTAAAGTTGCACCAACCAAATATGACCTGAACAGGAAGTTGCTAAAAGGAACAGGGTCTAAACACGAAGCCCACAGACAGAAGCTGATACCAGCAACTCTATAATAAAGGACAAGCCTTTAAAAGGGCAAACCTGCAGCTACTACCAGAGCAGCAACAGGGCTATACACAAGGCCATAGGCAGAAGCGGAAACCAACAACTCTGCAACAAAGGAAACTATCCAGAAGGCGAATACCATATTATAGAAGATAAGACCAACAACAAAAGACAATAGACTACAAGGCAGCCCCATGTATCCAAACCACCACCGCAAGCAGAATCACCGCCACAACATGTGACTATAGCAACAGCAACAACAGGCATAACCCAGGCACAAATAGAAAAACTGCACAAAACCAAACTATCAACCAAGCGACATCAGGGAAATAGGCAACCAAACTGCACCAAGCCAGGACAGCTGCCCTGGATGAAGCAAGCAGGGAATCTACATAGGAGAAAACCCAAACCAGTAAGTCATAAAAGTCCATTTTGTATGTCTTCGTGCGGCCAACCACCATATGGTGTTTCAGGGGATTAGTTAACCCCTGGTAGGCCAAAGGAAGAGAGTCATGGGGGTGCAAGAGAAAGGGGGACCCTTCTACTACCAGCATGATTCCTCTGGTGTGTTTATTTGATTTCCGTTTAGGCTCCACCATAATCCAGCCATTAGGAGCAACACAAGGAGTCTGCTCAGTAATCACAATAGCTGTATTTGAGGAAGCCTCTAGAGTACCCTGAACTGGTAGGGGTTGACTCTGCTCCTACGTACAAGTAGGAGTAGACAGCTCATGTTGGTGTTTCTAGGGTCCCAGACGGCTAAAAACACTCCCTTTACCGGCTTGCACGGTCGAAGTGTTAGCCTCAGTTGTGTTACTGGCAGCAGCTTTGGGGCAAAGAAGCCGAGTATGTCCAAGGACATTACAATAGTTATAGAATTTTAGCAAAGTTTCATAGACAACCTTTTGGTGAAGTATTGGACCAGATGACAAAGACACCTCTACAGAGTGTTGAAGGTCCTCACGAAGGTCTAATTTAACCAACACACGTATATATGATAGGCGAGAGAGATTATAAGTCATTTGAACATAGTGGATAGGCTTGCCAAGAACACTAGCTATCTTGGACAAACAAGAGGGAGACAAACAACATAGAGGAAGGTTTGGGAATTTGACCCATACTGGGACCCTTGTCATCTCCTCACTAGAGAAATCAAAAAATTTGGTCATCGGCCTCAGAATGAGGGGTCTCCCATACACCATGTATGGACCTCCATGAAGAACAGAGAGCTTCTCTTCCTCACGGCTGAATTTGTAGATCAGCCACCCAGATATCATGAATAGTGAGCGTAGCCTCACACTTCTATACAGAAGAGATAATACCATTCAGAGCCCTGTATCCCGGGCTTTTACCAGAGACATAGCCAACTACACACAAGTTCCAGACTTCAAACTGAGGGTGGAAGTCCTCAGAAGAGATGGCACAGGTCTTAGTGAGATGATTGAGTGAGAAATTTTGGAGCTTTGTACAAGAAGCAATTGATCTACTAGCAGAGAAAAGATCTCTCCATACACTACTGCCTAGAGTAAAGGAAAGAGAGGTACCTGCTACTACGGTTGTAGTAGGTGGACGACCTCCTAGAGAGAGAGAGAGAGGGAGGCACCAGATCAGCAGGAGGAGGAAGCAGGGGGTGATTTGAAAGGGCCATCATAGTCATCATCAGAGAAAGAGAAATCCAACTAGTCCTCTTCCAGGAGTGCTTCAACCAAAGCTTCATCTTCTGAGCAATCTTCTATAGTAACATCCTCTAAAAGGTTAAAGCCAGAAGCAACCTTAGGGATAGGTGTAAGAACATCAGGACACATAGCATTGGCCGTTGGTAGGGGCATGGGGGAAGAACAGGGGAAGATGAACAGGAAAAAACATCGGATTTGGTTGCTTGAAGAGCCAGAACAATAGAACCATCATGATCATCGGGAACAGGATCATGCAAGATGGCTTTTCCATGTGTTACAGTAGCTGCAACTTTCTGCTTGTTTTTGGCCATTTGAAATGATGCATAGACGGGAAAAAGGAAAAACAAGGGGAATTGAGAAATTGAAAACAGAGGAGGGGAATAAGGAGAAGGGAAGAAATCAGAGCTATGAAGACAAGGAAGCTAAGAGAAATTCAAACTTCAGACCCCGCTGGCACAAACAGTGAAATCAACTCCATGGAGGAGGAGAGCATCTCTCTTTAGATTCTCTCTCAAGACCGGCGTGACTGAGAGCTCTTTTTTTTATCAAATGTAAGAAATTGTATATATCAAAAATAAAACATAGCTAGAGACCAGCAAGTCAAAGGTACAGGCATAAAGGGAACTGGCTCCCTTGGATAGCTAAGGGAACATACTCCCTGAAAACAAAACTGGAGGACCAGCAATTCAGATAAACAGGCATATACAAGCATAGGAAATAGACTCTCTAGAAAAAGGGAACAAGCTCCCTATATCAAAAGCAAGACAACTTTGCAAAACCAAAACCTGAAGACATCAGAGCAGCTCTGCACATGCAGTATCTGCCCAAAAGCGACATAACACCTTAACAAGACAAAACCAAATAACAAGCCACAACATAGGATCCTCAAGAACAACAACAAGCCATAAGCAGAACCAAACAATAATTCTAGAACAACAATGCCAGAACAACAAGCCAAACAACCAAAACCAAACCCAACTGTACCAAAAACAACAAACCAAAAACCACAGCACTGGATCCTCAAGAACCACTTACAGAACTAGAGAAAACAAACAACAATAGACAAGAAGCAGCAACAAGTATCGGCTGCAATCAACAATAGCAATATGGGGTTTGACTAGCTGACTTCAGATGAGATTTGCCTAGTCGCTTACCCGTAGATATACCTAGTCCAGTAGCATGCAAAGCTAGAGGGAGCAAGCCTTTGCTGCGAGTCATATAACCCCGACTGTGTCTGGTAGAGGGAGGTTCAGGAGGTACATTCCCAGATTTCCCATTCCTAGTTGAATCAGACCCACAAGAATCATCAAGGATTGTTATAGCATTACTGGCCAATTCATGCTAAGAAGATGTTTCAGGCTGAGGAAGGAGCTTGGCCTTTTTCCCCCTGCGAACAACTTCTTGACTCCTAGTTACCACCCTTTCAGCATTGGGACAAGAATCCCCTGAGGGCTGGCTAATAATAGGGTTCACAGTAGCAGCTTCATTAGAAGAACCAGGGGGAGATACATGTGATCTCTTTGCCATCCCAGAAATGGGAGAATCCTCAGCTCCAGTGTTAAGCTTCAGACATGCAGTGCTGGTATGTCCAAGCATACAACAATGAGAGCAGAATTTCAACATGTATTCATATATGACCCTTTGCTTGATAATTTTTCCATCTGGCATGGAGAGGTTGATAGAACGAGGCAAGTCTGTGGATAGATCCACCTCTATCATGACTTTGGCAAAGGACACCCGAGACATGAAGAGAGTGAGGTCATCACATCGAATAGGTTTGCCAATAACACTGCTAATCTTTGACAAACATTCCTGTGACCAACATTCTAGCGGGAGATTTGGAAAACGCACCTAGACCGGTACAAAAGACATATCTGGTTTACCAAAATCAAAATAAGGAGGCATAGGCTTTATCACTAGCGACTTACCTTGAACAGAGTAAGGGCCTCTGCGTAGAACTTTGAGCATATCAGCTTCTGAAGAGAAGCGGAAGACCAGCCAGCCTGAATCATGAAGATTCAGAGTGACATTGCACTTCCAGACATGGGCCATAAATTTCCCAAGAACAGTATACCCAGGAGTTTTACCAATTGTATATCCAATCAGACATAATTTCCTGATGTCTCTAAGGTCACCAAAATCTTCAGTTAATAGAGAGCATGAATCAGAATTACGAGTAAGGTCAGGGCCATTAGCAGAGGTAGGCAGCGCAATGACCTTGGGTTAATAATCATCAATAATGGATTTATTTAGCAAGAAAATTGTTATTACGAGCTCTAATGTCAAAAGGACCCAATCCACCTTGATTTTTAGGAAGACAAACCATGCGCCAAGCAACCAATGCAGATTTGTTACTCAAGACAGTACCAGCCCACAAGAAATTATGGTAGAGACAGATGATTTGCTTGATAACAATATCAGGAACATGAAAAATGTTCAGCCAGAATTGAACCATGCCATATAGGACAGACTTGAGCAGCTCCACTCTCCCAGCATAACTGAGATGCTTCCCTAGCCAACTTTGAATTGTTGATTCTAGCTTTTGGAGAAGAGGAGAGAATTGACTGGCAAGGAGTCTATGAGGACTGAGGGGAACACCAAGGTAACGAAAAGGAAAGGACCCTTTAGCAAACCCCGTATCTGATAGGATAAGTTTTTTCATGCTATTCGATACTCCGCCGAAATAGATGGAGGATTTGTTAGCATTAATTTCCAATCCCGATGTCGTCCCAAAGATAACCAATTGTTGAAATAGAGAGGTAACAAAATGTATATCTCCCCTTGAGAGCAGGATGACATCGTCAGCAAACGCCAGATGAAAAATGCCTAGAGAGTCACACTTCGGGTGGAAGCGGAAGCCAGGAGACAGAGAAGCCATATGGAGCATTCTGGAGAGATATTCCATGCAAACAATAAAAAGATAAGGGGATAAAGGATCACCTTGTCGAACACCATTCATCTCAGGGAAGAAACCATAAATACTGTCGTTAACAACTACATAGTAAGAGGCATTTTCTACACATTGCATAATTAAGTGGACAAAACAACTTGGAAACCCAAGCAATAGCAAAAGTTGACGGAGAAAAGGCCATTGAACCGAGTCAAAAGTTTTTTACTGAAATCAATCTTCATCAGGCATTGGGGAGAAGTTCGTTTTCTTTCATAGTTTCGGAGGAGCTATTGGACTAAATGAATGTTATCTACCATCAATCGACCACCTAGAAAGGCATTCTACATTAATAATAGTCGCAAGAGCATGGGATAATCTCACTGTTAGAATCTTAGCAATCACCTTATATATCATATTACAACAGGAAATCGGATGAAAATCTGAAGCAGATGTAACATTGGCTGATTTAGGGATTAGAGTAATGATGGAGTGATTAATTTGTTTAAGGAGAGCACCAGACTCGAAAAAATCCCGCACTACAAGACAGAAATCCTCACCAATAACATCCCAGGACTTTTTGAAAAAACAGGAGGAGAATCCATCAGGCCCGGGGGCTTTAGCATCATCTATAGCAAATAAGGCATGCTTGATGTCCATGTCAGAAACTAGAGCAAGAAGAGAAGCATGTGAATTAGCATCCAGGCACGGGCCATGCTGAATAACATTAACATCAAGAGGAAGAGTGTCCTTTGAAGAGCCAAGTAACTGACTATAAAAGTCCACAAAGATAGCCCCAACCTCATCAATAGAAGTAGTGAGAGTGCCATCACTGCGTTGAATTGTAGGAATATACTTCTGCCAATGCTTTTGATTCATAAGAGCATGAAAGAATGAAGTGCCTTTATCACACTCCTTGAAAAAATTGCACTTAAGCTTTTGGGAAAAGATCTGCCTTTCTGCTGCTTTAAGATGGAGAAGGTTCTGTCGAAGGTGCTTGTCAAGTGCATGAAGTTGAGTATTGTCCCGGTCATTAGAGAAAATAGTTTGATGAGCATCCAGAACAGCCTCATCACGAGCAACCCTCTCAGAGATGCGGCTGTAATGAGGTTTATTGAGTTCCCTCAGAGGCCCCTTAAGGTGTTTAAGGCGCTTATAGAGGATGAACAACCTCATGTTGCTTTAGAGGGCTGTTTAACCCTCTAACATTCCAACTGCGAATTAACATAAAGAAGGGGGGGTGGTAGGTAACCCCTCGCCCCTGCTAGATACACCAATGGTGTGCTGCTGAGCCCTTCTCCTTGTGGGCATACCAATTGGACTAGATGAGAAATGACCTGGTGCACCTGATAAACCGTAAATTTGCCCTTGTCAGTCCTATGGCCAGCTAAATCTTTAGGAGCTAGTGTAGAGATGTTGCGGGCAACAGGAAGTGGCGGTGAAGGCTGGCAATCCCTGTGAACCATATGAGAATTCCCTTGGGCCAAGTAAGGCTCAACATGAGGGGACCGAGAAGAATTCCTTAAGGGGAAGGCTTGCACCTAATGTTTTTGCTCCGAACAAGTTCCTAATCACCAGAGTTAGGCGCATCAGCTCCACTCTCAGATACAAGCTCAGCCTCAACCAGCAGTGAAATAGGCCCACAATCAACAGGCAGATTTGCCTCTAGGCATTCAACTATAGAAGTGCCTCCTTGAGGACCCAAACGGTTGAAAACACTATCCCTGCCTTTAGGGACAGGAGCAACAGAGTCATGAGCCCGCTGAGTGCTTGGAATATTGGGAGGCTGGGATTTAGTGCAAGTTGAAGTAATATGGCCAAGAGTTCAACAATGCTTGCAAAATCGTGGTAGGGTCTCATAAACAACTTGCTGGTGAAGTATACTGCCATTAGGCAAAGTAACCTCAATGGAGTAAGGCAAATCAGAGAGTAAGTTTACTTCCACCAACACCCTGGCATATGATACTCTTGACATGGAAGAAGTGAGCATGTCACTTTGAACAGGTTTACCAAGAACACTGACAATTTTAGATAAACATTTGAGAGACCAGCACTTGAGAGGAAGGTTATGGAATTTGACCCATACCGGAACAGTATGCATATCAAAAGAAGAGAAATCAAAGTATTCTGGCATTTCCTAAGAATGAGA
>Ga0307509_10008563_pt1 | contig 12999 bp, 21 predicted proteins | sample 10_EM_MG_FD_202245 | JGI IMG/M metagenome (GOLD analysis project Ga0307509, IMG submission 202245) | Populus trichocarpa ectomycorrhiza microbial communities from riparian zone in the Pacific Northwest, United States - 10_EM | ecosystem: Host-associated > Plants > Roots > Unclassified | place...
ACTTAAATTTCCTTAAATTCAGGCATTTAAGGCAGGTCGTTTACTGAAATCCACTGAAAATCCACTGAAATGTCCTGTGTGACTTAATTAAAGGCATTTCAGGACATTAAGTAGGCTTAAGTCGGCCAACCAAATCCAAGAATTACGGTATTTAAGTAATTTTAAGTCATTTCAGATATTTTTAAGTTATTTCAGATACTTTTAAGTTTGTTCTTCAGATACTTCAAGTTTGCTCTTCAGATACTTTAAGTTGCCCTTCAGATACTTTAAGTTGCCCTTCAGATACTTTAAGTTGCCTTCAGGTATTCAAGTCACCCTTAAGTCACTTCAGTCAATAAATTTTCTTGTATGCAGGAGTAATAAATTTATATATAGTATAATGCACCAAGCAGATAAATTGAAGCCAAGTTGAATTGGACATCAGCTCATAAGTGAAATTGCTATCATAAGACCATAAGCATGACAAATTGAACTGAAATCAGAAAAACCTTCCACACCTCAAACATCAGAATCAGAGTCATATTCAAGATCCCATTCTTCTTCCGTCACTGCTAATTTGGCCTTGCCCTTTCCCTTGGAAGAGGATGGCTTCATAGCACTTGAATATTCCGCAGCTGCATTCATGATACCTTCCCATTCCTTCGAATTCAACTTCAAAATACTTTTTTCGAGATAAAATTCGGCTCTTGGTTCCCAGGTCATCTCACTGAAAGCGAACATGCTCGTTGTCGGTTTGTGTCTTGGATGGCTTGGATCAGGCTTCGGGATCAGCTTGCTTGTCTCGAAATCGTAGTTGTTATTAATAGTCAGTTCCAAGGCCCGTTCGACCTTTCATAAGAGTAATGTCAATAGTAGTAATTGATGTGATATATCAGCTTACTGCCGCAGTTGTGATCGCAAGAAGAGTTTTCGGATGGCGAGATGATGGCAATGGGCCATTTGTCTCATCATCACGATCCCTGTCAATATCTCGAATATGCTTGAAGGACGATGCGAATGTTTGTAAAATAAGCTTGCTTCGATAAGGCTGTGATTTACGGACCTAGCACGACATAATAAGTGATGAGGCTATGAACAACTGAAAAAGGAAAATGCACATACCGTCCCATCCTGACAAATGACGTATTTGCCAAACATGAACTTTTTGCTGTTTAAGAGGTCCTGGGCATGCTCGTGACGAAGCTCTGCAATCACATCCGCATCCTGGGGAAAGTTAGTATCATCAAACTTGATAGCGAGTTGAAGTTGGAATTCTCTATCCAGGTTTCCGATTGCAGCTGACGCGGACTGACTGCGAATGTCACAAAGTTTTTGGTTTAACTTTTAGAAGGGTAATAGTAAGCTAGAGTTTCGATATACAATTGAAATGTTAGACGTTACCAGTTGTACATGCGCTGGGCTTTCCGCAAGGTCAAGGGGATGGGCTTCCCCAAATCTCCAGTCCCAAAGGGTCTGGGCACAAGCCTCAATATCGCCCGTCTTTGGCCACGGACTTAGCTCATAAAAATAGAAATAGACAAAGTTCGGTTCGACAAAATTTGTCCATCCAGAAAGGATGTCAGGACTAAGGATCTTCTTCTTGGAGCGACTCTTTCTATTTTCAATTAAGTCGGCGGTCTCAACCTTGACGACGGCCTACAGCAAGGAACAGAAAATCATGACTTGAAACTGAGAATGCGTGAAAAACTTACCCCGCTTGAGAGCCGCTTCATTCCTTTGGGCGGACTCAGCAAAACCGACTGTCGTTCAACACTGTCATCTTCATCTGAGAGGTTGAGTGAGGTCTCAGTTGTGGCATTCGACCCGGACTTCAAGCTGGTTGCTTTTCCATCGGTGCGAATAGATCGAACAACGCCAGCACCATTGCTGGACCTGGAGGGTGCAGAATTTCCATTGGCGTGACTCGGAATGGATCGAACGATGCCAACACCACTGCCGGAGGTTGCAGAATTGCGGAATTTTCCATCGGCGTGAATAGATTGAACGATGCCAACGCCACTGCCGGACGTTGTGGAATTGCGCAATTTTACAGCCTGATTGGATGGAACGATGCCAACGCCACTGCCGGAGGTTGCGGAACTGCGGGATTTTACATTGAATTGGGCATTATTGTGTGGATGAGACTGACGAGAGAGAGAAGGTGAGACGTTCACGAATTATGCAACAAGTGCTTACCTTGGACTCGGAATTATAACTTCCAGGAGCCTGTATCGCATCGCGTGCTGTGTGCTTCAAGCCTGAGACACTTATAGAGAGAGCACAGCTTAGATTATGAAAATGCATCAAATGGCAAGACATACGGCGATTCCTCGGAATGGTTACGCGTCGCCGCCTAATAATAGGGAATATCAAGGCAAGATCCAAATTGAGAACAATAACGATAACGGTTGAAACGCAAACAATCAATGACAATCAATCAATGAACAATCAACAAACCTTTTGGTTCTTGCTTGCAAGACGTACTCGTTGTTCCTCTACTTCATTTCGGAATGCCCTCCTGTCCTTCTTCCCTGTCGCACTTTTCTGCACCTTCGTAAAGTCGACGATTTTGAATTGTTGCACATTCTGCTTGGGCTTGCTGTGCTGTTCCCTTTTCTCTGGCTGCCTGTCGTTATCCAACGCGTACTCGCCTTCCTCGTTCTGGATATTAGACCCATCCTCGCTCCCCTCTTGGTGGTCGACATTCTTGATCACTGCGAAATCAGAATCGTCATCGGAGAAGATGGCGGGAATACGTCTCCTCAATGCCTTGGGAGTCTCGAAATCATCCTCGCTTTCGACTTGTAAGTTTTCATCTCCACTATCGGATTCCACGGTAACTCTCCTTTTCGGCTTAGGCTGAGTATAGTCTTCGATCTCCATTACCGCCATAGGATCCTCCATTTGAATGTCTACCACTGCCTCCGAGTCCCCTTCCAAGTCTTCGGATCGTAAATATGTTTCTATGTTATGCGTAAGTGTTTTCCTAGAGGAAAATGAAATACCGACTAACCTGTTCGACGCAAAGGCATTGCACCGTTGGTCGACATTTTCTGTTTCTTCGACTTAGTATGCCAACCGTCTTCTGGCTCTGTATCAAACCCAGTATCAAGTTCAGCAGAGGATTTCTGGTAAGTCTTTGAGGACTCCTTTTTGGTTTGGCTGATATTGTTACCAGAAAAATTCATCGCTCGGTCTTTACGCTTCTTATTCGACTTAGCTGGAGCAATTACTAAAGGTGGGCGTATGACTGTATATCCATGAGACGAGGATCTAATCACATACCTTCAGTTTGACGTCGAGGAAACATAGTTTCTTCAGCTCTGTCGCCAAGAGCCATTTCATGCTCGAAGTGTGCGATGTCCATGATAGATGCCTTTGCATCGGTCTTCTTCCTTTCCCGAGCCTCGCAACGTTCATCATGGGCTTTCTTTTCCTCTTCGATGTCTTCTTTCTTTCGCCGAACAGCTAGAACTTCCTTTACCACTCTACCCGGATGGGCATTAGCATTTGTGGCACGCGTTTGGCGCCGGTTGGGGTCTGGCAGTTGATTGGGTTTAGGCATGCTGTTGACGTGTCAAGAAAGACGGTTGATGCCATTATTTGATACAAAGTTCGGACTTTGCATTCAAGTTCCGCTTAACAAATGTGCTCATAATAACTTGTCTTTTCTACACTTCCAGTTCTGCCAGTATTTCCAGAAATCCTACGTAATAGATATCCACAACAATGACTCGTCCACCCCGCGATCCCCGCCGTTATTCTGATTCAACGCCTCGGATCTGGTTTCATTGTCCTGTCTGCTCGAAATCATGCAAGTCCAACGCCGGTAGAATTCAACACATGCGCGCCAAGCACGGGACTGCATCCTTCATTAAGTCCATCGAGGATCCACTTGAGTCGGAGGATGATGTATCTCGAACACCAGCACAATCACCTCGAAGTTCATCAAGTCGAAATAGTATTCAATTTGAAGGTATAGACTCACCAGGTCCAAATGTTAACTTTGCAATATCGCCTGGGCCATTCAGTATGTTCTCAGACAAACTATGCAACTCCAGTACAATGATCTGAATTTATTCTAGGTGATATGATAGTAGACGTTGATTATGATGGCGCCGTTTTTCCATCCTCACCTCAGGCTGGTGTGCTGGCAGACAATAGTGCTTCGCGCCCAGGCTCGCAATCACTCAAATCAAAGATTGGTTCAGTGAATCATCACCCGACCATGAATGGTACGTTCGGACACAGTACAATTATCAACAATCTTATTAATGCTTCTTCAGCAATACCTTGCGACACGCATGGCAACTTTTTGAATGACGACGAACCACCACCTCCACCTGCAGCCCGTGACCCAACCGATTGGTCACCTTTTACGTCCCGAGAGCAGTTCGAAACAGCCGAATTTCTATTCAAGCGCGCAAAGATGTCGGCAGGAAATATCGATGAGCTTCTGAAGATCTGGGCAGCAGGAGCTGCTGCATCTGGGGGTGAACCGCCATTCATCAATCATGCTGATGTCTATGACACGATTGATGCGATACCTGTCGGTGGTGTTCCGTGGCAGAATTTTACCGTGTCTTACAATGGTCCACAACCCGAAACCGACGTCCCACCATGGATGGAAGAGACCTTTGAGATTTATTTCAGGGATCCCCGCCAGCTTTTCCTGAATATGCTAGCAAATCCAGCCTTTGCCGAAGATTTTGATTATACGCCAATGCAAATATTTGACATTAACGGAAGTCGCCGATATGAACATTTTATGTCAGGAGACTGGGCTTGGAAGCAAGCGGTTTGTCTTTTACTACTACGTTTGTCAAATTCTTTTGCTAATTATACTATACACTTAGGACATTATCTCAGACTCGGTTCCAGAGGCGAATGGGGCAATGTTTGTTCCCTTTATGATGGGCAGTGATAAGACCACTGCGTCGGCAGCAACTGGCCAAGTCGACTACTGGCCTCTGTACGGATCAATTGGCAACATTCACAATAACGTCCGTCGTGCACATGGAAGTGGGTTAGTGCTCATAGGTTTCTTAGCCATTCCAAAGAGTAAGGAAATACGAAATATTCACGAATATGTCTACTAATTTCACAATTTGACAGCCACGAAGGCTCATAGCGAGTCTGCTGACTTTCGTAGGTTTCGTCGGCAGTTGTTTCATGCCTCGTTGGCCACCATCTTCAGTTCTCTAAAACCAGGAATGACGGTACCAGAGATCGTGCTATGCCCCGACGGTCACTTCCGTCTCGTCATATGGGGACTTGGGCCTTATATTGCAGATTACCCGGAACAAGTTCTCCTTACTTGTATTGTACAGGGGTGGTGTCCACGGTAAGTTTTCTTTCGACCTTATTTATTCTATTATGTGACCATGATGTTTTCCTACAGGTGCCGAGCACCATCGGGGCAACTTGATAGCGATGAAGACATCTATGAGCGACGTTCACGTGCTCACACAGACTTCCTTTGTACGAAGTGCGAAATGGGTGTACTATATGACAATTATGGCATAATTGGTGATATAATTGTACGTATACCGATTCCTATGTCTTATTGGTCTAATTATTCTCCCTTTATAGCCTTTCACAAATGAGTTTCCGCGTGCTGATGTGCATGAAATCATTGCGCCCGATTTACTCCATCAAGTTATCAAAGGAACGTTCAAGGATCACTTAGTGATGTGGGTTGAAGAATTACTCATGCACATTCATCACAACAACAAAAGGAAGGTCAATCGAATTCTCGATGACATCGATCGTCGGTGAGTTGTCTGCAGCCTCCCATCATTGTGTAGAGTATTAGTGCTTATTCATATATATCTAGTATCGCAATTGCCCCACCATTTGCAGGTCTTCGCCGTTTTCCTGACGGTAGAGGCTTTAAGCAGTGGACAGGTGATGATTCCAAGGCTCTTATGAAGGTGATTGAAGGTTCAAAAATTCTAAACCAGTAACTTACACTTTTATCTGCCAGCTTTATCTGCCAGCTTTGCAGGGCCACCTTCCGGGAGATGTCATACGCACATTCCGTGCATTTCTTGAATTCTGCTATATAGCACGCCGCGACGTCATTACTGAAGACGATTTGGCTGAAATGAAAGACGCATTATCACGTTTTCATTCATTTCGAGAGATTTTTGCACCAATACGTGGCAAGAATGGATTTTCACTACCGAGACAACATTCTATTGTGCATTATCCCGCACTCATTCGACTCTTTGGTGCCCCTAATGGGATCTGCACATCAATCACCGAATCAAAACATATTCGTGCCGTCAAAGAACCCTGGCGTCGATCAAACCGAAATCAGGCCCTCTTTCAGATCCTTACAACCAACCAGCGCCTCGACCAGCTAAGCGCAGCTCGTGATGACTTTACCAAGTGCGGTATGCTTGAAGGAACGTTGATGGAAAGTGTTCTATCAAGTACGTACCCCCATTCAAGTTCTGTTTACAACTTCTCTAACTTTCACAAGATTTTCTACGTGCCAGTGATAAAGACAGAGACGAAAATGAATCCTTCATAACTGAATTGCCTGATGGCGATGCAGAACCTGGCACTTCAATTCCTGATGAAGATATTCGAGCTACCATTACCGATGATAGTATTCTTGCACAGGTCAAATTTGCTCAAAGAAGTCGTGAGTCTACCTAACAATTTATCATTCAGCCACTAAATGTTTCACCATCAGGCTTTAAATGGAATCTGGCCACATCTTGCGAAAAGCTGCAATTACCCGAATTCCCGCAACTCCTTCGCCGTTTTCTCTATGACCAAATATATCCCGATGCACGAGTTCCATCTTCCCGTGTCTCGATCGATGCGTGCCCAGACTTTCAGGGAAAAATATGCGTTTTTCTTAGTGCATCAGCAACCTTTCGGGCTCCGAGTGACCCCAGTGGGCCCCGCAGCATGCGACGTGAATACATCCGCGCGACTCCAACTTGGCGAAAAGGCCATTCTCGGTATGATTGCGTTTTCGTCAATATGCGGCCAGAATTGCCAGGGATGCGCGGGCTGGAAGTTGGTCGCGTTTTCCTGTTCTTCTCTTTCGTACATGGGGATATCTGTTATCCTTGTGCCCTCATTCAGTGGTTCTCTGTAATTGGTGATGAACCAGAAGACGAAACCGGCCTCTGGATGGTGGAACCCGAAGTCCACGAAGATGGGCGGCCATACCTGGCCATAATCCATCTTGAGAGCATCTTTCGGGCTGCCCATTTGATCCCTGCGTATCGTACATCTACCTTTGTCAGGCGATCACTTACAATGCATGATACCCTGGACGAATTCAAGGTTTTCTACGTCAATAAATTTGTCGACCATCACGCATTCGAAATTGCATCGTAGGCCAGAAAAATCACCCGTTCACGAACCCTTCGCCATTGGCTGCGAACACCCACCACGATGCAAACCAATCCACCTGGTTATGGAGTGCACAACTTGAATCGAGTGGTCCGGCACACCCGCAGACCTTAGCATTCCCAGGCCACCGCAGATGAAATGGTTATGAACAGCATGGTTCACATTTCTTTACGTTTTTGGCTACCATCGACAAGCATTCTCTGTTGGGGGAAACCGTGAAGCCAATGGACCCGTCAAGTCCCATTTAGTTGCTCTTTCTTGGTCCCTTCCCCCGATTCTTGTGCCAAGATATGATGGCCTACGCATTGGCAAACCGATGCCATTCTCAACGAGTCACTTTTTATGTTTACTCGATAACCTCAGGCTCAGACTCACGACTATTACAACTTCAATTACAATGTCGCTTACGGCTTTATAGTATTCGTCAATGCCGTGTGTTTCTGTCTCTACAATAAAAATTACTTTCGCATCAGGTGTGAGAAAGATATCAGTTTCAAGTCCCGTCGGAACGGAACTCATAGTTGACCCTAAACTTACAGGACCATTTCGCCAGGTAGTGTACACCTCGTCTCTCTGAATTGTGCTGAACTACTTTGTTTTTTTATCATTTTACAGTGATTGTTGGACTGAATGGATTCGAAAAGTGTACTCGGTTATCGTCCAAATCGATCTTTTCAGAACTCCCTCCTCAGGCTCATCACTCGGACGGCATACAACAATTCGAGCAAATATACAATTGCCAATGGGTGGGCAAGCAGTTATTCCGAAGTCCAAGTCCCACTTAGTGACGGACGCGATACCACAATCGCTTCCTCATCCTTCAGGTCTGTTACCATCACCGCACGGTTGGTCTATTTACTGAATTTTCATGCTTCAGGGTGAAATCGAATTCACTTCTCAAATACCATTGCCAACGCGCCTTCAAAAAGTCACCAACGTCCTCGAATGTCTCTCTACATCATACCAGCTTACCCCGCAATACCCATTGCTGCCTTCAACCAATCCCTTCTCGTAAAATATGAACACCTGGCCGCTTTATTCACCATATAAATACTCCGAAGCCCGCTTCTCAACACCTGCTTTCCACTCCTCTTCCCAAACATTTTATCACTCTCTCCAGCGCAACACCTCCACGCAGACTTGGTCCGTTAGCCTCGGAAGCAATCTGAAAGAGGACAAGCAGACCGACAGTCTCTTTCCTTCGGAGCCTGACTCCGCAAGGGTTCTTCCATGCCATGGCTGGAAGGGACAGTCTCATCCATACTGCCGTCAAAACTGCCGAGGCTGGGCACATACAACATCGTCTTGTCAAGTCAGGGGTTCGCGGCGCGACTTTGGGTGCTGCATGAATATATGTCACGACTTCCGGAAGAAAAGGCGAAGGGACTTCAAGTTGTTGAGCAGAGAGCGAAGGAAGAAGAGAAAAGGAAGGAAAGGAGTGTCTCAGGAAACAGGAGGTGGCGGAAGGAGGAAAAGGCGTGGTTAAAGGACGCTGAGGGATGCAAAGCTCGGTGGATAAAGGGCGAGGGAGTGTGTAAACGCAGGGAAGACGAGAATTGCTGAAGCAAAGGCTGGGAGAGAAGAAGAGGTGCGCTAAAGAGGCAAAGGAGAAGGAAGCGAGAGAATGTGCTGAAAAAAAGGGGCTGATCGACCAAGGAGGCTGAAGCAGAGCAGCCCACCGAACCTCACCGGCTGCTCTTCCACCCGCTCGTCAGGCATCCATTGGCCCCGGATTATCATCAAGCAGCCCTAGGCAAGGGAGCCTCGAGCTCCTTCCATCCAATGGGCAATTTCACCCAATCTACAAAATCCAGCAACGCCGACACTGTCTCACACCCATCCTAACCCGTTCACCCTCCGATCCCGGCCCCTACACTTGCACATCCGTCAAATTCCATTGGTGGGCTATCTTCGGCGCCTACGACCATCCCACCAAGCAAAAGTCTAAACACTGCTACGGCGTTTGTCCCAAGAAAACCTGTTACAGTCAAGAATCCAGAAGGTGTGGAGATGAATTTGGCAGGGCAAGTTGCTGCTAATGCATCTGTGCCACCTTCCCCCGCAGGGCTGAGACACGGTAGCCCTAGGACGTCTACTAGTAAACGGCCGACGAGTGTTCGGATCGAGTGTTCGGATCAGCGGAAGCAACGGTTTGCGGAAGGAAAGGAGAAGGAGCGACAAGCTGAGGAGAAGGTTAGGAAGGAGAAAGAGCTTGCTGAGCGGAAGGGCGAAGGAAGAGGAGAAGAAGAAAAGAAGCATCTCAGGCAAGGGGCGGAAGAGAAGGAGTGGCGGAGAAAGGAGGAAGAGGAACGGTTGAAGGAGGCCGAGAAACGTGAAGCCCAGTGGATAAAGGAGAAGGAAGAGAGTAAACGCAGAGAAGAAGAGGAAGAAGAGCGCTTGCAACAGGAGAAAGAGGCCAAGGAAAAGGAAGAGAGAGAGGCTCGAAAGAGAACATACAGAGAAGGAAAGGGCTGAGCAGGAGCAATTGGCCATGGAGGCTGAAGGAGAGCGGCTTCGTCTTGAGCAGAAAGAGGCAGAAAGGAAAGCTGCTACTGAGACCCAGGTGGATGCACGTCCAGAGAAGGAAGATGGCGGTACATCTTGACCTCACTGACGCGAAGAAGACCAACATTCCAGCTCCTCGGAGCGCCCTTGCCACTGCTCGTGTGATATCCGATATCAATGCCGTTACTTACCCTGAGGGTGTATCAAGCCCCAATCCTGCTCTCAATCAGAACGCCAAGGAAGGCAAATTCCGGTATGTAAATGCTTTTTGTCCTTCAAGACTGTTTTTGATTAAATTCTTGTATAGATATGAGATTTCCCCCTTCAATTCATGTCTATTTGCAAGGGAAAGCGTGCGTCTCTTCCTCCACTAGATGCAATTGGATTAGAACCACTGGATTCTTCATCGCTGCATATCACACGTGCCAGTGGTGGCTCAGGTCGTCACCGAACCCTATCAGCTGCTCTCCCACCCGCTCGCCAGGCACCCATTGGCCTTGGATTGTCATCAAGCAGCCTAAGCAAAGGAGCCTCGAGCTCCTTCCATCCGATGGGCAACTTCGCAACTGCTGGAGCAAGCAAGCTCAGCAGCGAGGACCGTTTTGCGGCAAGCGGCCGTGCGGTTTCTGTTGGTGGTGCTGGTATGCCCCGATGGGTTTGACTCGTACTGCGAGTACGGGTGGGCCTGGTGGGCTGACTCGTGAGCGTACACGTAGCAAGCGGGGCGAGAAGCGGAATGAAAGCAATAAGGTTGGGAACACTTCGCAGAGCCATGTTATGCCCATGCATAACCAACACGCTGTTGGATTCGAACTTGTTGCTCCTCTTCAAGTTACTGCCAATCGGTGGGATAGGAAGGCGTTCCAGGCTGACGCAGACTCATCCGAGGTGATCCATCGGAAGGTCAAGGGTCTGCTGAACAAGCTGACAATGGAGAAATTCGACTCGATTCCGATCAGATCATCGAATGGGCGAACAAGTCGGAGAATGAGAAGGATGGTTGGACACTTATCCAAGTTGTCAAGCTCGTGTTTGAGAAAGCGACGGATGAGTCTACATGGTCTGAGATGTATGCTCGGTTGTGCAGGAAGATGATGGAGCGTATTAGTCCCAAGGTTCAGGATGATGGGATTAAGGATAATGAGGGCAAGCCAATTGTTGGTGGCCAGCTTTTCCGGAAATATCTGCTTAATCGTTGTCAGGAGGATTTCGAGCGTGGATGGGTTGCGAAGGAGGCGGCCGCTGCAGCCGCTGCGACGAAGGCTATGGATGACCAGGCTGTGAAGGCTGCGAATGAGAACAAGGGTGATGAAAAGGAGGTTGCGCTCTACTCGGACGAGTACTATGCCGCTCAGAAGGCTAAGCGACGGGGCTTGGGTTTGATCAAGTTCATTGGTGAATTGTTCAAGTTGCAGAGAGTGTGTCAAGAAGCTGCTTGGGAATGTGGACAATCCTGAGGAAGAGGAGATCGAGTCGCTCTGCAAGCTTTTGACGACAGTTGGCCTTATTCTTGATACCCAGAAGGCCCGTGCGCATATGGATGTGTACTTCTCGAGGATGAAGGAGCTGACGAAGAGCCTTCACGTTACGTCTCGCATGCAGTTCATGCTGCAGGTTTGTGTCTCATTTATCTATTGACAACAACCTGTATGCTCACGTATGTTTCTTCAGGACATTCTTGAACTCCGCGAACGAAAGTGGATCGCGCGGCAGTCACAGTCGGCTGCTGCTCCGACGACGCTTGCTCAAGTCCATGAAGCAGTAAGTGCCCTATGATGTCAATGCAGATGGGATTCTTACCAGATGATTCAGGCTGCTAAAGAAAGGGCGGCTCAAGAAAAGGAAGCTTATCAACGACAGATGAGCATGTCCCGGGGTGGGTCAAGACGTGGAGGCGATCGGAATGACCATCCTCAGGTTGGACCTGATGGATGGACTGTCACTGGATCAAATGCACCTCGACCTCAACCCAAGGTCGGGGATTTGTCTAATTTCGGCAAGATCAGCAAGGGGCAGCCTATGACTTTCGGTCCTAGCAGCGTCTTTGCTGGCAAGAAGACCGAGACAAAGAAGGAGTCCATTTCGAGGACATGTTCTTGATGCTCTCTAGTCAGACTGCTGAAAATGGAGATGCCGCTCCGAAACGTATGTTTTGTTCCATCCATTTTGAAGATATGGTTGTTGACTGCTATTTCTGCCAGCTACTGAATCTCAGCGTAAACGAATCATCTTCCAACCTCGCTCCAAGCCTGTCGAAGCAGCCGAACCTGCTGAAACAGCATCTCCAACCGCAGAGTCCGACAAATCCGTGGAGCAGCCTGCCTTGTCCGAAGATTCCGCCGTGAAGAAGATTGCCGAAGATGTAAAGGAGTTCTTCAATGTCCGGAATACGCAAGAGGATGCCTACTTTACCGAGCTCCCTCACAAGTACCGCAGCAAACTTGTTGAGAAACTGGTCGGGCATGTTGTTGAAGTGAAGAAGGCTGAAGCTCGTCTGCTGTCAGATTTCTTTGGCTATGCAACGTCGAAGGAGATCTGCTCATCAGAGTCATTTGAGGAAGGTTTCGTTGCGGTTGTGGAGATTATTGACGACATTATCTATGATGCTCCTAGGGCTCTTGATCTGTTTGCCATTGTGATCAAGGGGGCTGCATTAGACGAGAGTAGGTCGTTGAATATTGCATCGAAGTCATCAGAAAACAGTGATAAGCTTCTTGGTCTTTTACGGTAGTCTAGATTACCCTCCTAATCTCCCATTTTCATAATTTCTTTGTTTTCATATTACTCTAGTCAGATTAGCCATTACTAGTACTATCATCTCCATATTCGTACTCTAGTCACTTAGCTCCTTTACAGTTGCCATCAGCAGAACACATTTCGGGTGTCCTGACTGCTCCACAGTAAATATTATCCAAATCTAACTGAATCTGACTTTATTCCTTAAACTTACTGAATCCAACTTTTTCACCTTGTAAAATTGTTTATCTACTTAAATTCTACTTAAATCACTTTTATACTGAAAAGTACTTATAAACTCTGAAAATGCCTGAACTTACAAGTAAATTTAAGACCCTCAGCAACTTCAGACATATTAAGTATGCTTCAGTAAATTTCAGTGGTGCGTCATTTTCCTGATGT
>Ga0307509_10008564_pt1 | contig 12997 bp, 7 predicted proteins | sample 10_EM_MG_FD_202245 | JGI IMG/M metagenome (GOLD analysis project Ga0307509, IMG submission 202245) | Populus trichocarpa ectomycorrhiza microbial communities from riparian zone in the Pacific Northwest, United States - 10_EM | ecosystem: Host-associated > Plants > Roots > Unclassified | place...
CTGGTATTTGGCTTTGCCACTGCAAATTAGTATAGCTTAAGCTTTTCTTTACTGCTTTGTAGTCCAATTTTTCTTTGCCACCGGACCTCTGCCACGTCTAGCTGCTTTTCTCAGCAATATGTTCTTCTTGTTGTTGTCCACGAGATTTTTAACAAAAATAGGAACAAGAAAGCGTGATTGGGTCATTATTTATGGCCCTTGGCTGTTTCTTAGTTGGAAGTATCTTGAAAGGCGAAAAAGATATATAGCCTCAATCTACCGAGTGAGCTGGGGTAGAAAGCAATGATGAAACACGTCAAAGGGATTTCTTTCAAAGCCATGGCGTGGCCAAAGCCATACATAGGGTGCTAGGGTTTGTTATGGTATTTTAGGGCAGCACCATAGGGTTTATGGCAATTTGAGTTAGTAGAGAGGGCGAGACTAGATTTGTAGGACTAGAGCCCCATAATGCAAGTTGTATTCATGGGCATGCAGACATATAATTGGTGGTCCCGAACATCCAATAAGCAAAATTCCCAGCTTCTTCAATTAAAAGATTGCTTTCCTTTTGCTTGTTTTGCTTTTGCAGCGCAACATGCTGTTAAATTATTAACAGAGCCCTATTTTCCTAGTGAGAAAGCAGGAGACAGATCCCTTTATATAGGCAGCTTAGATGCATTTATAGACCTTTAATCCACTAAAGAACAATGGAAGTAAAGGCTGATTCATTCTTGTTGATCAGTGCAAGATCTTGTTCCAGCAAATGGTGGCCGGTTTGAGCAGGAAGGTTGCTAGCGTGAGTTTTGTTGGCTTTTTGGCACACTACATAAAAGCAGCAGTATCTTGCTCGACTTTTCTGCTCTATGCATGTCTATAATACTTTTGGTTGTCATATATTATATATATTTTGGCATATAGGTCCAGATTTCGTGCATGTAATTCTATGCAATGAAAATCCCAAGTTAATTCTAAATCTGGAAATTTCTCTTCAATTTATAGTAAAAAGCTTTTAAATTTAATATATTGATTTTAGTTTATACTGTCTCCATTCCTTTTCTTTTCTTTTCCTTTTATTTTCAAGATTATACTTTAAAAAAACAGACCTAGTTATTTGTTATTAAACATGCTTTTGATATAAATTATTTCTATCAAAAGATGTTTTTGGTTTTTTTTGTAAATATTTTTATGATTTTAAACCCAAAACACAGCCGGTACCATATCAAATAATTTTCCCAATTAAATAATTAATTTTATAGAAAAAAATAACAAGTTTTAATCATTGTAATGATTCCATGGTAACATCCCAAATCCATGAACCTTGTCATAGCCTTCTTTTTTAACTGGCAATTAAATAATTAATTTAAGATGCTAATTTAGCAACTCTTACATGGGATGATTCCAATTTTCAAATAAATACTATTAGTTGAACCAGTAATAACTTAATAGATATTTTAGGCCATTGATAGCATAAATTAATATTACAATATGTATTACATTTCAATGGCTAGCATGTCCTAGCACGACAATTAGAGCTTGTAGAGATATTCGAGATTCTCGCTGCTTGTCCTCCCATGGATCCAATCCGAGATCAATCGGACATCAAGAGGCTGGAGATTATTAGTAAATTGATTGGTTAAAGTACTGATAGAAGAGAGATCATGGCAGGCATTGCGCTGAAATATGCATTAAGGCATGGATTACAATCTCGAGCATCTTCTTAGAATAATGTTCTGTGACCAAAAGTTGATGCCACGAGGATTCCATTTCCTTTCATCAATTTAATCTAACCCGAAAAGGTTATATAAATATCGATCGAACATATTCTTCCCAGGATCTGGTTCTAGGTTTCGAGAACAACAGACAGAAGGGCATTATAAAAGCTAAGACAATATAATGTTGTCTCAATTCCACCGGACCCCTAAACTTCCGACATGTCAAAACTCGGTAGAGGTAGGGCAAGGTGCCCAAGATTCAGATCTGATGGGAGGTGAAATCTGGGTTCTCTTTTTTTTTTTTTAAAAAAAAAAAAAACCCTATTCAATCGAGTCATGAGTGTATATAAGAAGATTAAACAAGAAAATCCTCATTGGAAAAGGCTTATAATCTTGGATCCACAGGACAAATAATGCCATCAAATCCACTAAACAATACCCTTAAACAAAACTTATACATCTAAATCCAACTTGTAAATACTAATCTAAGTCAAAACCAGTCTATTTGCCATCAATTATGAAAATAAAATATATACGCATTAATGTTTACTCTAAATATTAGTCATATTATTTTCATCAATAATACACATCCTACAAAACCCAAAACCTAGATAAATTTTGTTATCTCCAAGTAGTCCAACATTGTTGGAAAAAAATAAATAAAAATTGGCTTTCTTATCCAGGATGTTTGGAAATGTGATAGCAATTGTTTTTCAAAGTGTTTTTCGTTTAAAAATGCATTAATATATATTTTTATTTTTTAAATATTATTTTTGACATCGATATATCAAAATGATCTGAAAACATCAAAAAATTATTAATTTAAAATAAAAAATTTAAATTTTTTTAAAAATACTTTTAAAACATAAAAATATTATAAAGATACCCATGTAAATCCAGGTGAGGTTGATCGGAAATTTATTTTTGTAAGTTTTTCAGTTGTCTAAACCCAACCATTTTACACCTTCTTAGCCCATTAGTTTTGGGAAGGCCATAATTCTTGCGAAGTTTTCAACAACTTCGTCAAAATCCATGCTGGGCCTTGGTATATAAGTTTGAAACGTGTCTTCAATTTGTCCAGCAGAAACTCACCAGGCCCTGCCGATGTCGATATTCTGCTGCCCAAATTTAGGTACGAAGAATGCTTAACACCAACACCATAAATGTTTCAACCTTCAATTTTTTTTTTAATTTTTTTTTGTGATGAACAAGGATTCAAAACCTATAATTGTTCAATTTAGCCCAAAGTTAGGGTAAGGTACTTTGCTGGGTTCAATTCAATCTCACAGATGGCTCATAGAATTCAAAGTGTACGTACTTCGACTTCTTTTTTGTTCACTCTCTCATGTCCATAGCTTTGAAACTCGACCCGATCATCGACTCGGTCAAGTGACCGGTCACGGGTCAGATGGGTTGACTCGGGTTAACCCGGGTCAACTCAAAAGGATAGGCTGATACCAAACAGCCCATCCCTTTCCTTCTCTCCCTCAAAAATCCTCTATTAATGGAACTCTCCAATCACTTCATACCCATTAAAAAATCCCTGATTCTCTTCTTCACCACCAAACCACCCTTCTCCACCTAAGCCATAACAAAACCCTTTGATTCACACTCACCAAAACTTACTCCTCCAGCTTGTTAGTTTCAGTAGTTTCTTAACTGAAAATGAAAAGGATAAGCTAATGCCAAACAGCCCATCCCTTTCCTTCTCTCCCTCAAAAATCTTCCATTAATGGAACTCTCCAATCACTTCATATTCATTAAAAAATCTTCGATTCTCTTTTTCACCACCAAACCACCCTTCTCCAACAAAGCCCTAACAAAACCCTTTGATTCACACTCATCGAAACTCACTCCTCCAGCTCGCTCACTCCAACTCGAAACCCTTAAAGCCTTAGAATGGAGTTTCCTCTGTAACCATCTCACTCCCTTCACTTCAAATTCAATGGGCAAATCGATCACTTGAAACGCAAAAATCCCAATTGGCAAGAGCAAAGAAGAGAGCCAGAAGCTTCTAGGCCACACTGCAGCTGCATTGGCTGTGATGGAATCTTTTGTTAATTAGGTTTGCTTTGTGATCAATGTGTCCCCAATTCTGCTTTGTTATTCTTTATTGTTTTGGCCTTTTAAAAGGTAAAAACGACGTCGTTTAACGTCTATTAATATATATAAAAAAAAGAGACCGGGTCTCAGCCTGGTTTGACTGGGTGGCCCGGGTCCCGGGTCAACCCGGCTGGTCAACCAGGTTTTACCGGGTCAACTCCCGAGCGGGTTTTTGCCTCCACCCGGACCGGTCCTAGGCCCGGGTCGGCCGGGTCCCGGGTCGACCTATCGGGCCAGTCTGGGTTTCAAAACTGTGCTCATGTCCCATTTGCCCCAGTTTATCAAAAGTTCTTCCCCAAGGTTCTTGCAAGGAAGCTAAGCTTACATGATTAATAATTAAGGTTCAACATTTATCCATAAAATACTATTTATTAGAATAATATTTTAGATTTTTTTAATTTTAGATTTTTTTGGAAATTATACTTCATAAATTTTTATTTTTTATTTTTTTTCTATTAAGTTATATATCAGTTTCATGGTTTTATTTTTTTTTCTTGATTTCAATGATCAGCATTAAATATGTTGAAACTAAGGCTTCATAATTTTTTTTTTATCTCATTAATCAGTTTACGAGTTTAGCATATTAATTCTGGTTGACTCGAGTTAATTTTTTTCATTTTTATCATTCGATATTGAGTTGGTTAAAAATTGAATTTTATATAAAAAAATTTATTCTTTCTATATGTTATCCCGATCTCATAACCCGAGTTGCGAGTTTAGCAGGTTGACCTGAGTTGACTTTATTTATTTTTTGATATTTTTTTAATTATATTTTATATTTTTTTAATAGGATTATCTTAATCTCATGATCAAAATTACAGGTTTAATAAATTAGTTTGAATTCACTAGGTATATTTTTTTAGATTCATTTTTAATTAGATACAGCCTCAGCTTTGGTCGAAAAAGCTTAGGGGTTCGTTCGATCTCTGAAAACAGGACTTAAAACCGTATTTCTTCCGGAGCCTTCACCTGGAACACATTCTTTATCTTTTGATGAACGAAGGCTTTTGGACTCTCATATCATCAGCTTGGAGGTTTCCTGATCTGAAACTCACGCACTTTCCTTGGGCTTCCCTTTTCTTATGGCTAGACTTTTCATAATTATCTACTAAACTAAAGTAGTTTTTTTTAATTTAACCTTTTAATAATTTATTTATTTTTTAATTATTTTAATATTAAAATATTTAAGAATTGAGTTTTATAATTTTTTTTAATTTTATGAAGTTATTCTAGTCTCATAGATTTAGTTTTTTTTTTTAATTTCAACATTTAATACTGAATTTGTTAAAAATGAAGCATTATATAATTTATTTTTTTTAGAAAGGTGTCCCGGTTTCATGATTTTAATCATGAATTTAATAGAATAGACAAATGTTATTGTCTAATATGTTGGTTCAATATTTGATAGATTAACCTGGGTTGATACAATATTTCATTGTCTCAATATTATAAAAAATAATATTTAATATGTTGTATCAATATTTTTTTTAAAAATATCATTCAATTTATATTATATGAGTTTATAATTAATTTTTTTTATTAAAAAACAAGTTGAAAATACTTAAATATTTTTTTCATGATAAAAAAATTCAATCCTACCCACGATCGAAGGTGAGCCAATTAAATAGAATCCCTCTGAAATACAGCCCAAAACATCATGATTCTCATCCCTTGCTTTGCCACTTCTTCACACACACTACAAAAACAAGATAACAAATTCCGTCTCCGACTCTTTTGGATCTTTGAGGCATTCTACCTTGGAATGTTTCTCTCATGTTTCTCCACAAGCATAGCTGAAAACACTCCTTTGCTTTACACTGTTACATCCCATTCTACGCTATCTTATTTCTTTCATATTTTCTGACAAACATAGCTCGAAACCTAAATAGAAATGGCTAGGCTTCGAAGTAGCAAGCGTAATTCTTCCTCTAGATCATACACATCAACACTAACCACCATAGCCTTCATAGCATTGTGTGCTATAGGTGTTTGGATGCTAACTTCAAACCCACAGGTTACTCCACAAACCACAACTCACGTCGCCAAACCAGTCATTACCACCACCACAGACATTGCCGCCGACGCGGATGTTTCAATCTCCAATGAGGTAGAACACACTGAATCCAGGAGCAAAAAGGACACCCATGTTTATGAAGACAATCCAGGAGATCTTCCCGATGATGCTATCAAATCCGACGAGCTTAAAAGCAATGATGACAGTGACAATAAAGAAGAAAGTAACTACGGGAAACAGGAAACGGATGGTGGTGATAGTAAGGCTGATCAAGAGAGCTCATCACAGGATTTAAAGGGAGAAGGATCTGGTGAGGAGCAGCAGAAACAGGAGGAAAGACAGAATCAGATATCTGAAGAAAGTTCACACACTCAAAATCGACAAGCTGATCAAACCAGCCAAGAAAGTTCTCAATCTGAAGGTAGCCAGGAAGCAAGTGTCAATCAAGAACAAGAAACAAATGCCAGCCAAGAAGAAAAAACGAATGACAATCAAGAACAAGAGCAAAGTACAGTATCTGAAACTGATGATAGTAATTCACATGATTCTATAAATAAGAATGAAGAACAAGATCAAGCACAACAGCAACAGCAACAGCAACAAGAAGATGTCGAAAACAGTAGTAAGGATTTACAGGATTCTCAGAACCAAGAATCAAAAGAAGACCAACAACAAGGTTCTGGACTCGATGAAAACAATCAAGAATCTGATCACAATGAGAGAACATATGAAGAGCAACAACAAGAGCAAAGAATAGAAGATACTGGAGGTCAGAATTCTTCTCAAGAATCCCAAAAAGAGGTATCTGAAGAAGATAAAAAACAAAGAATACAACAGCAGCAGCAGCAACAACAAAAACAAGATGTTGAAGATAGTAGTAAGGATTTACAGGATTCTCAGAACCAAGAATCGAAAGAAGACGAGCAACAACAAGGTTCTGGACTCAATGAAAACAATCAAGAATCGAATCAAAATGAAAAACCATTTGAAGACCAACAACAACAAGATAGTACTGTAATCAATGAAAGCAATCAAGAATCTGATCAAAATGAGAAAACTTATGATGAGCAACAACAAGAGCAAAGACAAGAGGATACTGGGGTTCATGATTCTTCTCAAGAATCCCAAAATGAGGTATCTGAAGAAGATCAAAAACAAAGAATACAACAGCAGCAGCAAAAAACACATGATCAAGAAACCGAACAAGAATCTCAGGTGGATAGCAACACAAACCAAGAAACCAAGCAGGAATCAAGCTCGGGCGAGTCAGCATTTCCAGGTGGCGGGAACCCAGGAATACCAAAAGAATCAAAGGAGTCATGGTCAACTCAAGCAGCAGAGTCAGAGAATCAAAAGGAGAGAAGGAAGGAGGAATCAGACGGTAATGACAGCATGTATGGGTACACTTGGCAGCTCTGTAATGTCACTGCAGGTCCTGATTATATACCTTGTTTAGATAATGAAAAGGCCTTAAGACAACTACATACAACCGGACACTTTGAACATAGAGAGAGGCATTGTCCTGAGCTTGGACCCACTTGTTTGGTTCCACTTCCTCAAGGTTACAAAAGACCCATCTCATGGCCTCAAAGTAGAGACAAGGTATATCATTGAATCTTGATGGTTAGATTAGGGTGATTTTGTGGGGTTTTAACTTTGTTTAGTGTGGTCTTGCAGATATGGTATCACAATGTACCTCATCCAAAATTGGCAGAGGTCAAAGGTCATCAAAATTGGGTTAAGGTTACTGGTGAGTTCTTGACCTTCCCTGGTGGTGGAACTCAGTTCATACATGGAGCTCTTCACTATATTGATTTTGTTCAACAGGTAAACTAATCCCACAATTTAATATCTTGCATGATGCAATGTGTCCTCAAGGGACATTTCAACGCAATGCGTGAATAGTGCCCTTGAGGCGACGCTCCACACAGTTTGAGTTTGGGTAAATATTAGAAAGATAGACTCAGTCTTGACACGTGAAAATCGCACAGAAATGCCACCCAGCCATGAATAAATAGATAAAGCACCCTAATCTCACCATTGAAGTGATGCATGCGTTCGTGCTCAAGCAGTTCTTAGCTCTGGAAAATATCCTCATCAAGTGGATACTTGTCATCCGTATTGCATGCTTTATGCGCATGAATTCCCATATTGATTCATTGTTAATGGGTGCAGGCTGTGCCCAAAATTAAATGGGGAAAGCACACTAGAGTGATACTGGATGTTGGGTGTGGAGTTGCAAGCTTTGGTGGTTATAATTTTGAAAGGGATGTTCTTACAATGTCTTTTGCCCCCAAAGATGAACATGAAGCTCAAGTCCAATTTGCCCTTGAAAGAGGAATACCTGCAATATCTGCTGTCATGGGTTCCCAACGTCTCCCGTTCCCTAGTAGGGTCTTTGATCTCATCCACTGTGCGCGTTGTAGAGTCCCTTGGCATGCAGAAGGTCACAACCTTTTCATATCTCCAGTCTGAGTACAATATAGATTATGAATCCAATAGAAGAAACAGAATATTTGTTGTAATTTGCTTTTGCTAAAGAAGATTAGGTGCTTGTTCAGGTGGCAAGCTACTTTTAGAATTGAATCGCCTTCTCCGGCCTGGAGGTTATTTTGTCTGGTCAGCAACTCCTGTTTACCAAAAGCTTCAGGAAGATGTGGAGTTATGGCAAGGTTGGATACCAAGAACTGATTATTTGAACAATCTATGATCTTATATCCAGCTGACCTCTTGTTATTTTGCTAGCTATGTCTGCGTTGACGGTATCTATGTGTTGGGAGCTTGTGACTATCAAGAAAGATAAACTTAACGGTATCGGTGCTGCCATCTACAGAAAACCTACCACAAATAATTGCTATGATCAAAGAATCAAGAACAGCCCTCCAATGTGTGATAATGATGACGATGCAAATGCTGCCTGGTCAGTCAGTTTCTCAGGCACTCCTAATGACTCTTAACAATTGGAAATGGGTTGATCAATAGCTAACTGGACTATTTATTAATGGTCATTCTGGCATTGCATTTTCAGGTATGTGCCTCTGCAGGCATGCATGCACCGGGTACCTCGTTCTAAATCTCAGAGAGGGGGTAAATGGCCAGAGGATTGGCCTGAAAGACTACAAATACCTCCTTACTGGCTAAAGAGCTCTCAGATGGGGATCTATGGTAAGCCAGCTCCTCAAGATTTTGAAGCAGATTATGAACATTGGAAACATGTCGTCAGCAACTCATACATGAAGGGATTGGGTATCAGCTGGTCCAACGTCAGGAATATAATGGATATGAGAGCCGTTTATGGGGGGTAATGATGCTTATCAACTGTTGTTGTTTTCTAATGCTAATTGCAAGACGGTATTGTCCTGTTTAAACGTATCCTCTTCACATGATTCTGATGCAAAACTCGTTTTTTATGCATCCAGGTTTGCAGCAGCTCTCAAGGATCTTAAGGTCTGGGTGTTCAATGTAGTGAACACAGACTCTCCAGATACACTACCGATAATTTATGAGAGAGGTCTTTTTGGGATATACCATGATTGGTGCGAATCCTTCAGCACATACCCTCGAACTTACGACCTCCTACATGCTGATCATCTCTTCTCAAAGCTGAAAAAAAGGTAAATATGATTGGATCAATACTTCTCATTTTCCATTTGTAATTCATTTTGTCCATCTGGGGAGCTTGATGACCAAATTGTGGTGTGGATTTTACAGGTGCCAGCTTGCTCCTGTATTGGCAGAAGTTGATAGAATCGCAAGACCTGGAGGTAAACTGATTGTTCGTGATGAGTCAAGTGCAATTGAGGAAGTGGAGAACTTGTTGAAGTCTCTGCATTGGGAGGTTCATCTAATCTTCTCCAAGGACCAAGAAGGTTTACTCAGCGCACAAAAAGGTGAATGGCAACCACAGACATATGCAGCTTTCACTTGATTACGAGAGATACGACATCTGGCTCATAATATGTGCTGCCCCTTCTGAACAGTTCATTGACCTGCAAATTGCAACTTACTGTAGCACTTTGCTTTCTTTGGAATGTAAAGTCTTCTTCTAAAATACAGCTAGGTAAATGTATTTGTTGTTGTCTTGTAAAACTTACAGTACAAGAATCTCTGCGTAGAATTATAATAGGCCAACAGGCGAAATTTTGCACCAGAAAGATGGTCACTCGTAACATGCATGATGGAGCTCCTGAAAAGATTATCCCATAAAAAAATTCATACAATACAAACACAAGGAAGCAGACAAGAAAACACACTAGCCGGGACCAGAGAATCAATAACTTCGCCACATAGCTGCATCCATGAATATGGAACCTCACTCACAAGGTCACAAACAGTAATGGCCCCCCTTCATCACTAACTTGGCCACTAGCTGCATCAATGAATATGGAACCTCACTCACATGTTCACCAACACTAATGCCCCCCCTTCATCACTTTGCAGATCATTATGAAACTTGCGTAGCTTACAGATAAACAGACTGACTACCAGGGATTGCGTATGCATACCAGGTACCGTTAACTACTAGAGTTCACCGTAATCCAGCCAATTATGGTAACACAGTTTTTCCATCAAGTTTAATCACTATATTGTTTTGATAGGAAATCTGTTAATGATTCAAAACAAAAACTATCACTAAACCTTCTTCATTGCCAATGCACCTTCCCTCACACATAGGAAAAGTCTAGCGATAGAAAAACTCTTGCAATGCAGAGCCAGTTTATCCATTACAGAATGACCACGGAATCATTCAACATCAGTAAGTGCATGAACAACTCTAGTGAATTTGAGAAAATTACAAGAAAAATGTCTTTTACTTCATTTAACAAAGGTTTAAATGCTATGATATATTCTTTAACTTCAACTCACAATTTCAAAACAAAGGACAAAATCAACCCTATATCAACACCATGTGTTGTTAACATGGCTCTACAAAAACAGAACCTTATCAAGTTATGATAAATACTTCAAGCTCCATTGGACTTCAATACCAGATGCAGCTTCTAATCAGATTCCAGCATTTCCACTACTCCGTGCCTAGAAGTTTCTGCAGTTCACCACTCTCGACGGCAGCTCTGAGATCTAAATATCAAAATTAACGATCAAATAGCATTAGTAAAATGAAGAGAAACAAGCCTGAAAACTAATACATCCCTCAAAGAAGGAAAATTTTAAAAAGAAGAAAGAGGGCAACGAACAGAGCAGCTAACCATCAGATCCACCAATATGCTTGCCATTCACAAATATTTGAGGGACAGTGCGCTTGCCAACTAAATCAAGCAGATAATCCTGAATTTCACCTCCATCATCTGCAAAATTCATAGAAACACTGCCAATTTAAACCATTTTTCCCGGTACCCATGCTACATGAATCTGTAGCTAAATAGAGATACCTCGAAGATCAAGCTCCACGGCAAAAGGTTTCTCATACAGTTCACTGAACACACGCTTGGCACGCAAACAATACCTATCAACAAAAAGAAAACAAATCACAATTCTTCCTCCCAAAATGCTCAAGTGAGATTCAGCTTTTGCACTGCACAGTTAGCTGTGTATTAAAATTAATTCCCAGAATTCATAAAACATAGACGATTGGCTGTAAACTAGAATTCCCAGAAATTCATATAATTCAAACTTTCCATGAAAATTAAATTCATATCCCAATCCAATAATATAATAACCAAATTCCAATATCAAAAACTACTTTCCAAAATTCTAACCAAGACCCACTTTTTTAATCTAAAAAGGAGACACAAATCAATCATAAAAGGAGAACTAAAAGAAAAAAATCATCCACGTCCAAGGCATAAATTAATACTAATAACACAAATTAATATTCATGAAAAAAAAATCCCATAAAACAGAAATTAAGAGAGAGAATTATAGAATTTACGGGCAGTAAGATTTGGAGAAGATGACGATCTTGTTGGAGTAGATAACGTTTTGAACAAAAGCTGAAGCTGAATTCGATGCTTCGGTTACTTTCAATTCATTTGCTAACGCGACCAACAACAATAATAACCCAATTGTTGTCCGATTAAGAGCTATACTACACTGGATTCTCTTCATCTTCGCTTCTTTTAGCAACAACAAATAATTGCTCAGTAACTGCTTTTCCTCGTACGCAAGTAATGTTTTTTATGGGTATAGTTTAATTTTCCCCTGGTATCTCGGTTTTATTCAAATAGTTTCGTTTGTTTCAATTAACCCCCAGATTTTAATCGATTTTTCAATTTATCCGATAGATTAATGGGTTTAATCCATTCGTAGCCTGGCTTTAACAGAGTTTTAAAAACCACGTAAAGTCAATTCTAGATTATCCGACAAGTTAACCGGTCAAAATATAATTTATTTATTTATTTTAATTTAAAAAAACAATATTATTTTAACTTATTTTAAAAATCTTAAAATAATATTTTTGTAGAAATTAAAGAGAATTTTTTCTACTCAGAATTTTTATTTCAAGTTTTTTTAATTAGAAATATTGTAATAAAAACTATGATCAATTAAATTAAAACATAATTTAAATTAGATGTTATTTTATCAAACATGTTTTTATTTTAATATTTTTAAAAATATTCATAACCAAAATTAAATTGAATCAGGTTATAATTTATAACAACGCTAAATCGTTTTTCATTCCAATGAAATTAGATCTCATTAATCAAAATAAAGAAAATCGATAATTACCATAAAAAAATAATCCTGATTCAGGAATTTCTATTGTTGACTGGTATAGTCGAATTACAATCAAGGACCGCATATTCATAAAAACAAAAAACAAGAACACCACCTAATTAATTGAATCTGTAACCCAGAAAAACAAATCTGAAAGAATACAGTTCATCATCACATCACGAGGGGCGGGCTAAGATTTTGAAGAATCAGATTTATAAAGCTTGTCATATTCCTCAAGCTCCTCATAATACACATCCCAGACACATCGAACACATCCACTCCCACAACAATCTCCTGGCTCCGGCTTCTCGGGGGGCGGCGGCGGCGGCGGCGGAGCCGGAGCCGTCTTCTTCTTCGATTCTTCCTCTCCTTGTTTACTCATCACCATTGATTCAATCTGTTGATTTTTATTTTCCGTTGCCATTACAAAATTGGCAGTAACGTGACAGGATTTGGGATCTTGAGATCTTGAATTGAAGGTGATTGTTTTTGGTGATATAAATATTGGCTTAAA
>Ga0307509_10008566_pt1 | contig 12994 bp, 17 predicted proteins | sample 10_EM_MG_FD_202245 | JGI IMG/M metagenome (GOLD analysis project Ga0307509, IMG submission 202245) | Populus trichocarpa ectomycorrhiza microbial communities from riparian zone in the Pacific Northwest, United States - 10_EM | ecosystem: Host-associated > Plants > Roots > Unclassified | place...
ATGTCCGATTCCAGCTCGATCAGCGGCGTGGTGGCATTCGTTGCTGGGCGGAAACCGGTGGACCGTTCGGGCATGTCTTTCCTCCGAGGGGGCAGTGGACGCGTATTGAGGGAGGCAGAGGGGGAAGGAGGGGGCTGCCACCTGTGGGGAACAGCACTAATTGGTCCACTTCCGATCCCTGTCACCGAACCGATATTCGGACCCTCTACATCGACGACCCAATCGTTGAGGTCCAGCAAACTCGTCTTCCACCCAAGACCAGGCGGCGAGGGCGAGGGCGAATGCGGGTCGCTCCCACTCAAAGAATGTACCCTGTTCAACGGGCTCGGACTTGGGGATGGTGAGATGGTCGACAGGGTTTCTGCGGCGGGTGGGATTGGTTCCTCGAGGATGATAGTGGCGTTGGGTGGGGAGCCCGCATCGTTGACGAGTTCTCCAAAGTCGTTTAGGATTTTTGGTCTCGACTGGCCCGGCTTCTGGTCCTTGAGAGCCTCGAAAGCAGATATCCGGGACTGGATGGACGTTGAGGGAGACATGATCAATTATGTAAGCGCACAACCCATGTCTTCATCACCCTCTGAAGAGTTGTACGCCGTTGCAGGTAAGCCGCCAAAGATGTGTCCCAACTACGCTACGGGACCTTATGCGGTTTGCAGACTTTTGTCTCGTCCCAATCGGAACTGGCCCTGACCCTTCCGTACGTCGCCGGGAGACGATTCGGAAGCTCATCCGACCCACTGCTAGAACAGGTCGCAGAATACATCGCGGAGTGTCAGCGCGTGCTCGAAAAATCCGGATTGAAGTACAAGGTTCGCGTAAATCCTACACTCTCCTTTTTCGCCTGTTTCGCTGACTACGAATTCAGTTACAGTAAGCTTGATTCATACTGATTGTCGTCCAGGGATTCTGACGATCCATCAAGCGGTTATGGAACAAACCTAGGTAAACCCACTCCATCCACAATCTCCTTCCGTGCCGGTCGCTCAACTGTGATTGAGAGGGACCGTGGCATGAGGTTACAAAGGCTATTCATGATTGCCACGCTGCCGTGCATGCTAAAGGCGCTCCCCGAATCGCCACTGATGTGCGCATCGGCACGAGGGTCGACAGGAAGATCTCCCCAGGGGGAGGCAACGACCACAAGGTCGCGCGCGTCTTGGAGATCTTGGCCAGTGACAACACGTCGTAAGTGTCCCGGTCAGCCCAGGAGGAGGGGTCAAGGGAATTTATATGAGCTAGTAGTATAATGTACAGATGTAGTGAGGTTACCGAATACTTACGCGGATGCAAACGAACTTCGAGAGAACAAAGACAACATGAGACCCTGAGTCAAGGCCAAAATACGATAGTGCTATAATCACATCTGCTCGGAGGGCCGACGCTAGGATGGTACAACGATCAAGATGGCAGTGTTATGATGTGGATCCCCGACAGCCGACGAACAGTTTCATTAGCTCGCCGCAGGCCGGGAAGGCAGTTGTGACGACGCCCTGTGTCTCGGCATAAACAACACTGTATCGGGCTTTCTTGGTGGTGGCGGTTTCGGAGTTGAACTCCCAGAGTCAACTGTTTGAGTCACAGTGGAACTTGACGAAGGTTTTTCCATCCCACGCTCGCGCATGACCGCTTCCCGTCTAGCATACTTCCTCGCAAGTTGCGGTAGCACCGGGTCCATATATCTCTGTCTCTTAGGCGTAGGGTCTAGAGGTGGGTTATTGGGAGGGGTGGGCTTGGGGACCATAATCCTCGTAACGGTGATAACACCAGATTGGGGGGTTGGTGAGGGTGTCGTGGCCGATGTCGAAGGTGTCGGCGATGTTGATGGCGTAGAAGAGGGTATGGGTGTCGTCGCCGATGAGCTACTTGATGAACTTGACGAGCTTAGAGGTGAAGGTGTTGGTGTTGCCAAAGACGTTTGAGAACGGAAAGCTGGGGCGGTGACCTTTGGCGGCGCTGAGGTCACCGAGTTGGTTACGGAGGGGCGCGAAGCCGGTGGAGGAGGCTTAGCAGAGACCGTCCGCGGAGGCAAGATGGTCGAGTAGTTTTTGTACTGAGGCATGGGGGGCAAGATTCTTGTGGCAGCGTACACCCCTTTCGATACTTGAACCGTTTTGGAGCGGGCTTTCTCGAACAACGTCTTGGGTGCAGGCGATTGTCCCCCTAGTTTCGAGCCAGCGAATAATAAGGTTCGGGTCTGACGACGGTTTCGGTCAGCATAGTGGTGACTCACAGGTCGACACCCGTTGTCGCTTTGGTGGGGGCAAAAGTCCAGAGTACTTGACCTCTTTCTCTCTCCTACGTTCTTCGTGTTCGACCCTTTGGCTTCGCAGTTTGGCACCCAATTGTCTAAATTTCTCGGCCTCTTGGACCCGCAGTTCCTATTATGGGACAAGGATCAGATTTAGCCACGGATGCCAAAGTGGCGGCAGGGAAGACGCACGAAAAATGTGGCCTTCCACGACTTGGGTTCTTCGCACCTACCAAGCTCATACTCTGACCAGAATTGTTTATAAGTGTTCCCGCACAGTCTCCTCCAAACATCTTAGCAGCACGAGGGGGCGAATGATGAGCCGTTAACACCCGATTGGCCAGAAGCTGGCTTACCGTGCGTTTCGGACTGGACGGTCTGGTTTTTCGTCAGAGATTGTAGTCGTGAGGGATGGAAGGGGACGCACAGGACTTGCTTGTTCCAATCGGAGAAGAGTGTCAGCCGGGCATGCCTCGAGAATACATTTGATAAGGGGGAATGGCAGCCCTTCAACGCTGCAGATTGCTGTAGGCGACGACTTAGCGAGCTGCGGGGAGCCACGAGCAGGAGTAGAATTACAGTCTATATGGTTTATGGCGACTGCGGTTGGGCTCAGAATCGGTATGTCTTGGTAGGAGTGCGCAGTGTGGCTCACCACGTTGACAATACCAGGTCAGTGAACGAAGTCCAGTGTTCGGCCCTTTGCTGTCGATGAACATGGTGGATTGTGGAAAAGAGAGGGAAAAGTGGAAAACAGGAGGCCCCGGTGGCCCTTGTTTGTGGTCCAGGTCCTGGGTTCCGTTTCGATGATAGCGCCAGTGCGGCTGTGGACCGATGTGATCAAGTCGGGTGCTACGACTCGGACGTGGGGAGAAACGCTAACTATGGCTTGCTTGCGCGAGGCTTCCAAACTATTATACGGGTGCGAGACAAAGATAAACAAAAGGGGTGCATCTAGGCAAAAGGGCAGCGGCGAAGGGATAGATTACAGCGGTATTCTTGTCGTTCATGCTCTATTCGAGATCGAATGTGTTCTGTAATGTCTATCAGCTCAGCTCAGACGGAAGAGGGTGAACAGCGGATGACCTTCTCTGAGAAGCGGCCTGCTCTAAGGCCTTGAGACGTTCGTTCATGGCCCTCAACTCTTCCTCTAGCTTCTGGTGCTCAAGGGAAAGCTTCAGGACGTTCGACGCCCGCTTCTGCACCTTGGCAGACCTGTAGGTATTCAATTGTTTCAGCAACCCTCGCGCTTTCGAAATTTAGAATCGAGCTCGGCCCACTGCTCAGGTGTTGGAGTGTCGAGGTCAGACGGCGCGATGATGGAGCCGAGGTCGAGATCAGAGGAGGGGATGTCTGGCAAAGCAGAGAGAGAAATCGGATTCATCGTCGGATCCTCTTGCTGTTGTCTCTGGGAGGACTGGGAGGGGGCACGAAGCTCGTCGTAGTTGTAGTCGCCGTTGTGGTCGCTCATCGTTATGGTTGTGGTCAGGAGTAATTGACACTCACGCGTAACTTCAAGTTCGGACATCGGAAGCAATTCCCTCCACCTCGCGTTCTCGGCATCGTCCAGCCCCCAACCACCTTGCTCCCGGTTTCTCTTTCATTTCGTGGACTGCGCATACGAAGGCCTTCGTTCAACCTCCAGAGGTCCCCACCCACATATCACCAGATAATTTGGACGCATGGCCACCACTGCCGCATCTGCAGCCCCCGCGGTGATTACTCTCAGCTTGTTATCGTAGAGCAGCCAACAGTGCTGACCGTGTGCGTTAGTGGAAACAATTCGCGTTCTTTGATTTGGTGCCCATAAAAGATGCCAACGACCTCGCCAGCTCTCCTGCGATATTCAAGGTGCGCATCTCACCACTTCTGTATCCCCGACACTCGCTAACCACTTTTCCGCCGTCCAGAACACATTCGAAATCGCGTCAGTCGCACCCTCGTCGGTGGGCATCCTTGTTGCGGATGTAAACGGCCGGATATACATCCTCGACAAATCTTTCGAACCGATCCGGACATGGGCTGTCCATGCTACCGGGAGAGTTACACACATGGTAGAGAAGAAGGGTATTCTGGTTACCCTTGGGGTGCGTCCAGACTACATCGACCCCGTCCTTGGGTGCTGATTTGGTCAAGTTGTAGGAAGAAGACACCGTGCGGCATCCCATCTTGAAGATATGGGACCTTGAGACTATCGACAAAAAGACCGACTCCCCTATCCTCCTGCGATCCACGAAGATTCCACACCCCGCAGGGCCACACCCTGTATCAACCGTTGCGCTCTCCAATGCCCTGACGTATCTCGCAGTCGGTCTTGCTAACGGTACAGTGCTCCTATATCGCCAACTGGACCAATCTATCTTCTCAGGTTCCACCTCCCTCACGGCTCTACCCAAACCGAAGGTGGTGAGGGAAAGTCCGACCGAACCAGTGACTGGGCTGGGGTTCAAGGAACCTACCGAGGAGAATCCGAATGTCTACCTATTTGTTGTCACTACCAACAACGTCCTCTCGTACCAAGCATCCGGAAAAGGCAGCGGTGGTACACCCGCCGTTGTGGACCAAGTTGGTACTGGGCTAGGGTGTGCAACGATGAACTGGCGATCGAAGGAGATGATAGTTGCGAGAGACGAGGCAGTATACGTCGTCGGAACAGACGGACGGGGAGCATGTTACGCTTACGAAGGTCAGATATGGAGACCGCAGACCGCAGGCTCGCCGCTGACGACTAGTATCCAGGAACCAAGTCGTCGGTGTACACCCACACCAACTATTTGGTCATCATCTCCCCTCCGTTCACACCGACGGCTACATCGGCCTCTGCAACTGTGAGGAATTTCGTGGCAAGGGGGCAAACACAAGCAAACACGGACATCGCGAAGGTCACTGTCTTTGACCCAGAAAATAAACTAGTGGCATTCTCGGGAACGTTCCCGCAAGGTGTACGCGAAGTGGTTTCACAGTGGGGAGACATCTACGTCCTTTCCAATGATGGCAAGGTAAAGTCGCGGCTGCTTGTCTTCCTTCGTCGGGCTAACTGGTTGGAACCAGCTCTCACGTCTTCTGGAGAAGCCCACGGCTGCGAAGCTGGATATGTTATACAGGAAATCACTGTACCTCATCGCACTCAACCTCGGCAAGACACAGAATTTGGATGAGGCGAGCGTGGCCGATATTCATCGACAATATGGCGATCACCTGTACTCAAAAGGAGACTACGATGGTGCGATGAAGCAGTTTGTGCAGACAATTGGGAACTTTCAACCAAGCTACGTGATTCGGAAGGTGGGGTACCGGCCAGAGAGATGTACACTCACTGACTGTGGGCCCTTCCTAGTTCCTCGACGCTCAAAGGATTCACAACCTCGTCACTTACCTGCAAGAACTCCACGCAATGGGGTTGGCGAATTCCGATCATACAACCCTCCTTCTGAATACCTACACCAAACTCAAGGATGTTTCTCGTCTGGACAGCTTCATTAAGACCGAATCAAAACGTTCTGACCTTGCCGCTGCTGGGGATGGCGATTACTCGGAGAAACAACAGGAGCTGCCGTTCGATTTGGATACGGCGATTAGGGTGTGCAGACAGGCCGGTTACTTTGACCATGCGTCGTACCTGGCCAAGAAGTACGATAGACACGAGGATTATCTGAGGATTCAGATCGAAGATGCGGGCAATTACAAACTGGCATTGGCTTATTTAAGGAGGCTGGGCCCTGAGACGGTCAGTTGCTTTCTTGAACCGCTGATGCGAAGCGCTGACGGTTTGGTGTTTCAAGGCAGAGACCAACCTCGCAAGATACGGGCGGGCAATGCTTGAAAATCTCCCTCGAGAAACCACCGAGCTCCTTATTGACATCTGCACCAGCAACAGTCTCCTCTCGCTTGACGACCCTGCCGTGAAGTCTGCGGAAGACCCTGGCCTCCCGTCTCCTGGACGACAGTCAGGGTTCACTCCTTCATACCTCTCCTACCTCGCGCTGAACCGTGGACCTACGACAAACGAGACCGCGACAGTGGGGACGGTTACGGGAAAAGGGAGGAAGGAAGGATCAATTCTCGAGGACCCCACTCCACCACCAACTGCTTCTGGATTACCTAGTGCGGGTGGCCTAGTTGCGACGATGCAAGTACCGAAACCCCGGGAACCTGTCAAGCGGCCTTCCCCCAAGGTGTACTTCGCCCATTTCGTGGATCATGTTGAACAATTTGTCATATTCTTGGAGACCGTCGCCTTGCGGCGATGGGGTCAATCCGTCGACGACAATGCTGGTGTATCTGCGAGCGGCGAGAAGGGGGGCTCAGACGCGCCGGTTGATGAGGTCGCTGAGCGAGCGGACCAGATCTCTGTTTGGAACACGCTGTTGGAACTTTATCTCTCTACGCCAACGAAACCCGAAGGAGACGGGAAGATTACGAGGGCGAAGGCGCTCAAACTTCTCCAGAGTGACAAAATCCCATACGATATCAACCATGCTCTGATCGTGTGCTCTACCTGTCGGTTCACACCAGGGTTGGTTCTCTTGTGGGAGAAACTCGGGATGCATGAGGACGTCCTGCGGTTCTGGATGGACAAGGAGAAATCTACTGGGTCATCTGGAGACGAGAACGGTGCGAACGAGGCTTCGAACCAGGTCGTGCATTACTTGGATCTGTATGGCCCGGGGCACAGACACCTTTACCCTCTCGCCCTTAGGTTCTTAACGTCATCCGAAGCGCTCCTGAACAGACATTCGAAGGACGTGGCGAGGGTGATTGAGTACGTGGATGGAGAGAAGATCATGCCACCCCTCGCGATACTCCAGCTGTTGAGCCGGAACGGGATTACAAGCGTAGGGTTGGTCAAGGGTTGGCTGGTCAAAAAGATTGAGGAGGCCAGGGATGACATTGATACGGTGAAGCACCCTTTGACGTCACTCGGCTGTTACTCATTCCCTCTCCCAGGATTCGCGACTTACGACTTCGTATCGGCTGGAGACAAAGGCGAAGCTTGCACAGGTTCAGGAATTGTCAGATCCTGACCAGCCCAAGGTATTCCACGCAACTCAATGTTCGGCATGCGGTGGTCAACTGGACCTTCCAAGTGTCCATTTCATGTGCAATCACAGTTATCACCAGCGGTAAGTGTACATTTGCTCGAACAGTGCTCCGTCGTTTCGTCTAACCCTGAGCCCTATTTAGTTGTCTGGCAGAGAACGAAACGGAATGCCCGAACTGCGTCCAGAGCCATGGGGTCATTCGGGAGATCAGGGCGAACAATGCACGCCTGGCGGGCCAACACGACTTGTTCCTTTCGGAGGTCAAAGAGAATGGGTTCCAAGCTGTCGCGTCGGCGTTCGGAAGGGGTGCCTTGAATTTCTCCACGTCTGCTTCTTCATGACCACTGTGCAGGTTTTAAACACCTTTCCTTCGTTGTGCGACGTTCATGGGAGGGATGGTTGGAGTCGTTACTTACTGCATTTTATTCTTGATATCCGGATAATAACTCAGAGTGGATCAAGACCGCTTCGGTGACGGTTCAGGCGGTGGTACGCCCCATTCCGGTGTTCCGACCGGACGTTCGATACGTTTGGGTTCCCAATCTTCGGTAGCCTTCGCGCTGAGTTTCTAGAGGCAGACGGGAAGTAAATCGGAGGGATCGGAGGAAAGGAGTGGAGGGAGACTTGCGAAGTATTCCTCACGGATATCGAACTTTCTCTTTCGATTCTCCAGGCCAAGTTCTTGTTCTTTCGAGACCTAAAATTTCGCGTGAAATCTACATTGTGGCGGTAGAAGACAGCGGTTGAGACGCACTTTTGAATTTCTCCGGTCCTGTAGCTCGTACTTTGTCTGCGCGAACGGTACGAGTGCGTACGAGGCGACGACCATGATCATCACGAACGATGCACCAAAGAGAAGGGGATTCCTCCTGAGTGTGTTGTTGAGAGGTGCCGTGTTGAGCGGCTTTGAGTCGAACACGCCCATGTGCAAGTAACACGTTGAGTCGGATGAGATCACCTCCTGTGCAACCAAGTACACCCGCCAACTTCATCTCCCCTTCCTTGTTCCCCACCATCACCCCCCTTCCTCCCTCCACGCGACCATCTCAAGCAGCTTTCGACAACGATCCTACAGGAATGGCGACCGACAACCAGGTCGCGCTCTCGAGGCCGACCGGTGGCTCGCAAGCTGGACTAAGCAAGGAAGCTAAGAAGGTCGTACCCGCATTCCTTCAAAAGTTATTCCAGTGCGTGGCCTCCATCACTCCACTCCCTCCTTGCGCAGCAGGATTGATATCGCACGTAGGATTCTTAATGATGAAGATAATTCCAACGTGATAGGGTGGTCGGCGGAGGGGGATTCGTTCACCGGTGTGTACAAACCCTAGTCTTAGGCACCGCACACCCGGTGCACCCCACTCATAACCGACGCCAATATCCACAGTGCTGGATCACGAACGCTTTGCGAGGGAGGTTATCGCCAAATGGTTCAAACATAACAAATGGACCTCGTTCGTCCGTCAACTCAACATGTACGGTTTCCACAAGGTTCAACATCTCCAACAAGGTGTCTTGAAGAGTGATTCTGAAATAGAGACTCATCAATTCGAGCACCCCAACTTCCGGAGAGACCATCCCGATATGTTGTGCCTTATCCAACGGAAAAAGCAGCCAGACGTGATCGTCCCCGAAGACCATCTACTCCCTTCTACGCTTCCTGTGTTCCCGCAGTCGGCACCACAGCAGATTCTTCCGAATTTACCCTCTGGTCAGGTGTTGGACATTAATTCGTTGGTTAGTGGGATTTCCGCGATCAAACGCCACCAACAAGCCATTTCATCCGAACTCAATGAACTCAAAAAATCGAACGAGCATCTTTGGAAAGAGGCTATGGCTTCCAGGGAGAGGCACAAGAAACACCAAGACACGATCAATCGTATCCTCAAGTTTCTGGCTGGCGTATTTGGTAATTCCGCTGCCTCACCGGGCCACAAATCGGACGACGGGGATTCACCCCAGATCGACGTTCACGTTCCACGGAAACGTCAACGATTGATGATCGCCGCCGGCCGGAGTGGTAACCCACATACTAGGACCGCGTCTGTCACTGATGACCTGGATGAGGACGACGACGTGAATATGGGTACGTACAGTGAATCTCGCACCTCCATTTACGTTGTCCTTACCAAACACCCTCTTTACCAGATACGTTTGCACACATCACTTCTCCCACCCCTTCGGTTTCAGAACCGTTTACGCCAATCGACGGTCGCATGGAACCGTTTCCGCCTCTGCCAGGGTTCTCTACACGCACCCCGGCTCCCAGCCAAGCCCCCCACCTCGCCCAGGCACCCCAGCCAATGAACCCAGCACCCATTCCACAGTTCAATCCCGTCCTCCCTGCCCACCCTTTTAATGTCAACACAGTTAACGCCTCCGAGCCGCTACAGAACGATATGGTCCAAAACGTCATCAATCAGATGATGAGCTCTCCCCAATCGATGCAGAGGCTGGTACAGGCGCTGCAGAACAGTAATTTCCAGATCCAGCCTCCCCCGTCCTCCGGTCAACCAATTTCGACGAGCCATCCTAATAACCAGTTGACCACATACTCGCCCGCTCAATTGCATTTCAACTTTGATCATCAAGACCCGACCCCTAATCGTCCTATTCTCCTTCCTGCACCTCCGCCGGCGACTGGCGCCCCAATTGCAGCCCAGCCATCGTCTCTCGTCCCCCCACCTCGTGACGAGTTGTTACCTGCATTGAATGATCAAGACACCCGGCTCCACAACACCTGGGAGAACGCGGCAGGAGTCGCGGACAGCATCAACCTCATGGATTCCAACATCAAGTCGTTTATGGACCAATTTGGGTTCGACTTTGACAATCCTCATAATAACGGCGCACTCGCTAACACTACAGGAAGCGAGGTTGCCAATCTTGATACCGGGAACATCGACCCAGCCGATTTCGACTTCCAAGACCTGCTGAACCAATTCTCCAACGACGGTGGTTTCGGCGACCTTGCGGGTGTTCAACTCGACCCTCCAGTCTCCGAGACCGTCGCGAACCTCAATGGGGAGGAGAGTAAACAAGACAAGGAGACCGAGAAGCTGACAGCGTTTTTGGACGAGGTAGCTTCGGATACCACTTCCGTACGGCAACTCTCGCCTGAAGCTCCAATCAAGAATGCGAGGAAAAAGAGGAAATCAGATGTCGTATAATCTCGTCACGCCCCTCCCACGCGCTCGACTAGGGGGTGTCCATTCTTTGTTTCCGTTGTGTTTTCGCGAGCTTTGAGTTGCTAATTTATTCGCCCCACCCCACTCCGTCGCACGTTCCCCGGCATTTTCCACGCACACTAGCCCATCTCGTGTTCCTTATCTTTGTAGAGCTTGTACGAGTAATTCCATGTAAAACCTTCTCATGTCAGATGCCGCCTCGCGCAAGACTTCGAATTCGCGAGTTCAACTCGAGATCAGCCTTACGGGCGAGGTTCCGCCGAGGTTTAGTCGACCGTACTGGACCCTGAAGCTTGAAGAGGCGCGAGGCCGTCGTTCGATCCCCCCACCCGCCGATCGAACGCCTTTGGGTAACAAGGCACGTCAAGACGCACGGGTGAGGTCCGACCAGCCTGCCTGCTAAACCAAACATATGCTCGGCCGCCTCCTTCGTTCAGCTCAAGCGCGCTCATAGTCCGCATCGGCTCCGGTCAACGGAGATTGTTTAGGCGCCACCTGTCTCTTCCGGCATAAGAAAACTAAAGATCGGTTGGATTGGGTTTCCTTACGTCTTCCTACCTCCCACCTCCAGCGCCCAGTCGAAAGTTGATGCTCACATCGACTGAGGTGTCGCAATTCCCTTACGGAAAGTACGGTACACACGTAACAAAGCGTGCTGCAAGAACGAGGAAAATGTATTATATCTATGCTCTACGGATAAACTCAAATCACCGCACGGGCGCAAAACGACTGCACGTGGGGTCACCATTATACCCTCCCTCTCGAATGGTGGAGATATTGCGAGGGGCACAGGGTTGAGATGAAGAAAGGTTTGTCAGGACCAAAAGGCGAACGTGAATGGTCTATGTGGGAATAAATCACAATCCAGTTCGGTCCTTCCTCCCGTAGATCTGAGCCAGGAGCCCCAGGACACCTCCATCAGCCAAGAGCTCTTCGTCTTCCTCCTGTTGTTGGGTCTGCGACAAGCCCAGCAGTTTGGGTCGCTTTGCCGTACCATCGACATACGATTCACCAAGCCCACTGACACCCTCTCCCACACCCTCTTCACCATCTCGCCCTCCTGCGTTGGCCTTGCCCTTGACCTCAAACGGTCGTGGATCAAGATCAGGTTTCCCCTTATCGTTTGACGGGAGCGTCGTCGTGCCTTCCGAATCTCCCAGAATAGCAGTTTGAGCCATATCCATCCCGACCATTAAGCTCTGTTGAATATCCCCTGCGTTCCTGGCGGGAGGAGGCTGGAACCTAGACCTGACCATCTGACTCGCCTTCAATGCTCGATCGTATTCTCGTGACCTTTCTACCAAGTCGGCACCTCCGCTCACTCCAGTACTGATGCCGGTATTCGAATTCGGATGGTAATGCGAACCCCAAAGCTGGGTCGGGTGGTGTTGGTATACTGATGCCATCCCGGGCATCCTACGGCGGTTGAAAGGTGAGGTCGGAGAGAGGGGCCTGTATTGGCCGTGAATTGCGGCCATTCGACTGAGGTACAATGATCCCGTCGGATCTCGTGGGGTCCATTCTGGGTGTGCTGCCTATAAAGTCCGACCGGGCGCAGTTATCGTGATGGCCGGGGAGTTCCACCGCGGCGGAACAAAAGGCAGGAGCGTTCAAGTGAATGAGATTTTTGGCGTGGGGGAGGTATGTCGGTTGTGACACCGAGGGCGAAGTGAGCGAGTTGTTGGGGAAGGGCAGGAAGGAATGCGCAACCCCAGAGCCACGGAGAAGTGGTGATCCAGTAAATAGGTGGAAAGTTAGGGTTGATTGCGAAGGGCCGGAACACAGATTGAATGAGGGCCATAGGAAGGTCACACGGATTGGATGGAACAAACATTTAGAAAATCAAAGTTAAAAGGTGTTGTTTCATCAGCAAGCGGGAGTGAGATCAGGTCCAGGGAAACCAGCTGACCTTGAAGTTGAGGAAACTCTTCTCCATCTTGCCCTCTTTCGACATCAGGCGTTCATCACTCACTTCCGTGGGTGCGCCAAACTAAACACGAAAAGGGAGAAGTAAGTTAGCAAAAAAAGTTTTTCTTTTACCAATAGCATTCAGCGCCCCATCTCTTCCATCAATACATTAGCTGCCATCCGATTTGTATCACACGTACCCCAAGATCCAGCGAAAAATCGTAGATCCTGGGGTAGTGATCGGCGGGAGAAAAGGTAACCAAGGGAAAGGACGGAGCCGCTGGGAAAGAACGGAGCCAAAACAAGACCTGGACTAACCTTGACGTTCCCATGCCTTTGGAAGTCAAAGACAGCAAAACTGCAGACGTACCCCAACGAGTCCACGTGGATGGTGAATTCTCTGAAGAAATCCACGATCGCCGGCGCGCAGTCCGGGAGGGAGAGCCACAGGACGAAGGGAGTTAGCACAACGGAAAGCAGCTCCTGTGCGTAAATCATGATCTTCATCGCGAAAAGCTGGCCAAACTCCTGGTGCACCTATAATTCACGAGATGAAAATCAGTTAACGTAACACCGGTAGTGAAGAATTGACCGTACTTTCTTTGAATGTA
>Ga0307509_10008567_pt1 | contig 12994 bp, 18 predicted proteins | sample 10_EM_MG_FD_202245 | JGI IMG/M metagenome (GOLD analysis project Ga0307509, IMG submission 202245) | Populus trichocarpa ectomycorrhiza microbial communities from riparian zone in the Pacific Northwest, United States - 10_EM | ecosystem: Host-associated > Plants > Roots > Unclassified | place...
TCTGATACGGCATGAGTCCCCGGTAGATAGTACGATAGACGTCGTTCGTTGTATGCTCAACGAGATCCACACTCGCGTGATTTCAGTGTAGGTGACGAGCGTCGATCATGAACCGCTACCGCCAACAGAGACCCATCCAGAGCTTTGCCACCACATCACCATCCGCTCGAGACGCGTCCTGCCGTTTCCAGATCGTGGACTCACAGCCGAAAGCACATTTGCTCCGCTGTCGATATCGTGGCCTGGTCGGACGCGTCTCCAAATCCCTCCAACTCTCCTACCCGACCGGTCCGTCCCTCCATGTTGAACGTCGAAGTGTTAGGGGCTGAGTTGTTTTTCCCGGGAAAGTGGATGGTCGCAAGGGTGCAATCCTTGTATCCACGCAACCACGGAAGCTGAAGGAAAAGGTATCGAGTTTCGCAAACGATCCGAAGGAACACAAGTCCAAAATCCTCGAAACCCGCTTCCCTTCCCCCTCCGTTCTTCACTATCACCTTGGGAACTCCCCCAGCTGGCAGGTTCAGGAGTCCGAGGACCTCAACTTCAATCGCCGGGTCCGGACTTCTGGTTCACGGACACGGACATGGGGGCCATTGGGGGGTGACGGGATGCGGGAGTGGGGACAGGTCCAGGGCGCTCCCGATGGTACGTTTTGATGGTACGTTCTGGATCTGTGGTGCTGACTTGAGGTCTGACATTGTGTTGGTTCATAGTACTCAACACACGAGGGACATAGAAAACGCTACAATCCCAATAACCTATTTGGCAACGAACCCGTCTCGCTCCCCTCCTCGGGTAACGACAACGTGAGCAACGCACACCGGTTCCGGCCATCGTTTCGCTACGAAGGTCGAGAAATACGCGGGAACGAGAGTCGCAAAACTTTCGCGATAAACGCGTTCCTTACGTCGTTTCTGGGCCAGTTTGTGACAGCAAGATGCCGAGGGGAGTCGCGATTACCGTCGCGTCTCCAAGGATCAAGGATGGAACGTCGAGGCGTGATACGTCGTCGAGTAGTTTTTACTGGTTTATACTCTGACGGGGGAACCGGAGCGTCCATTTGCATAGACAGCAACGACGTGGTCGGGATTTTCGCGTACCTCGAACAGTAGAAATTTGCGTCTTGTTCAAACTTCAGGGTCTCCTTTGGCTAAGCCATCGAGTAACCCCGCCAATTTGGGGCCGGATGCAGATGGCATTCATACCGGAATACAGGACAAGCCAGAATGCACGACCACACATAAGCAGAAAGAAGGAAAAAAGTAAAATGCCTGGTAAGACAGTCGATCGACGTCGTGACTATAGGATTGGCAGGAGACGAAAAGAGGAAAGCGCTAGGCGGAAGTTTTACGTAGCCTATTGGTCGAAACCACGATGTCGAATCCTTACCTCCCACCAGAGATACTCGACTCCGTTATCGACCTCCTACACGATGAACCAGAGACACTAAAGCAGTGCTGCCTCGTCTCAAAATCATGGGTCCCACGCACCCGAAGACACCTGTTCGCCGATATCAAGTTCCGTTCCGCAAGTGACCTCGAGTCGTGGAAGAAGACGTACCCGGACTTTACGAACTCCCCCGCGTGTCAAGTTCACACCTTGTTTGTTGGTTGCCTTCAGCACGTCGTGGCGGCAGATGCGGAAGAGGATGGTTGGATTCAAGCCTTCTCCGGCGCAAAACGTTTGGACGTGGACAACGGCGATTTGTACCTCAAAGCTTTGGAGGTCCCCCTCGCCCCATTCTACGGATTCTCACCCGCCCTCAAGTCACTCCGCATTTGTCCCATCCTCCTTCCATTCCCACAGGTTTTCGACCTTATTCTCTCCTTCCCCCTTCTCGAAGACTTGGTTTTGAAAGGTCGCGATGAGTCGTGGCTCAATGACGATGATCCCCGAGTGCCACAGACCGTCGTCCCGCGGACATCGCCCGTGTTCACTGGCTCCCTTGACTTTCATGTACTTGGAGGGGCGGGACATGCTGCACGCCGACTGCTGGACCTGCCGAACGGTCTTCACTTCCGAAACCTCGCACTCTCGTGGGGTTGCGTGGAAGACCTTTGGTGGATAACGGAGTTGGTGGCGAGGTGCTCTCATACCCTCGAATCCCTCGACATCACTTACACCTTCCGTCGTACGTGCTTTCGTGCCTGGTCTGCGCCAACAACTCAATCTTAATTCTGTTTCCAGTTGGGTCGGACTCGGCCTCATTCAACCTCTCCGAAGCGACAAAACTCCGCGATGTGATTTTTCGACCTGGATCGCAAAATGTCGAATGGATCACCATGGCACTTCAAACCATCACGCCCAACCACGGAGATCTTCAGCAAATCTTCATTTATCTGCCTTCCCACTTGACATTCTTCAATCTCGGCGCCCCAATTAGGCAATCCCTTGGGGACATTGTTTCTAGAGGGTGGTCGGACCTTGACAACCTTCTCACTCAATTCTGGGAGTCACGTTCAATTCGCCCGAGGGTAGGATGCATGAGGCAGGGGAAGAAAGGGCAAAACACGGAATACTCCATGAGGTGTTTGTTGCCGGAGATAATGAAGAGAGGGATAGTTGATCCGGTCTAATGTCACGAGCCTTGGCAAATATGATAGTGTCGTTTGCTGTGTGCTTCCTCCTTCTCCGGCTTTCCGACGCTAACAAGGTCCCCCAGCAAGATCTACTGTGTGATCCGAGCGTTGGGTGACGAGTATCCTTATTGAGTGTGATTTCCTCTAGCCCGCGGCCCCTCCGGGGTTGTGCTATCACGCTGTCGGCCAGCTGCGCGACCAACCAAACAGACTCCCACCGCCTCCGAACTTTCTTGCACGCACTCACGCGAATTGATCCGGTTTCGGCGTCTAACGTTTAAATTTCAAATCTTATGCAACGAGCCCACCGGGGAGGCACAACCACGGCGGGTCTGAGAGAGGACGTGGGGAAAATGGACGCCACATACCACCCCCAACGACACACGATACAAAGCCAGAGCGAGTGAGGGAGCGAGATAGAACAAAACGGGATACGTGAGATGATAAAATGCTGTAAAAAGTTGGGGATGGCTGACACTGAGCCGGAAAGGTGTGCGCCTTCGGGCTGGGTAGACGAAATAAAAGTAATTTAATCATACCGTGAGATGGAAAAAGAGTATAAGTAAGATAAAAAGACCTCGGTGCGCGGGTTGGAAAAACGAACATTGAGTGAAGGAGCGGGCGGCGAGGCCGCTACTCGGGGGCGGTCTGAGTCGAAAAGGAAAGGAAAGTATGGTAACGGGACGCGAGCGTATCGGGTAGCGAGTAAATTGTTATCGAGCGAACGGAACGAAACTCGTAAAACACCACGGCAGAATGTTAGGGGGGGAGGTCAGCCCCAAGGACCAAAAAACCCGAGGACCTTCCATATGTAGTGCCTTAGGCGAATGGTCCAAAGGCGATTTGCGATCTGGTGACACTCGGGGATCGTTGGAAGATTCCATCTGTCCGTTGCTCAATGCTCAATATCAAGGGGGGGTCAAAATTCGAGCTCACCGTGTTTTTTCGAATCTGACGTTTCCTCGGAGCTGGAAGTGTCACCATCGACCTGGGAGGAAGGTGGCATGAGACCTTTCCAGCCGGCCGCCGCTTCCCCGAGGTGTGCCACAACTTCCCCAGCCTTCGGTCGTAATTCCATCTTACCATCCCAGCAGTGTTGGGTAAACGCCCAGAGCGGATTGGAAAAACCAATAGCCGAGGAGTTCTCTGGCTTGGTCGGCCGCTTTCCGCGAAGCACAAAGTGTCCCAGGGCCGGTATCTGCACACCGCGGAACGGGGTTTCACCCGTGAGGACCTAGAGAAGGCATGCATGAGAACAGTCAATGCCCATGACCCCGCCCACATACCTGGAAGATGACCAATCCAAATGCGTAGATGTCTGCCTGCTGGGTGGGCAACGCATCTTTCTTGCCAAACTCGTCGGGAACTAGGAGTTCCGGAGACTTGAACCACGGCGTGCCGCCCTCTATTTGTGCGCTGGTCGACAACCTCTGGATAGGGTCGGGGACTGTGGTGATGAAATCGAAGTCTGCGAGGCAGGCGCGAGGAGGGGTGTCGTTGGACACGAGGATGTTTGACTGTTAAATTTCAGAAAGGGGTCAGTCGCAAAACGGAGGGTCACCAACCCCTTTGAGATCCCCATGCGTGAGATTGGCACCATGTAGGTACTCCAGGCCTTGGGCCGCGCTGTGTAACTACCATTGGACCTTAGTAAGGGAAGTGGTGAGGAGAGAGAGGTCACAGACCAGCGCCAATCTGTTCGTGTGATTCTCGTTGATGTACTTCATGATGTTCCCATAAACCATCCGCTCCGAGACGATAACGAGCTGCCGTTTCTTTGTGTCTTCCTGAGCTCCGACGAGTCCCAAGACGTTTGGATGGGATAGCGTGCTCCAGAGGATGACTTCCTTGTAAAATTGCTGGGGTAGGATGGTTGAGAATGCGCTCGGGCAGCCAACATTGATGCTCACCTTCCTTATTTTTCCGAAGTCCTTCGCCGAAACCCTCATGATCTTGACCGCAACGGGGCGCCCTTCGTATGTTCCCAACTTGACATCTCCAAATCCCCCCGAGCCAAGTACCTCATCTGAATCCTCGATCTTTTCTCTTATCCTTATCCGGTCCGGCAGTAGTCCATGGCGCTCGGCAAGTCTTCTCAAGGTGATGAAGAGAGCCGGCTTCTCGACGGGTTTGAGGCTGTGCCCTACAATACCCTGACGAGTAGCCTGAGGCGGTGGAGAATGGAGTGAGTGTGGACCGCGGCTTACGTTGTCCAATATCTCAACACATAGCTCTGCATCTTTGTCGTCCAAACCCGAGACGAAAACCCTGCCTTCCCTCTCAATCAAAACACTAGACAGGGTGTGGATGGCTTGGGCTTTATCCGTCGCGCTCACTGCGTCCTTCCATAGTCGTCGGTAATCTTGAACCATGGCCCCCCGGTGAGGAGTTGCGCAGTCCAGGGAAGGTGGCAATCGGGCGCAGTGGAAAGAGGATAGGAGGATAGTGCGGTCGACCACACAGTGGCCGCTTTATATTTGTAGGGTGCGTATTTCTCCGCGTGCCGACTGGAGGAGGCGTGATAAGTGGCCCGTGAGCGCATGAGTGTCAAGGGGTGATTAGAACCCTGAGTGGCCATCAAGGAACACTCAGATCACTTTCAAAGTGGCAAAGTCGCGAAAAGCAGCCGAAAGTGCTTGGGAAATCATATCAGTAAACCGACCCCTTTGCGTACTGGACAAAGGGGAGATCGATTACGTTCTGGAGAGGTTTTGGGGGGGTTTGTGACCTTAAGCGTTGAAAAGTGTATTCAATTGCTGCCAATCGATTCGCGTACTCGGCAACCCTATTGCTGATGAAGGGGCTGGACGCCCACATCCGACGGGGAACGGCGTTTTCCTGAGGGTTCGGAGCTATTGGCTGTCCATCCTCCGACCAAACGGGCACGCGCACCCGCTCTGCATGGTTGACTCAATCAATTGAATGATAAATACATGGCACCGGGCAAGGGCGCCCAACGACCACATGTCCACGTCCGACCGATTGACATGGAGCGCCAATAGACCCCGGTAAGAGTCGGACGTGGTCGGGATACCTAAACGAGGTGTCGGGACAACCCTATATTAAATATTTGTCGCACGTGTATGAGAAGTTGATGGGATATCCGGGTTGTTGGTGCAGGCCGCCGCCGCACATCCACCGGCTGGCGAGAGAATTGAATGGCTTAGGAAACCGCATCCTTGCCGATTGAAATTGGTCCCGATGTGCCCAACCGGGTTTATCTTCCCCACGAACCCATCGCCAAAGATCACCAGGAGCTGTGGATGCCGTAATCAGCACAATCGACGAAGCCCAAGCAATTCGGATATTGACCTATAAGGACAGCAAGGCTTTTATCTCGTAGTTAGACGGCGAGGACACAGAGCTACGTGACGAAGTTCTGAGTAAAGTAAGTCCCTGATCTTAGATACATGCCTCGTTCGCAACCTTAACCAGTTTGTCAGGGGATCTCCGCAGAACGGAACCTCAGACCGCCGAGAAACGGGCTGTCTGGTGGCGTTGAGGAGACTCGCTCAAGGCCACAGCCTGGGATCGATCGTATGGGGGTAACGGGGAGGATTGATGTTTCGGACGAGCTACTTGCCACCAATGGTGGGTTTGCAGATCTCGGGTACGGAACGTACAGGCAATGACTCGCCGCGAACAGGGTGTGAGCAAGAGCCACCACTGATGAACTCCATCCAGTGTTCGAGATCGAGTGGGACAAGCACGGACACCAATCGGAGGAAACGCCTTGGCCCCATCCTGGATTGCAGAGTAGTCAAGTTGGAAGCAACGTGGTCCAAGCAGGGCTGTGCGTCAATTTCGTCACAAACCGAGCCAAGGTTATTGCGGGTACCAAGGTAGGGGTACTGCCCGGAAGAGGAGGACCAGAGCACAGGATCGCATTGCGGGTCTATCGGTGCCATAAAGTTATGCGGTAGCCAGTTCTTTCGAAACGCGAGCAGGACCCAAGGGTCACCAAACCTATTCATTCGGGTATTAGGCCTTTGGACTCGTATCAGATTCTTGTAACGTATGAAGAAATTCCGCAGGAACGCGGGTACAATGGCGTGAACCAGTGGTCCGGAGACCCACAGCACCAGCTACCTCACGGCGGCTGTGCCTTCCGAACTTCTGGACATTGGAGGTGCCGGGAGACGTGGAGGGTTACAACGCAGGGTGAATTCATGAAGGTTAGAAAGGTGAGCGTCAGGGGCATCGCTGAAGTGCGACGATAGCTGTATGGGGCAGTCCGGGTCCGGAATACCTCCATGGGGCGGCTTACACATGGGGACCTCGACCTTCTGACGAGTTGTATATAATCCCCCAGCCGGAATAAAAATACGTGAATTAATAATGATAATAATAATAAAGCGGGATCTTGAGGAGGTAGAGGGGTGCCTCTTCGCTTGTCGACCGATCCAGTTTTGACATTTCTTTGACGTCATGATTTACGTTTAATACCTGAACTCCCCGTGTCAATACAACACCCCTCCTCATGCCAGCCTCGCGGACTTTGGTTTTGTGACCGTGGTCCCGGCCCCGTCCAGCCGCTCCGTGTGGGGTTTCTCTTCGCCATCCACAGGTTTCTAACCTCGCCCCCCCATCTTCTAGAGGACCTCGCCTTGTTCGGCCGCAGTATGTCGTCGAGCAATGGTGTGATTGGATAAAAACGCGAGATAATGCATAGAATGTTTGCCGCTGGAGGTAACGAAAAGAGGGATACGTGACCTGACCAATCTTGAGTCCCGGTTTCTGCCTTGAGAAACGCTTCTTCCTTAGGCTCCAGTTCCAACAAAGTGCCGTTGAGGTAGACAGTTCGAGGTGGCGTTTCTGTCACGTTGCCGAGGACATGATCCCAGGCTGACGGATTTATAGGGATTCTACAACGTGAAGCTGGCAGGAGATAAAAAGGGGGAAGCGTCGGGCGGAAGCTTAAGCGGTTATCCTCGGCTACGTCATCGACCTCCTCCACGACGAACCAAAGCCACTCAGGCAGCGCTGCCTCGCCTCGAAATCATGGGTTCCACGCACTCGAGTACACCTGTTCGCTGATATCAAGTACCGTTCCGGAAGTGACCTCGAATCGTGGAAGAAGGTATTCCCGGATATTTCGAACTCACCCGCGTATCACGCTCACACCTTGTTCGTTGGTTGCCCTTGACTCGTCATGGCTAGGGAGAAAAGGTTTTCTGAGTACGAAGGGGATGGAAGCCTCTGTCTCTCTTATAGATGTGGTGGCAAGCCTGCACGTGGATGGCGGCAGCCGGTACTGAGCTCAGAGCCTCGCCCCGTTCTACAAGTTCTTACCCTCCCTCAAGTCACTCCGCGCGGGTCCCTCGCCCTTCCATACCCACAGGTTTACGGCCTCATTCGTATCTTTCCCCTTCTCGAGGACCTGACCCTAACGGGCCACGGGCCGTCGTTCAAAGGCGACTATCTCAATGGGCCACGGGTGGTCATTTCTTCAAGCTCACCCGCACTCGCTGGGCCCCTTAGGTTTCATACGCGGGGAGAAAGTACTGCACGTCAGTCGTTGGAACTACCAAGCGGTCTTCCCTTCCGAAAGCTCGCATTCTCGTGGGCCTGCGGGGGGACCTTTGGTGGATGGTGGCGAGGTGCTCTCATACCCTCGAATTCCTCGATACTATGTATGCCTTCCTTCGTACGTGCATCCATACCTGGTCAGCATCAAGAGCTGAGATCTGTTTCCAGTCGGGTCCGAGCCAGCCTCACTCAACCTCTCTAAGACAACGAAACTCCGTGACGTGGTTTTTCGACCCGGATCTCAGATGATCGAATGGATCACCATGGCACTCCAAACTATCACACCCAAGCATCGAGATCTTCAACGAATCACGATTTATGTGCCTTACTCCTTGACCCTCTCCAGTCCCGGTACCGACATCCGGCAATCCCTCGGAAAAGCGGCCTCCGGGCGGTGGTCGGACCTTGACAACCCCCCCCCCGTCCAACTCTGGGAGTCACGTTCAATTCGCCCGAGGGTGGGGTGCACGAGGCTGAGGGAGGAATGGCGAACCGCGGAGGACTGGATTGGGTGTTTGTTCCCGGTGATAGCGAACGAAGAGGGGGATTGTTGACCTGGTCTAACACCATGGGCCTCTGTAGATAGGATAATAGGCGTCGTTCGTTGTATTCTCCAACTGGTCTTTCCAATGCCAGCAAATCTCCGTAGAGCGCTCAGGTTGAAGGACTGAGCGAGTGGGATCCACTCGCGTGATTTGAGTGCCGGCCGACAAGCGCTCACTCATGCACATGGACTAGTACCTCCAGCCAGAGTTTCGACCACATCACCTGCCCGTAACGCGTAACCGGCGACCAACCAATGCACTCGAGACGCGCCCCATTGTTTCCAAATCATAGACTCACAGCCGAAAACACATTTGCTCCGCTATCGACATCGTGGCCTGGTCGGACGTGTCTCCGGATCCCTCCAACTCTCCCACCCAACCGGTCCGTCCCTCTACGTTGAGCATTGGAGTGTTACGGGAAGGCGTAAGGGTGCGATCCTTGTATACACGGAACCCTGGAAGCCGGAGGAAAGGGTATCACGTTTCGCAGACGATCCGAAGGAACACAAGTCCAAGATACTCTAAACCCGCCCCCCTCCCCACCTCCGTTCTTTCCTATCACCGTAACTCCCCAGCTGACAGACTCAGGAGTCCGGGGACCTCAACTTCAATCGCAGTATCCACACTTCTGATTCACGGACACGGTGGTCATTAGGGGGTGATGGGGTGGGGCAGTGGTGACAGGTCCAGGAAACCCCGATGGTGAGCTCTGGGTTGGTGGTGCCGACTTGAGGTCTGACATTGCGTCGGTTCACAGTATAATCAACGCACGAGGGACATAAAGAACGCTAAAAAACCTATCGGAACGAGCTGGTCTCTCACAATGTGAGCAACACACCATAGTTCCAGCCGTCGTTTCGTTACGAAGGTCAATCAACACGCAAACGGCTTAGTGAGCCACACACCGGCAACAACGACGGGAACGAGAGTCGGGATACCTTCGTGACGAACGCGTTCCTTGCGTCGTTTCTCGGCCGGTTGGTGACGGCAAGATGTTGAGGAAAATCGTGATTACCGTCACGCCTTCAAGAACCAAGGATTTCCGAGCGGCACGCACATTCGCCTGTGCCCCCCTGGCGCTTGGGTTGGGAGGAGACGGTAGAGGCGGTGGGAATGTCAAGGCGTGATACGTCGTCGAGTGGTTTTTGCTGGTTCATACTTTGTAACCTCTACTTTGTTATTACACCAGAATCCCCATCCCCGTACAATTCCACACAAAACCGAAGCGCCACGCTTGTAGTGGAGTTGTGAGCAAAGTGGGAGTGGTCACCCAGGCGCCAAAACCGATCTTCCGCTAATTCCCAGGGGTCCTTTCTGCGGAAACAACGATGTCGAAACCCCACCTCCCAGCAGAAATGTTGGACCACGTCGTCGACCTTCTACACGACACACCGCACGCACTGGAGAATTGTTGTCTCGTCTCTAAATCATGGATCCCGCGTACCCGGGAGCACCTTTTCGCCAGTGTCAAATTTCAAACCGAAACAGAGCTGGAATCGTGGAAGGAGAGGTTTCCAGATCCTTCGACATCCCCTGCCCATTACGCCAAAACTCTAATCGTTGACTGCTCCCACATCGTGACGGCTGCCGATGGAAATGCGGGTGGTTGGATCACAGGTTTCTCCAACGTCGTGCACTTTGAAGTTGGTGGCGAGAAGATGTGCGCCAACGAGTCTGGGATCCCTCTCCGCCCATTTTACGGATTCTCACCCGTCATCAAGTCTCTCCGTGTGGATTTCCTCGTCATTCTACCCTCGCAGGTTTTCGACCTCATCCTCTCGCTCCCTCGTCTCGAGGACCTGACCGTGATCGCGGGTGTTTCGATCAACAAAGGCGATGGTCCCGCAAGGTCGCCAACCATCGTCCAGCCCCCGGCCTCACCCATACTCACCGGGTCTTTCCCGACGCCAGGGGCGAAATCTATCATACGTCGACTATTATCCCTACCGGGTGGTGTCCATTTCCGGAAGCTCAGCGTGACGTGGACCCAAGAGGAAGATCCCCCGCTGACAATGAGGTTGGTGGAGGGGTGTGCCCATACCCTCGAAGCTCTCGCTATCACCAGCAACCCCTTTCGTATGCCTATCCGATATCCGCGGGTGTGCTGATGATTCACTTCTGTTCCTAGCCAGATTGGAGTGCTCGACCTCGATCGACCTCTCCAAGGCGAGAGAACTCAAAGACGTGACGTTCGTTTGTAGAAGCCTGCGTGTTGAGTGGGTCGTCATGGCGCTCCGAACCGTAACACACAACCGTGGAAATCTCCAATGGATCTCACTTCACTTCTCCGACATGCCCTATAGCCACGACCCTCAACGTGACGACCCTGCCGATGTTAGGCGCATTATTGGAGACGACATGTATAGCGAGTGGATGGAATTTGACCAGCTTCTCGTACAACTCTGGGAGTCGCACTCGATTCGTCCGAAGGTCATGTGCTGCGCTCCACCATTGAAGGATCAGGATGGGTACAGTTGTGCGGAGCTTTTGTTGCCAGAACTAACGAGGAGAGGGGCGATTGGCCTGATTGAATGACATACGTTTCGTGTGGATGTGAGTGGTTGAGTTGTCATTACTTCCTCTTGTTAACTGGCATCGCTAATCGTACCCAGTGGCGAACCTTGACGGTGCCTGTATGCGTTGTGTAGATGTTCCGTGGGGTACCCATAGTTATAAGCAGTTGATAGCTTGAGTCCCGTCGTATGAAGTCCGACTCTCTTCTCCGGGAACCCTTCTCTTCGGTGAAATTGGGACATTATACTCAACACGCGAGCCGGTAAAGGAGGCACATTTGTTGGCCGTGCCGCTAGAATCGCTCCTCCGGGGAGGGGTACAAGCGGGAGGGCGATTGCGGCCGGGCCGAACGACCGGAAAAGGGCACCTGAGGCAAGCGCGGACGCGGAAGCTTTAGCGTCTCGACGGAAACCACGATGTCGAGCCCTCACCTCCCGCAAGAAATCCTCGACCACATCATCGATTTCCTTCACAACGAGCCAGAGACGCTCAAGCAATGTTGCCTCGTCTCTAAACTTTGGATTCCACGCGCCCGAAAGCACCTCTTCGGCCGGGTCAGGTTCACATCGGCAAACGATCTCGAGTCTTGGAAGAAAACATTCCCGGATCCTTCAAACTCCCCCTCGTATTACACCCACACCCTGGTTATCGGTCGCACTCGGGCCATCATGGAGGCAGATTCTAGAGTGGGGGGCCTGGTTCAAACCTTCCCCCGCATTGTGCAGTTGAGATTGGGGGGAGTGGGCACCGACAACTCACCGAACACTTTGGGCAACTTGGAAAAGATACCCCTTGCCCCGTTCCACAATTTCGCATCCACCCTCAAGTCTCTCCACGTGGGTGGTATCCACCTTCCGTGCCCACAGACTTTCAGCCTCATTCGTTTGTTCCCCCTTCTCGAGGATCTGAGTCTGTCGGGTAGCAACAAGTTGTTGGGGGGTGACCATGGTTATGATCCTCACGAGCCGCAGACCATTGTCCCTCCAACCTCACCCCCGTTCACTGGGACCCTTTACCTTCAGATATTCAGAGGGGTGGGAGATATGGTGCGCTATCTGCTGGACCTACCGAAAAGTCTACACTTCCGACGGCTCTCGCTCTCGTGGGACCATGTGGGGGACCTTCGGTGGATGACGGAGTTGGTGGCGAGGTGCGCTGATACCCTTGAATATCTCACCCTCGCGTGTTACCCGCCCTGTGCGTTTGTTTTGGTTATAGGACCGGAACCATAGCTTACCTTCTTTCGCAGGCGCCTCCAGCTCAGCATCTGTCGACCTCTCGAAAGCGGCAAAACTCCGAGATGCAGTTTTTTGGACTGCGTCCTCGACAATCATGTGGATTATCACCACACTCCAAACCATTACATCTGAACATCGATATCTCCAGAAGATCACAATCCACCCCCCTCACGGCTTCTCTCGCATCGATGCCAGTGCCGACGTCAGACAAACCATTACAACGTACCGGGAGTGGTTGGATCTCGACCGCCATCTAGTCCAGTTATGGGAGTCGCATTCGATCCGTCCGAAGATCTTTTCAAGCGCACCAGTGACGGGGAAGAAACGGATGAGTGAGTGTATGGGGTGTTTGTTACCGGAGGCGACGAAAAGGGGGATAATCGACCTGCTTGAATACCGCCCCCTTCAGATACAATAGTCACCGTTCGTTGTATGTTGTAGTCTTCTCTAAGAACCGTGCGGCCGTTCCACCCAATCCCTGTGAATACTTGAAGCTGGACCCACCCATTATTGAGTGTTGGCCTACGTGAGCGCTGGTTCACCTTTCCAACCCGCCCAATCCCTCCCTCATTTTCCAGGGTCCCCCCAT